>ERZ772948.1192-NODE-1192-length-15509-cov-9.942733_pt1 | contig 15509 bp, 9 predicted proteins | sample MGYA00511945_ERZ772948 | MGnify/ENA primary metagenome ERZ772948 (study PRJEB29015, sample SAMEA2737927) | human oral metagenome | biome: human oral; feature: human-associated habitat; material: dental | place: China | collected 2141 ... | reverse complement strand
TTATACAGGAACGTTTGGATCGTGAGTTCAACATGGATGTCATTACCACTGTGCCTAACGTTAGTTACATGGTGTATGATAAGCAAGGAAATGAAAAGGAGGTTCATAATCCATCTGGTCTACCTGATCAGACAATGATTGATCATATTGAAGAGCCTTATATTAAAGCCTCTATTATTACCTCCAGTGATTACATTGGTCCTATCATGACGCTTTGTCTTGATAAGCGAGGTGAACTCATTAGCCAGAACTATGTGAGTGGAAATCGTTTGGAACTCCTCTTCATGATTCCATTGGGTGAAATCGTGATAGACTTCTATGACAAACTGAAGAGTATTTCTAAAGGCTACGCTTCATTTGATTATCATATCGATTCTTACCGTCCTTCAAAGTTAGCTAAGCTTGACATTCTTTTGAATGGAGAGCCTGTTGATGCCCTATCAGCACTGACACATGAGAGTAATGCTGTTGTTTTTGGTCGAAGAATATGTGAGAAGCTAAAAGACTTAATTCCACGTCAGCAGTTTGATATCGCTATTCAGGCTGCTATCGGAGCAAAGATTGTTGCCCGAGAGACCGTTAAGCAGGTACGTAAGGACGTTACAGCCAAGTGTTATGGTGGTGACATCAGCCGTAAGCGTAAACTTCTTGAGAAACAGAAGAAGGGTAAGAAACGTATGAAACAGATTGGAAACGTACAGGTTCCACAGAAAGCATTCCTTGCAGTATTGAAGTTAGATTAATATCAAAGAGTTAAGAAAGGAAAGGAAAATGAAAGATTTGGTGAACGATTCAAGAGATATAGCGCGTGAATTGGCACGTAAATATAGTACGATGACCCATGATGAGTTGGATGTACTTGAAAGTATCCTCGTACCAATGAAATTCGCTAAAGGACAGATGATTCTCAATGAGGGTGAGGTTTGTAAGCACGTTTATTATATAGAAAGAGGTCTCATTCGCCAATTCTATTTTAAGAACGGTAAACAGATTACTGAACACTTAGGAGAAGACAGAAGTATCTTTATGTGTATTGAAAGTCTTTTCCGAGAGGAACCAACTAAACTACAGGTTGAGGCTTTAGAGCCAACATGGGTTTATGCGCTACCAAAACAGAAGTTAGAGCAGGTAGCTCTTCATAATGTTAACATTCAGATTCTCTATCGTAAGATATTAGAGGAGAGCCTTATCACCTCACAGGTACATGCTGACCTTGTACGTTTTGAGACTGCACAAGCTCGTTATAAGAGAATGTGTAAGCTAAGCCCACAGGTTATCTTGCGTGCACCACTGGTTTATATTGCCAGCTATCTGCAGATGACACCAGAAACATTAAGCCGTGTTCGTTCGTCAACATTGCTTGATGATTAATGAGTCTTTATATTTGTTAAGAGTATATGGAGTTAGAGGAGTTAAAATTAATTCTACTCGCAAAAATGTTTTGGGTAACAAATTCCTGAATATGATTGTTGGCGGAGTTAATATATTTGTGACCAATCCTTTGCCTATTAATACTAAAACAGTAAATAGATTGGTAGAGCATTATGCGTCAGAAGACTCTGTAGAAGTTCCTGCTGAAGAACTTTTGGAAGTTCTGAAATATGTTGGAGATATTGATAACATAGATTTTGATAGTTCCAAATTTTCATATTGCATTTCAGCTCTGAGAGAAAAAAGACCAACTGTGAAATGTCGACTAATTGTTCGTATAGATAGAAATATCAGTAGAGGAACGGGAACTTTGCTTTCTCCTACTGATAGGAAATTAGGTGACAAATTCAATAATGATATTGTTCTTACGCTATATAGAGTATTGGGCGATGTAGAAAAGGGATGGTATGGACACCCACTTTGGATTCCGAATATCAAGTTTCCCGATAATACATGTTTCTACAATACTACCGATTAGTGGAATATACCTATTAGACCGTTCTTCTTCACGCAAACATTTATGAATAAACACCAACGCTCTTGGTTAGCTTTTGCTAATAGTAAAGTTTGCAGACATGCAAACGCAATACACGATAAAGGCTTTATCAACTGGGGAATGAAAGATAACTTTCATTTCTCAGTTGGAGACATCATTTATTTGTTTGTTTCAAATGAAAGACGTGTCGTGTTTCAAATGGAAGTCATCGCCGAGAATTGTCCTCGCGAGGATCAATCTTACTGGATTATTGATGCTCCCAATGATAGAACATATAAGCTACTTTTGCGAAAGGAGTACAACGGAAAAGAACTGAATGAGAGTGTCCTTAAAAAGAATGGTTTCAATGGTGGAGGTAGTATACAAAACCCTACATATAAAAATGAAAGGCTACTTTCTTATATTGAGTCAGTCTTTGACAAAGTTGAGTTTGCATTGATAGGATTGCCCACATTGGCTAAACGCCCTATTCTCTACGTTGACCTATTCTCTGGTAGATACGTTTCTACAAGAATAGGACACGAGGTATTCAATCTGGATAAGAATCCTGTTGATGGCAGATATTATGGCTATTGCCCTGCATACGGTAATGTTTCGATTTCAGAACTTGGGGCAAGACCTTCAGAGGAATCAATTTCTGGTGTTATCGTTGTTTATACGAAGAAAATGATAGGTTCATCAGACAGAGAGCTTATTGCTTTCTGCGACAATGCTACCATTCATAGGAAAGGCATCTATGATGATAGTCTCCAAAGGACTATTGAAGAGAACGGAGAGAAGTCCGTTTGTAGCTATGCAATAGAATCGGACACGCTTTTCAATCTTTCAGGGCTTGATGAAAAGTTTGTTATTCACGTTGCTGATTATAGCACTTGGATGTTCCGACAGCAACGTTTTTACAAAGGTACATATCCAAAACTGGACGACAAGATAATATCTTATATCGAAGCCTACCTTAAGAAAGAGGAGTCTGAAGATGATTTGAGCTATCAAGAGGCTATTCAGGATATTACGCTTGACGACGAGGATAATTTCAAGGACACCTCCAAGGATAAGCCAGACTTCTTGAATGGGAACAACAGCAAGATGGTCAAGAAAAATCCGAAGATTGCCAAGCAGGCACTGGCACACGCCAAGTATCGCTGTGTTGCTAATCCGAAACACATTACGTTCAATACGGCAAAGGGAAAACCTTACATGGAGGGGCATCACTTGATACCTTGCACGCAATCAAACGCCACTCTATTTTGGCAGACGAGAAATAGAAACATTGACTGTGAAAATAATATTGTCTGTCTATGCCCAACGTGCCACAGACGTATTCATTATGGCTCTATTCAAGAAAAGAAGAGCTTAATCAAGACGTTGTATGATTCTCAGATAGGCAACCTTAAAAAGGTGGGATTAGATATTTCCTTAGACGAGTTATTGAAATTGTATTCCATTTAAGAAGTTCCCCCGTGGGGCGGGCTTTCGTGAATTGTACTTATAATCTCGACCTTTTGGCTTAAATACCTAACTCATACTTACAAGCAAGTCTTGGATTCGCCATTGGGCTGCACCAAGGCTTGCTTTCTTTTTATCGGTAGTCGCTTTGCTTTAGCGGACACCCTGTCGCCCAGTGGTTGGCTACCACATGTCTAATAGAAGTTAAGCAGTCTGCCCACATACTTCAAATCTCCCCTATCCTACTTCCCTAACTCACCCACATAGTGGATAATTCTCCCTTCACTTGTCACACCTTCCACTATGATACGATAGTTTGAACGATATTCTGCAGGTAAAAGTAGACGGAAAGAGCTACCGCGTAATGAAGGTAACCACACTGGAGTATGTGCGTTAGGAGTGTAACTTTGTGGAATTTGATAGCCTAATGTAGTAAATGTCTTCGTATTTGTCAGTGGTACAGAAGCTGCTTTGAAATCCCCTTTCTTCGTTGTTATAGAGATAACACCCATACCACCAATCGCTCCCCAGATAACTGTTGAGCCGCCCTTAAAGACATCTACTCTCTCAACATCAGACATCTGGATGTTGTCTAAGTCGTAATCATCATTGACAAATATCCCATCTATGGCAATAGCGGCTGGTCTTTTTCCATCCACAGCTGTACCTCCACGTACATAGCATTTCCCCAATTCGACCGTAACACTCGGTACTCTACGCAACAATTCATGCAAACAAGTTGCGCCAATGCTCTCTATATCACGTAGACCAAAGGAAAAGTCAGCAGTTCGTGCATAAGCATCAGAACGAGAAGAATAAGTAGGTTGATGACTGAAGATATTCACTTCTTCCATCTGTATACTCCCTTTTGGCAGTTCTAATGTTGCATCTACGCGTGTAGTATCATTACTTGTCCATTCAAACGGAGGAAGTTGTCCTTTATAAGCAGGGAACTCCTCTTCGTCTAACAGCAGTTTTACCCACGATTTTCCAGCTTTTGTAAACGCATTAAGGACATACTGTGTGCCTTCAGGAAAATCTATTCCTTCAAATGAAAAACGTCCTTGTGCATCGGTTTTAGTAACAGCATAAAAACCTTTATCGGGTGAAATAAGATTTACAATACCTTCTTTTATAGCTTTATGCCCTACCAATGTCTCAACTCGTCCACGTATTACAGCAGACTTTTCGATACCAATCTTTCCCTTCTTACATTCCCCTCTGATTACATCTGCCATTCGATACCGATTCCAACTACAGCTGTCAAGCAATCGTTCCGATTCATTATTAGAAAGAACAGATGCTGGTTCTTCTGGACAATCTGCCACATCCATATCGTATAATAAATGAGAAAGAATGTTTGATTGTCCTGTTAAATCGTCAGTTCCGGCATATTCTACACGTAGAGAAACGTCCATTGTCTCTCCCTCTCGTAAGCTATCAGCCTTAATAATAAAAGGTATTTGCTCATCATTTGATTTCTCTGTCCCCATCCATCTTACAGAAATCGGACACTGTTCTTTCTCTGGATATAAGAATTTCAGTTTTTCTACAACTGTTTTTAAGTTGGAATCCAAGAGCTGGAAAGAATAAATACCGCCTTGAGAAAGACTATCATAACTCAGAATAACATCTTTCCCTTGGCTTATTTTTCCAAAGTAAAGAGGGATTGAACGACAGTGAACAAATAGTCTATAGCTACTATTTAAGCTATCTGACGGATTATTAATACTTACTTTAATATCCTTGTTTAATTCATTGATAGATAGTTTTATTTTCGAATTACTATTGGTAATATCAGTAGCTTCCCCATACTTAAAAGGTAATAGCTTTCCATGACCACCAATAAAGATACTTTTAAGACTCTCATAGCGACTGAGGTTCAACATATTCTTCGTATAACTACGTAATAAATAACGTCCTTTCACCACTCCTTCAGGAATGTCAATATGACCAACAAAACCTTGATCGCTTCGTATTAGACGTACTCGTTTCACAACGAGACGTTCTGGATTAAGAAGTTCTACGTATACATAACGGCTCACACTATCCGCCTGATGAACTACTGCATTCACTAAGAAGACACGCAAGTTAATGCGTTGTCCTGCTTGATAACTATCTGCATCGGTAAATACGTAGGTCTTCTCTTGCGGGAATAGCTGTACCTGCCGTAGGATACGACTCAGTAACACATTGTTAGTCTGAGCATACAATGATGTTTGAAAGCATGTTAGAAATATTATGAATAGTAGTTTTCTCATATAGATAGACCTCAGTGAATGAGTTTATGTAATAGACTTTCAGCAATAAAGATAATCATCTGTAGAATCACATGCAAACTTACACAAAAATATTAAATAATAGGTTCAAAAATAGAAAAACCATACATTAACATTGAAAAACTTGTATTCTTTGTCTGTTTAGGGTGTTATAATGTTTTTCAAACCACAAATTACTTATGTTTTAAACGTAAAGCGTAATGGTGTTAACCATTAGCACCAATGGTGCGGAGCATCAGCACTATTGGTGCGGAGTATCAACACCACATGTGCGGAGCATTCATACGCTATGTGATAAGCTGTAATCTGTTAGTAGGAAATGGGAAGTTAGAACTCTTATAGAAGTTGTTATAAGGTGAATAAGCTACAAACAACTCATCTGCTTGAGCAATGTATTGTTGGGAAACAATAAAAACATTGATTCAGAAGACAATAGTATGAATTGAAATAACAGTCAGATGTGGATTAATAATCAACTTAGCGTAAAAGGTTCTGCACTTATACTATCCATATTACAGAAACATTTTGTAAATTTGCAGTTCAATAGGCTGTTTCATATATTAGCAAAAAAGGATTGTTGATTTAGTAATTTATCAGTGGAATCGATACTGATATTAAAGCCTAAAAATAACACATTGAGAAGATAAAAGTAATGATATATCCCAAGAACTTTGAGCAAAAGATTGGTTTCACAGAGGTGCGCTCACTTCTGCGTGCACGCTGTTTGTCGCCTTTAGGTAAGGAACGAGTTGATGCAATGAGTTTCTCAACCGATGCCGTACAGGTGAATACCTGGATGGAAGAGATTAGAGAGTTTCGTAGAATACAAGAGGGACAAGACGACTTTCCTTTAGATAATTTCTTTGATGTACGCGAAAGTGTGGCACGAATCCGCTTGGAAGGAACCCACATGGAGGTTGAAGAACTCTTTGATTTGAAGCGTTCATTAGAGACTATTATTGCTATTGTGAACTTTCTGAGTCGTGGAGAAGAGACAGAACAGGGAGAAATACGCCATTACTACCCTGCTCTCTATAATCTTGCTGATGGTGTAGCAACCTTCCCACTGCTTGTTCAGCGTATCTCACAGATTATCGATAAATTCGGTAAAATGCGTGACAATGCCTCTCCAGAACTACTCCAGATACGCCGTGAGTTGGCGCGCATCGAGGGAAGTATCTCACGTACGTTATATGGTATCTTGCGTGCTGCACAGGGTGAAGGACTTGTTGAGAAGGATGTCACACCTACATTGCGTGATGGTCGACTGGTTATCCCTGTTGCACCGGGCTTAAAACGTAAGATTTCGGGTATTGTACACGATGAAAGTGCTACGGGTAGGACGGTATATATTGAGCCTACTGAGGTTGTAGAGGCTAATAATAAGGTTCGCGAACTTGAGAATGAGGAGCGTAGAGAGATGATTCGAATTCTCACGGACTTTGCTAAGAAGGTACGTCCGAATGTGCGTGAGATTCTCGATTCATACAATCTTATGGCAGCAGTAGACTTTATTCGTGCAAAAGCTGAGTTGGCTCGACTCTTTAAAAGTTTTGAACCACAGGTGGCAGAGGAGCCTCATATTGACTGGATAAGAGCTATTCATCCCCTACTTCAACTTTCATTAGAAAGAAAAAATAATAATAAGTTAAACACCTCATTATCTGATGATAATAACGAAATAGATAAAGTTTCTAATGAAGTTGATAATACACAAGATTACGACACTATATTAGAAGAAGAGAACAATACACGAAACGTTCCTTCAAGTGTTGTTCCCCTCGATATTCAACTCACAAAAGACAAACATCTGTTGATTATCTCTGGTCCGAATGCTGGTGGTAAATCGGTTTGTTTGAAGACTGTGGGTTTACTTCAGTATATGCTTCAGTGTGGTCTTTCGATTCCTGTTGGCGACCGCTCAACCACTGGCATTTTTACGGATATTATGATAGATATCGGTGATGAACAGAGTATTGAGAACGACCTCAGTACCTATTCTTCTCACTTGATGAATATGAAGGTGATGATGCGTCGTGCTTCAGAGTCTACGCTTATCCTCATTGATGAGTTTGGAACTGGTACGGAACCACAGATTGGTGGAGCAATTGCCGAGTCTGTTTTACGTCAGTTCTGGAAGAAGCATGCTTGGGCTGTGATAACAACCCACTATCAAAACCTTAAGCATTTTGCAGAAGAACATCCTGGTACAGTCAATGGTGCGATGCTCTATGACCGTCATGAAATGCGCCCACTCTTCCAGTTGGCAATCGGCAGACCCGGTAGTTCGTTTGCTATTGAGATTGCTCGAAAGACGGGAATACCTGAGGAAGTAATTCGTGATGCGTCCGAAATTGTAGGTTCTGATTATATTCAGAGTGACAAATACTTACAGGATATTGTTCGAGATAAGCGTTATTGGGAGAACAAACGTCAGACAATTCACAGTCATGAGAAGGAATTGGAGAAACGTATCAGTCAATATGAAAAAGATATTGCAGCGTTAGAACAAAGCCGTAAGGAGATTCTTAATCGTGCTAAGGCACAAGCAGAAGAGATTATTAAGGAGAGCAATCGACGTATAGAAAATGCTATCCGTGAAATCAGAGAGAAGCAGGCTGAGAAGGAAGAAACCAAGCGTATTCGTCAGGAATTAGCTGCTTACGAAGCGGGATTGACGGATGCTGCAAAGATAGATAAGAGCGATTCGTCTAATAAGAAGAAACTTAAGAGTAGCGGACTACTCTCTGATGACGATTTTCAGAAGAAGGTTGACAAGATTAAGAGTCGCAAGGAACGCCACGAACAGCATCTGAAAGAAAAGGCAAGTAAGCAGCAAGCAGCTGCTGAAGCATTGAAGAATGCCGTGCGTAAACAGCAAGGAGGTGGACTCGTTATGGCTGGTGATTCTGTTCGTATAAAGGGTCTAACGTCTGTTGGTAAGGTGGAATCAATTGAAGGAAAGCAGGCAACTGTTATCTTTGGTGGTATGAGAACAAAGATGGCTGTTAGTCGTTTGGAGCATGTAGATGCGGCAACTATTCAGTCAGAACAGAAGCAATTCCAAGCATATAATTATAGTCGTGAGACACGTGAAACCATTGATAAGCATCGTAACCAGTTCCGACAAGAGTTGGATGTACGTGGTATGAGGGCTGATGAAGCCTTAAATCAGGTGCAATACTTTATAGATGATGCTATTCTTGTTGGAGCAAGTCAGGTGCGTATTCTTCACGGTAAAGGCAATGGTATACTCCGACAGCTAATCCGACAGTATCTTGGCAGTGTTCCTAATGTTACAAACTATCGCGATGAACATGTACAGTTTGGCGGTGCAGGTATCACGGTTGTAGAACTGTGAGGTGGTTGACAGGTAAACAAGTTGAGGAGTTTACGAGTTATTTCTTTTATTAGAAGACAGATAAAGAATATAGGCAATAAATTGAAAGAGCAAGCGTTAGAATATTAATATGAAGTACCTAAGGCTTTTACATATACTTCGCAAACATCGACAGAATCTTCTGTTAGCTGTTGGTGTCACGTTGATGCTGACGTCATGTGGTATAGATAGAAATATTAAGAAAGGCGAGAAACACCTTTCCTTGGGCGAGTATTATGACGCTGCGAACCAATTTAAAACAGCTTATCAACGTACTTCGCCTAAGGATAGACGCCAACGTGGAGAGCTTTCTTTGAAGATGGCTGAGTGTTATGAGCGTATTTCGTCCTCTCAACGAGCAATATCAGCTTATAGAAATGTTATCCGCTATAAACTGGATAATGGTGAGACGCATAAGCGTTTGGCTGATAATCTAATGAAGGAAGGTAGTTATTCGGAGGCTGTTAAGGAGTATCGCATTGCGCTTGATTCAATGCCTAACAATCAATTGATAGCTCAAGAGCTTCAGGCTGCATCAATAGCTGCAAGCGTAAAAGAGCGTGGTTCAAAGTATATTGTGAAGCGTATGGATGTGTTTAACTCACGTCGACAGGATTATTCGCCAATGCTTTTCGGTGATAAATACGAACAGCTTTACTTTACTTCTACACGAAATGAAGCCAAAGGTGACGAATTGAGCGGTATTACTGGTGCAAAGGCTGGTGACATCTTTCTTAGTGAAAAGGATGATAAAGGCAAATGGAGTACACCGAAGGCTATAGAGTCTGCATTGAATACAGAGGCTGATGAGGGTACGCCTGCTTTCTCTGTCGATGGGAGGGAAATGTATATTACACAGTGTTTAACTGATCCAAGCAATCCTCGCTATGCCCAAATTTCAGTAAGTAATCGCTCTGATGCAGCTTGGGGAAAGGCTAATAAGTTGGAAATTAGTCGTGATACGCTATCGAGTTTTGCACATCCTGCAGTTTCACCAGATGGTAATTGGCTTTATTTTACCAGTGATATGCCTGGTGGAAAAGGTGGTCTTGACATCTGGCGTGTACGTCTGACAGGCGGTACAACGGGAGGTGTTGAGAACCTCGGAGAACCAATCAACACCCCAGGAGATGAAGAATTCCCTACTTTCCGACCAAACGGTGACCTTTATTTCTCAAGTAATGGACATGGTGGTTTGGGTGGTCTTGATATCTTTATAGCTAAGGTTGGCAATGATCGTCGCTATCACTTGGAACATCCTGGATATCCTCTAAACTCACAAGGTGATGACTTTGGTATGACTTTCGAGGGCATGCATAATCGCGGCTTCTTCTCCTCAAACCGTGGTGATGGTCGAGGTTGGGATCATATCTATAGCTTTGAACTCCCTGAAGTCATTCAGACTGTGAAGGGATGGGTCTATGAAATGGATGGCTATGAGTTGCCAGCTGCACAGATATTTATGGTTGGTGATGATGGAACTAACAAGAAGTTAGCTGTCAAAGGAGATGGTTCTTTCGAACAAGAGATAAAGCCTGGCGTTAATTATATCTTCCTTGCAACCTGCAATGGCTACTTAAATCATAAGGAGGAGATTAAGGTTGGGAATGTAGATGATTCTAAAGTATATACCCTTCAGTTTGCTTTAGCAGGTATAAACGTACCTGTGTTGATAGACAATATCTTCTATGACTTTGATAAAGCGACACTTCGTCCAGAATCAGAGAAGGCTTTGGATGCTCTTGTCAATCTTCTCAAGGAGAATCCTAACGTAACAATAGAACTCTCGGCTCACACCGATTACCTTGGTTCTGCTGATTATAATAAACGCCTTTCACAACGACGTGCAGATGCTGTAGTGGCTTATCTCACTGCACATGGCATTGTTCGCGACCGTCTTACACCTATTGGATATGGCAAAGAACGTCCAAAAAAGATTCGTAAGAAGGTTACCGAGAAGTACCCTTGGCTAAAGGAAAACGATGTACTCACTGAAGATTTCATTAAGAAACTCGATAAGGAGAAGCAAGAAATAGCCAATCAATTGAACCGCCGTACTGAGTTTACGGTGCTTCGAACCACATACGGTATGTTTGATGAGAAGGGAAACCTTAAGCAACAGCCAAAACCAAAGAAGAAAGAAAGTCTTGATGACGATGGAATGATTATTATTAACATTCCCTAAACATATGATAAAAGATAATAGCCGACAATATCAGGCAGCACAATCTCCTTGTTCTTCAGACCCAAATGAGCAAGAAGTAAGGACTATAGAAGAAGTAGAAAATAGACTTCCTCAGACCTTTACAAATTATACTCGTAGTCTTTTTGGTGATAACCTTTATCATACATTCCTAAAAGGGTTGGGAGAAACAGCACCTGTGAGTATACGTCTTAACCCCTTTAAGTTGGCAGAAGGAACTCATAAAGTTAATCCAGAACTTAACCCTCAGCCAATACCTTGGTGTAAGGAAGGCTATTGGTTGGATACAAGACCTAACTTTACGTTTGACCCACTACTCCATGCTGGAGTTTATTATGTGCAAGAAGCATCATCTATGTTTCTATCTCATGTATTACAACACTTGGTAAAACAGCCAGTTATGGCACTCGATCTCTGTGCTGCACCAGGTGGTAAAACAACTTGCGCACGTACGTCCTTACCTGCTGGCTCTTTCCTTTTCTCTAATGAACCAATAGGAAAACGTGCACAGATATTGGCAGAGAACGTTCAAAAGTTTGGTCATGAGGATGTCGTTGTTACAAACAATTACCCTCGTGATTACAAAAAGACAAAGCTTGGTTTTGATGTTATTATAGCCGATGTACCCTGCTCTGGTGAAGGAATGTTTCGTAAAGATCCACAATCAATAGAGGAATGGAGTCTACAGAATGTAGAGAACTGTTGGCAACTTCAGCGTAGTATTATTGCTGATATATGGGACAACTTAAAGCCTGGAGGTATTCTTATTTATTCAACTTGTACCTTTAATGCACATGAAGATGAAGAGAATATTGCGTGGATTCTCAACGAATATGATGCTGAACTCCTCTCTGTGCCTACAGAAGAGGCATGGAATATAACAGGATCACTTATTGATAACCCACTTAAAGACGGTCGGGATTTTCCAGTCTACCGCTTCATCCCTGGTAAGACACGTGGTGAAGGAATCTTTATGGCTATCATTCGTAAGCATGGAGAGAACGAGACGCTTATCAATAAGACAACTATTGATGTTGATAAAGCAATCACAGAAGCTCGTAAACGTCTTCGTATTCTCTCGCATGGAGTAAAAGATGGAATACAAAAAGGGAAGAATGTTATCCCTGACCATACGTTAGCACTCTCCTTTTCAACTGATAAATCGGCTTATCCTAATGTAGAGGTTGATTATCAAACAGCTATCGCTTATCTTCGTCATGAGGCTATTGTACTATCTTCTGATGCTCCACGTGGTATTGTTCTGCTTACTTATAAAGGGTATCCGATAGGCTTTGCAAAGAACCTCGGAAACCGTGCGAACAATCTTTATCCACAAGAATGGCGCATAAAGAGTACATATATACCAGAGGAGCCATTGGTACTTCTATAATGTAAATCTCAACAATAAAAATCTTGAAAACATTATTTCCCTACAATATCTTAGATATAAACGAACAATTATGCAACAATATTTAAACCTCCTCAACCGCATCCTCACAGAAGGAACACAGAAAGGTGATAGAACAGGAACGGGAACTTTATCCATTTTTGGTCATCAAATGCGCTTTGACTTGCGCGATGGCTTTCCACTGTTGACAACTAAAAAGCTTCATCTGAAGAGTATTATTTATGAATTACTTTGGTTCTTACGTGGTGATACGAATGTGCGCTACCTACAAGAACATGGTGTAAGGATTTGGAATGAGTGGGCTGATGAGAATGGTGAACTTGGTCCAGTCTATGGTCATCAGTGGCGTTCATGGCCTGATTACAAGGGAGGTACAATCGATCAAATTAAGAATGTGGTGGATATGATCAAGCATAATCCTGATTCACGTCGTATGTTGGTCACAGCATGGAACCCTGCTGAGGTGGAAGATATGGCTCTCCCACCCTGCCACTGTCTCTTCCAATTCTATGTTGCAGATGGTAGACTATCGCTCCAACTCTATCAGCGTTCGGCAGATAGTTTCCTCGGTGTCCCTTTTAACATTGCATCATATGCTCTCCTTTTGCAAATGATTGCACAGGTAACAGGTCTTGAGGCTGGTGAGTTTATCCATACAACAGGTGATACACATCTCTATCTAAACCATCTTGAACAGGCTAAACTCCAGCTTACTCGTGAGCCACGTCCACTGCCAAAGATGAAGATTAATCCTGATGTAAAGGATATCTTTGATTTTAAGTATGAAGACTTTGAATTGATTGATTACGATCCGTTGCCACACATTCCGGGAGTAGTTGCAGTGTAAAAGAAAGCCTCCCCCAACCCCTCCGAAAGGAGGGGAGTGCAAATAGAAAGTAGTTGGAGTATGAAAATTAATCAATTCTCTCAACTTCTAAAATAGTATATTAAATTAGTCAAGAACTTTAAATCCTTCACCAAACTGATGCTTAAACAGTACTCCCCTCCTTTGGAGGGGTTGGGGGAGGTCTAAAAACACCATTATGGAAATAAATATCATTGCTGCAGTAGCAGCCAATCGTGCCATTGGTTATCAGAATGATGTGGTCTATTTCATTAGAGAAGACCTTAAGCGTTTTAAGCAACTAACAACAGGACACACTGTTATCATGGGGCGTAAGACCTTCCATTCATTACCAAAAGGTGCTCTGCCTAATCGTAGAAACATTGTACTCAGTAGAACGGAAACAGACTTTCCTGGTTGCGAGGTTTATTCTTCACTTGAAGAAGCGCTTAAACATATTGGGGCAGAAGAAAAGGCATTTATCATTGGTGGAGCCAGTCTTTATAAAGAGGCGCTTGCTATAGCAGACCATCTCTACCTTACAGAGATAGCTGCTACTCCTCCACAAGCAGATGTTTTCTTCCCAGAATATAATGATGGTACATGGATTGTGGAATCACGTGAGGAACGTCCTGCTACTGATGATAATCCTGCATATGCGTTTGTAAACTATGTAAGGAAATAATCTTCACCCCAAACTCCTGTCCTCCAGAGAGGAGAATAACAAGAATTGAGTTGTATAGTAACATAACTAAATATACAAGATAACTCATTTTTAAAAGCTCCTAACATAGGAGCTTTTTGTATAAAAGTTTGTTTCCATCTTACTATTTGTCTGATATTTTCCATAGTTGTAATTCTAATACATACTCTTTTAGCTTCTAAAAGATGCCTAATTGGCTTTCAATAGATGCCTTTTTGACCTCTAACTAACGCCCTTTTGTGCCCTTACTAAGCACCTTACAAAATACAAGTTTATAACTATCTGTATTGCTGTAAGGTACAAATGCATAAGAAAGAAGTGTTTTTTGATTAAAAAACATTCCCTATTTTGTTGTTTTTGTAAAGTCTTTTCATTTGCTTATAGTTGTTTAAAAGTACTTTTCTAACGCTTAACTGCTTTCTGCCAAATAGTAATATTCAATGTGTTTGATATTAAAGAATATGTGTACTTACCATTAACACTATATGTGTTAGGCATCAGAACTATATGTGTCTGGCATAAACACGTAAGTAAGAATTGATGTTAGGGCGTATTATAGTTATCATCTTAAAGTATAATAAGACACAAATAAAACTATTCAGCCCCGCTAATCAGATTAGCAGGGCTGAATAGTTGAAAATCAAAAAGATTAGAATGGTAAACCAATCGCTAAGTGGAAGGCTTGCGCATCCTTAAATTTTGATATGTTATAGAAACCAGTCTTGCCAGTTTCATAAGGTACGTGTAAGCCAAGTCCCCAATCAAGACGAATCATGAAATAGCCAATATCATAGCGCAAACCAACTCCCGTACCGAGTGCCATTTCATTTAATATATTCTTAAACTTGAAATGTCCTTCTGGTCGACCATCATCATAGTGCATTGTCCATACATTACCAGCATCGAGGAAAACGGCACCATAGAGGGAGCCCATAAGGTGAGGACGATACTCAAGGTTGAACTGTATTTTGATATCACCTGTCTGTTCTACGTATGAGCGTCGACGCTGTGTTGAGCGATAGCGTCCTGGACCAATCTGGCGGGCATTAAACGCACGGATGCTATTGGCTCCACCTACATAAAACTGTTCTGTATAAGGTGCAAATCTACTGTTGCCATACGCCCATAACGTACCCAAATTGACGTGGGCTGCAATACCACTCTTCTCTCCAAGACTCCATACTTTTGTAAGATTAGCGTCAATCTTCACAAATTGTGCAAATGGATTCTTAAAGAGTTTCTTGTCTTTTTCGCTCCAACGTCTACCAAAGGCAGCGTAACCTGCAGACAAGATGTTTGAAGCTTCACTAACCGTTGTCC
>ERZ772948.1191-NODE-1191-length-15526-cov-33.834271_pt1 | contig 15526 bp, 14 predicted proteins | sample MGYA00511945_ERZ772948 | MGnify/ENA primary metagenome ERZ772948 (study PRJEB29015, sample SAMEA2737927) | human oral metagenome | biome: human oral; feature: human-associated habitat; material: dental | place: China | collected 2141 ... | reverse complement strand
TCATGATCGCCGCCCCCGACGGCGCCGACGACTTCCACCTCCAGCTCCTGGCCAAACTCGCCCGTGGGCTCATGCAGACCGAGTTCACCGACGCCCTGCGCCAGGCCGCCGACGCCGAGGAGATCACCCGCATCGTCACGCAGCAGGTCCAGCCCGAGCTGCTCGACGGCGGGGAGGAGAGCGAGGCCAGCACGGCCGGTGAGGCCGGAAGCACCGCGGACTCGGCCGCAGGGTCCGGTGCCGCGCAGACCAAGGCCGCTGCGGCGTCGGCGGCCCCGGCGGAGGGCGAGACCGTCATTGTGGGGGTCTCCTCCTGCCCAACCGGCATCGCCCACACCTTCATGGCCGCCGAGGCCCTGGAGCAGGCCGGCAAGGACCGCGGCATCACCGTGGCCATCGAGGGCCAGGGCTCGGGCAAGATCGACGCCCTCGACCCCGAGCTCATCAAACGGGCCAGCGCCGTCATCTTCGCCCACGACCTGCCCGTCAAGGGCCGCGAGCGCTTCGCCGGCAAGCCCGTCATCGACGTCGGCGTCAAGGCCGCCGTCAACGACGCCGGCTCCCTGGTGGACAAGGCCCTGGCCGCGGTCGACGACCCGAGCGCCGCCCGCGTGCCGGCCAGCGGCGGGTCCAGCGAGGAGAGCGAGGAGGGCTCCGAGCACTGGGCCCGGCGCCTGCAGAGGTCCGTCATGACCGGGGTGTCCTACATGATCCCCTTCGTGGCCGCCGGCGGTCTGCTCATCGCCCTGGGCTTCCTCCTGGCCGGGTACGACGTGGCCAGCCTCTACGAGAAGATCTCCATCAGCGACTACTCCCTGTGGAACCTGCCCGGCAATGAGTTCGTTCACGAGATCAAGAACTCGGCCGGCGACGTCGTCGGCACTGAGACGATCACCGTCTCGCAGTCCGGGCTGCTGCTGTACATCGGGTGGACGCTGTTCCTGCTGGGGCAGGCGGCCATGAGCTTCCTCGTCCCGGCGCTGGCCGGCTACATCTCCTTCGGGCTGGCCGGCAGGCCCGGGATCGCGCCCGGGTTCGTCATGGGGGTCGTCGCGGTCGAGGTCGGGGCCGGGTTCATCGGGGGCCTGGTCGGCGGCATCCTCGCGGGCTACTTCGCGGCCTGGCTCGCCGGGCTCAGCGTGCCGGCCTGGCTGCGGGGGCTCATGCCCGTGGTCATCATCCCGTTGGGCACCACGCTGGTGGTCGGCGCTGTCATGTACCTGGTCCTCGGGCTGCCGCTTGCCGCCCTCATGACCGCGCTGCAGGACGGGCTGACCTCCATGTCCGGGGGCGGGTCGGCCGTGCTGCTCGGCGTCATCCTCGGGCTCATGATGTGCTTCGACCTGGGCGGGCCGGTCAACAAGGCCGCCTACCTGTTCGGCACCGCGGGACTGTCCGCGGCCAGCGCCAGCAACACCGCTCCCTACGAGATCATGGCCACCGTCATGGCCGCCGGCATGGTGCCGCCGCTGGCGATGTCGGCCGCGACCTTCCTGCGCTCGCGGCTGTTCACCAAGGCCGAGGTGGAGAACGGGCGCAGTGCCTGGCTGCTGGGGCTGTCCTTCATCTCCGAGGGCGCCATCCCCTTCGCCGCCGCCGACCCGCTGCGCGTCATCCCGGCCACGATGGCCGGCGGCGCGATCACCGGAGCGATGACCATGGCGATGCACGTCGGCTCGCGCGCGCCCCACGGTGGCGTGTTCGTCGCCTTCGCCATCACCCACTTCGGTGGCTTCCTCCTGGCGATCCTGGCCGGGACGGTGGTGAGCACCGCGCTGGTCATCGTCCTCAAGGGACTGGGGCGCAACGCCGACGGCAAGAAGGGCGTTGAGGCACAGGCCGCGGCTGCCGCCTGATCCGGCAAGCCTCATCACCGCGTCGTGCGGGGTCCCGCCAGGTGTGGAGCCCCGCACGACGCGTGTGAGGACCTCAGGGGCCGAGTCCGGGAGGTTGGGTGTCCTTCGGCGGGGACGCTTCACGCGGCCGGGGACATCCCGCACGTACGGGAACATCCGTGCCTGGCCGTGATTTGTACCCCCTACCGGGGGGACATTCCGCGCCTACGGAGACAGGAATCCTGTCCCCGACGGCGTCGAATGCCCCGGCCGGGGTGGCAGGCGCCCGCTCGCGCAGGATGTCCCCGGCCGGGGTGGCGGGAGCCCGCACGCGCAGGATGTCCCCGGCGTCGTCGAATGCCTCCGGCGGCGTGGGACGCCCCTGTGGGCTGTGCCGCCCCAGATCGAGGACGTACTTTTCGGTCGGGGACTGCGTTCTCCCACCGGAAGTGACGACCGGGCCCCAGTCGTTTGGGGAGAAGTACGTCCTGGGCGGAGAACGCAGTCCCCGATGGGCCGGGTCGGCCGTGCGGCGCCGTCGTCGAGACTGGTCAGAGCCGGCCACGAGCGTGTTGGTCCGCCTTGCCGATATGGGGGTGCGTCGCCCGGCGGGCCGGGTCGGCCGTGCGGCGCCGTCGTCGGGACCGATCAGGGCAGGTCAGGGACGGCCGCCACAACCTCATGGTGGCTTCCACCACCGGCGGCGGAGCCTGCATCGACTGCCAGGACAGGCCGGCACGACTTCCCGGGGGCATCTCCACCGCAGGGACGGGTGCTCGCTGCCCACGATGGGCTCGCCTGCCGGTCCCGGGGCACTCCGGCATAGGCTTCGCGCCATGGCTGCAAGACGACGCATCGACCCCGACGCCGGCGCTCAGGCCCTGCGCCAGTGGGCCCAGGAGCAGGACACGTTCGGCGATGGAACGGCCAACGCCCCTGAAGGACCTGCCGGCGCTGAAAGAGTCGCCGGTGGCGCTGCCTCCGCTAGTCCCACCGACCGGGCCGCCCGACGTCGGGTGACCGCCACCGCCGTGCGCTACACCCTCGAAGAGCTCGCCGCCTGCGCGCCCGGGCGCTCGGTCGAGGTGCGAGTCCCGCCCTTCGGCGTCACCCAGGCCGTCGCCGGCACCGTCCACCGGCGAGGCACCCCGCCCAGCGTCGTCGAGACCGACGCCCCCACCTGGCTGGCCCTGGCCACCGGCCGACTCATCTGGCAGGACGCCCTGGCCGGCGGCACCCTGCACGCCTCCGGCGAGCGCTGCGACCTGTCCGCCTACCTGCCGCTGGTCAAGCTCTGAAAGCCTGTTGGACCGATCGGCGTTGGCATGGTCGCCGCCTGCCGCCGTAGCGCCACCGCTCCGATCCTGACTGTTGCCCTGCGAACCGGGGCTGCTCCGCGGACTCGTTGGGACACCCCCATGTCCCGAGGCGTCGCGGACTGTTGTGCCAACCGCGCAGAGGACGAAAGTGTCACAAATGGCGACTTTTCCACGCGCGCTGTCGGGGCAGGCGTCAGGGCGCAAGGTCCTGACCAGCGTCAACGCGTTCTGACTGGTCGTCTGCGGAGCGCACTCGGTCCTAAAAGTCGCCGCACGTGACAGATCGGGCCGATTCCGCCCCCATCCGCCTGTTGGCACTGCGCTGAGGGCCGGCGCCGGTAGGTTCATCTCATGAGTCGCACGCGCCTGAGTTCCCGCGCCACTCTACGCGCCGAGGTCACCTGCGTCCCGGACAGGGCAACACACTACCCGCGTCGAACCGCAACAGCGGCTCTCGTCTATCAACTAAGAGATTGCGTCATTAGGTTAGGGCTTGTGGGTGGGGCGTTGGCCCCAGCGGTGAGTGGTCCAGACGTGGTGGATGAGATTCCTGATGGTGATGATGGTGTTGGCCAGGGCGATGAACGCCTCGATCACCCGGGTGCGTACCTCGGTGCACTGGACTGCTGGGTGTTTTTCGGACAGTGCTAGTTTTCTTGCTTCAGGCTACCTTCGTTAAGTCCAGGAAATCGCTTTCGACCTCGTCGGGAGTGCGATACCCTAGGGCTGAGTGAAGACGAGTACGATTGTATCTCAGCTCGATCCATGAGGCAATATCGTTCATTGCCTTGTCCTTCGTGGGATACACCATTCGGTGGACTCTCTCATTCTTGAGCGTGGCGTTGAACGACTCCGCCCACGCATTGTCCCAGCACACCCCCGTACGCCCCACTGACGTGGGAATACCATAAGACTTGAGGTGGTCCAGGAACCTCTGGGACGTGTACTGGCTGCCCCTGCCGGAGTGAAAGATCGTCACACCCTTCTTGATCGGGCACCTGCGTACCGCCATGTCAATGGCCTGGCACACCAGGGAGGTGTGCATGTGGTCGGCCATCGCATAACCCACCACCTTTTTCGTGCAGCAGTCCAAAACCGTCGCCAGATAGACGAATCCGGTCCACGTCCTGACATAGGAGGGGGCACCTCCCGCTTGCGGGGGAATGTCTCCGCACAGCTTCTTACCGGGCTCGTCAGCTGTGAAGTCCCGCCTGAGCAGGTCGGGCCGCTCGCCCAGGTCCTTAGCCGGCACGGTGGTTCGGACCTTTGCCCGTAGCTGCGCGGCCTGCAGGCCCAGGTCCCTCATGATGGACCGGATCGTGGAACCATCGGTCCGCACACCACGCCGCTCCAGGACCACCTGGATACGCCGGTACCCGTAGGTGCCATCGGAGCGCTCAAACACCTCCTTAATCATCATGGCCAGCTCCTCCCTCCGAACGGACGTCTGTGACTGGGGTCGGTCACGCCAGGAGTAGTACCCTGATTTTGATACCCTGGACCACCGACACATTGAGGAGATGGGATAGTGGCCTTCTTCGCGGTTGATCAACTCGTAGCGCTCGGTCACGGTCGTTCCTTGGCGAAGAAGGCGGCCGCTTTTTTCAGGAACTCGTTCTCCTGACGCAGCTCCCTGTTCTCTGCTCTCAGTTTTGCGATCTCGGCTGACTCGGATGCCTTCTTGCGGTCCTGGCCGGTGGCGTGCTCTTTCCTGTACCTGGCGACCCAGTTACCCACCGTCTGGGATACAAGATCGTATGAGGTGGCCACTGACGCGATCGTGCGTTCCTTCTCGATGACCTCGCGCACGACCTGCTCCTTGAACTCGTCTGAGTATTTCGCTGCTGGCATGGGATCTATCCTATCGACTCACGGGAAGAAAACTCCTCCAGTCCGAGAAACACCACGCACCCCACACACCTGGAGCCTGCGGAAGCCGCGGGTGTGCCAGGAGTTGGTGCGCTCGATCACCCAGCGCCGGCCGGCCTGCAACGGGGTGCCTCTGGGGGAGATCCGGGCGTGGCAGCCCAGTACCTCGAGCAGCTCGCGGGTCTTGCGGCTGTCGTAGCCGGCATCCAGGTGCACGGTGATGTGCTCGGGCAGGTCGAAGCCGAACCTGCCCAGACACTCCAGGGTCGGTGCCAGCAAAGGCGAGTCATGACGGTTTGAATCGCCCCGGGTTTGGTGGGGGCAGTGATGACATGGAGGGATCACTGTCATGGGACAGAAGAAGTACCCCGATGAGCTGCGCGAGCGAGCTACGAGGATGGCGTTGGAGGCACTGGCTGACCCGGCGCGGGCCAAGGGCGCGATCCGCAGGATCGGCGAGGAGCTGGGTGTCCACCCCGAGGCTCTGCGCACCTGGGTCAAGAAGGCCCAGATCGACCAGGGCACCCGGCCCGGCACCACCACTGACCAGGCACAGCGGATCAAGGAGCTGGAGAAAGAGGTCCGAGAGCTGCGAAGAGCCAACGCGATCCTGAAGAGCGCGTCGGCTTGTCTATCGCGGCGCAGTGTGAGCGCCCGTCTCGTTGATCTGCCAGTACATCGACTCCCGCAAGAAGGAGTTCGGGGTCGAGCCGATCTGCAAGGTGCTCAGTGGCGCCGGAGTCAAGATCGCCCCGAGTTCCTGACTCACGCCCGCCGTAGCCGGCCTCCTAGCGCCAGGAGCCTGCGCGACGAGACCCTCAAGGCGGAGATATCTAAGGTCCACAAGAACCAGCTACTCGGTTCTGGGGGCCCGCAAGATGCACGCGATGCGGGGCCGACCCGAAATTGCCGAGCGTCACGGTGCCGGTCACGTGGCCCGGTGCACCGTCGAACGCCTCATGGGCGACCTGGGCCTACGCGGCGTCAGGTGCGCCAGGTCCCCGCGCACCACGCGCAGCGCGCCGCGAGAGCAGTGCCCGGCCGACCTGGTCAAGCGCCACTTCGAGGCGTTTGCTCCGGGTGGGCTGTGGGTCACCGGCATTCCCCCGCAAGCGGGAGGTGCCCCTCCTATGTACGCACCTTCTCCGGGTGGGTCTATGTGGTTTTCGTGACCGACGTCTTCTCGCGGAGGATCATCGGCTGGCAGACCACCTACCGGCCAGTGTGCACCGACCTGGCCCTGGACGCCCTGGAGATGGCCGTCTGGCAGCGGAAACGTCAGGGGGCTGATCTCTCTGACCTGGTGCATCACTTGCGACCGCGGCGCGTAAGTACAGGTCCATCCGCTATGGGGCAGGCCCTGTCCGAGTGCGAGGCGGTCGCCTCGGTGGGGTCGAAGGGCGACTCCTTTCGGCTTTGCTCTGGCCGAGGCTCTGAACTCCTTGTACAAGGCCGAGCTGATCCGCAACCAGGGCCCTTGGGAGGACATCGACGCCGTCGAGGTCGCCACCGCCGAGTGGGTGCACTGGGCGGGCACCATTCGCTCTCACTCCGCCATCGGTATGCGAACCCCAGCCGAGCACGAAGCCACCTGGGCCCCCGACCGCCACCGCCACGAACGATCACAACCGGCAACCACCGGCACCAGATAAACCAGCCTCCACAAAACCCGGGGCTTGACAGTTGGCCGGGGCTACCTGCACCCCGACGGGGATGCCGTGGCCCTCGACCATGACTGAGCGCTTGGTGCCCTGCTTGCCCCGGTCCACCGGTGAGGGGCCGGCGGCCTGGCCCCCGCAGGGCGCCTTGACGATGCAGCCGTCGACGCACAGGTCCTCCAGCCCCAGGCCGACGATCTTGTCGTAGGCATTCAGGGCCGCCTGCTCCAGGGTGGTGAACACTCCCGCGGAGATCCACTCACCAGTGTCTGCGTCGGATGGTGGCCGCTGAGCAGGTGGAGTCGGCGACCTTCTCGTAGGCCGCCCCCAGCACCAGGACCTGGATGAGCTTGCCCGGACACGATCCGGTCAGGGATGCGCGGCCGGTGGCACCCCAGCGGGTGAGTATCGACGCGGACCGGTAGCAGCGCGGAGAACTGGACCCACAAGGGCTCCATCACCGATGATGGCACAGCGGGCACAAGGAGACACCCCCAGGAACAGAAGCAAGTACAGACAACTCACTTCTTACCGGGACCTTGTGCCGCACCCCGCTCCCACACCGCACCTACCGACGCGACCTCTAAGCCGACCCCTGGTAGGTCTCTGGGTGAGGTATACCTGAATAATTTCCGTAACAAATAGGGTGTGAAAATCTCACCAGTCGGTAACCTGGGCCGTCCTTCGTGCTACTTCGTCCGTCTAGATGCTGTCGGCCTGCGAGGTGCGTCGTTTTTCCCGACATCGTGCGCCAAACCAGCAAGAGCGCACGATGAAGCCGCGTGCTCCGAGCCCAACGTCGCCACGAAGTCTTGCGAACCTCCTATCGCACTATTAGCCTCCTAGCGTGCCTTTTGGGAGGTACGCACTGGTGCGACCCGTCTCGTGCATATCAGAGGGAGAGATCCGATATGAAACCCGTCAACGATGTCTTGTGGTCCGGTCTTGATGTTCAAGAGCTCGAGGGGAGGGAGGAGTTCGGAGGGTACTTGAACTGTTTCTCGTTATGCTTCGATTGCATCTGCTTCGATTTCAAGTGCGTCTGCTTCAGTCTCTGACTCAGCTACATCTCGCCATTGTCGACTGATTAGAATCCGTATCCGTTTCCCGGCTATATCTACTGTATATCGTTGGGGACGATCAGTAAAATTCGCAACCAGAGGTGGGTCGCACCTCACCCAAAATGCATATCAGTGCCTGATCGACACCATATTCGCAAGCCGACCCCGTATCACCTCTCAGAGCACGACGGAGGATTCCATGCCATTCCTGACAAAGTACATCAAGGACTTCCCCCTACCCTCTGGTGACACTCTACTGCTTAACACGCTCACCAGTGCGATGGACATTGTCGATCCTCCAACCTGGGAGAAGATTCGCAGTATTTCCTCGCCAGAGAGCCCTGTGACCGAGGAGGCTGAACCAGAGCTCTTCAGTTCCCTCCGTTCTCGCGGCTACGTGTTCAATGATCACCAAGATGAAGCTCGAATCCTTTCGCAGATGCGACGCGTCACGCTAAATGCTCCTTTCTCTGAGGTTCCTACCAACTTTGTGATCTGTCCATCCATGGCCTGTAATCTCAGATGCACCTACTGCTTCCAGTCCGATGCTCAGCATATCGCGTACGAGAAACTCACTTCGGCCAAGCTGCATGCAATATTCGACTACATCATGAAGTGTCGCAAGGAATACGCTGAATACCGATGCGATCCTCGGGTTCGAAAATTTCTCGGTGACGTCGAACCTTCGATCAGCCTATTCGGCGGAGAACCTCTCCTTCGTGCGAATCGAGACCTGGTCGCCGAGGTCCTGGAGTTCGCCAGTTCCGTCCCGATGCAAGTTCGCGTCGTAACCAACGGGACCAGCATTAAACACTACGCTGAGCTTATTAAGAAGCACATCGATATTCTTGCCTTCCAGGTGACGCTTGATGGCGCCCGTCAGTCCCACGATAGTCGCCGGATCCGTAACAGCGGCGCGGGTACCTTTGACGCGGTATGCGATGGCGTTGACCAGCTCCTCGATCTAGGCGCATTCGTCGCTCTACGCGTCAACGTCGACCGTGAGAACGTTGATGAGCTTGTTGATCTTCCGGCAGTTCTAGAGGCGCGTGGATGGACAGGGAATGACCATCTTTTTCCGTACGCCTCCGTCGTCCAAGACTTCGCGTGTGATCGTCCTGAGCTGCTCAGGGAGAGTGAGATGCTGGAGATACTCCACGAGAGGGGTCTTTATGGGACGCCCGATGCGCTGTTTAAACAGTTGCTTTCCACGACGATCGGATTTGTTGAGGGATTCTTCCGCCAGACCGACGGGGTTCGTCCGTGGAGGCTCTCATACTGTGAGGCAACCAACGGGAGTAGTTTCTGCTTCGCACCTAACGGAACGATCACAACCTGTCTCACATATGTTGGGAGAGGAGACTGCACGATCGGTACCTTTGACGAGACCGGCGTTCGTGTCGATAAGGAACGTTTGAGTGCTTGGACCAAGCGTGACCCGTTCCGCATGCCGGGGTGCGCCGACTGCAAGTACCTTCTGCTATGCGGCGGTGGTTGTCCTGTGAAATCCCTTGAACGTTTTGAGGACATCCAGTGCAACGTCTGCTCAGACATCGAAAGAACGCTTGAGGTATATGTGCATCAGAAGGGTGAGGAACTTGTTCGAGGATCCGCCCGCTGATCGAGGGCATCGCGTGGCCTCGGGGGATGATGCCACGAAGTACGACTATCTCCAGCTCAAGGCTTATTCCGTCTCTGCAGAATCAGATGATGCTGACACTGTAGTCTTCACCTTGGATGATCATAGGCACCTGAGAGTGAAGCGCCGGGTGCTGCGCATTATGGAGGCCTTTGACGGGACGCGCCGACTCTCCGACGTCAAGGAGGTGCTGGCGCACGGCGAGACGCCGGTCGTCTGCGACGACGATCAACTTCGAGAGTTCGTCGAGAAAGTTCTCGTTGGTCGCGGCCTCCTTGTCGGAACATCCGAACCGAAGCAGGCATCACGGAGCGGCGGACTATGGGTCCGATTTCCTCTCGTCCACACCGATACATTCGCTTCAGTATTCCGTTTGGGTCGTCACCTCTATAAGCCGAGCATAGTTCTGGTGAATTTGCTCGCGTGCACCTTACTGATAGTTGTGAGCGCACTCTCGGTATACTCTACTGGGACCAGACTCGGTGCACTCGACAGTGGCTGGCTCATTCTCATATCCTACCTCTCGCTCGTGATCCATGAGTGCGGTCATGTGAGTGCGGTCTACCGCTATGGCCTGACCGCAGGACGTGGGGGAATCGGTATCTATATGTTCGTTCCCGTGTTCTTCGTTGATCTCAGCAGTGCATGGCGGCTTAGTGTGCGGCAACGCGTTGTCGTCGATCTCGGTGGTATGTATTTTCAGATCCTTACGACCATGCCCCTGTCGATCATGGGGATCCTGTTTCATGACTCCCGATATTGCATGATGGCCCTGTCTGTTGCGTGCATGACGGCGATCAATCTTCTGCCTTTTGCCAGGCTTGACGGGTACTGGATCCTGTCTGACTCACTTGGCCTCGACAATCTCTCTACCAACACGTGGCAGGTTATCAAGGCAGCTGTGCACGGCAGGCGTACAGGTTACGGTCGAAATTATGAGGTGGCGGCGGTGTTCTTCGCACTGTCCAGTGCCGTGATGATCCTACTGGGTATGAGTGCTGCCTACAGTGCCGTTATGCAGTTCTCTACCATTATGAGGCAACTGGGAAACGGTCTGGCGAACGTCGCCTCGGGACATTTTGCTGAGGGGGTATCGATCCTGGACGACGTATTTGTGGCATGTATTCCAATAATATTTCTCACCTTCATTCTGGGGAAAATTGTGTTCGGGATTGGAACGAGATTCATTGAAGGTATTCGCACTTCGAAAGGTCAAGGCTTATCATGATTACGTTGGCGTCAGTCTCCAAGAGCTTCCAGGATGGACGTGGTTCACTTACTGTGATCAAAGATGTCTCACTCAATATTGAGGCCGGAGACTACTTATCCATATGCGGAAGATCTGGGTGCGGAAAGTCCACGCTACTCAATCTCATTGCGCTTCTTCTTCAGCCGACCTCTGGCGAGGTTCTCATCGATGGGCATGCGACGAGCTCCCTGTCTGATGAGGCACGTGTCCGTCTTCGAGGCCTTAACATGGGAATGGTGTTCCAGAATCCCAACCTCATCGACTCCTTGAGCCCGGTCGATAACATAGCTTTAGCAATACGCGAGAAGATGCCTTCCCACGCACGAACGAAGAGAGCGGTAGAACTCCTCGAAAGTGTCGGGCTTGCCGAGTACGCTCGTAGTAAAACGAGATCGCTTTCCGGGGGGCAGGCGCAACGCGTAGCTATTTGCCGCGCCATCGTCGGACGACCGCGACTTGTACTATGCGACGAGCCTACTGGCGCGCTTGACAAGGATGCTGCCGAGGCGGTTATGGCGCTGCTTGAAGAGTTGCGAGAGCAGGTCGGGAGCGCGCTTGTTGTGGTGACCCATGATGCGCAGCTGTGGGGGCGAGCTGCTCGATGCTATGAGATGGACGATGGGAGTCTGATCTCGAAAGGTGAGGCAGTCTCCGTCTCAGGGAGGGGAGGGCGTCATGCGACCTTCTGAGCTTTTTCGAACCTATAATGTGAATCAGGTTCGAGGTACCCGTGTCCTCTGGTTGCTCATCGCCGTGTCAACCTTGATCGCTGCGGCAGTATCGCTGGCTATCCCGCAGGTGATGCACTCGTCGAAGCAGCACGCCGACGATGTGGCTGCCAGCGCGGTGGGGGCGGACCTGAGAGTTGTGGCTCCGTTCGGTTCTGCGGCCTTTGATAAGGCTCTTGCCCAGGCCCAATCGCGGGGCGAAGCGCGGTCTGTGGAGCGTCATGGGCTGCACATGAGCTCCGTCAAGGTCGGAGACAACTACCAGCTCATCGTCGTGGTCGATGGTGAGCAAGGGGTCGCGGCTGATGGCGTCGTTCTCAGTGCGTCATTGGCGTCAAAGCTCCACGTTGGCGTTGGAGACCGTGTTGAGGTCCGAGATACCGCACTCACAGTCGAACGGATCGAGACGGCTGGAAATCCTGACAGTACCGCCGAGGCGTTCGGTTACATCAAGACCCGTGCCTCAGACTGGGGGCCAACCTATGCGCAATTAATCCTGATCGAAACTGGCACACCTGACGAGCTGAGTGATGAGTTGGAGGCTGCCGAGACCGGATTTACCTACACGACCGTCTTGTCTCAGCGTGAGAAAATGGCCGAGCAGCTCGCAACGAGTTTTCTTGGGCTGAACGCCTTGAGCACGATGTGTATGCTCTCGACGGTGCTCTCCTTATTCAGCTGCGTTCTTCTTGTCCTGAGGCAGCGACGGTCGCATATTGCCATTATGCGAATGGTGGCAGTTCCCATTAGATCCATTCGTTTTGCCTTCGTGTACGAACTGATGATGATAGTAACGCCGGCGATCCTGATCGGTACGTCGCTTAGCCCGTTGCTTGCACAGGTAATCCTCGCACAGCAGGATATTCATCTAAGGCTATCAATTGGAGTTCTTTTCGCTGGGTTCGCGTACTTCTTCTTGGTGTACTCGGTCTGCCTATTCCTGCTCTCAAAACCGATGGTTCATATCGATGCCTATGACATCACTCGGGGTGACGGCAGCGGTGTGAGCATTCGAGTTGCTGACACGTTCACCGCGATCCTCACGTTCTTCCTTGCGATGACTTTATTCTACTGCGTGGTCATCTTGGGGGAGTCCAAGATGTTCGTCTCAAGCGTGCTTGTCATGGTGGTCGTCTGTGTGTTCGGTATTCTTGGGTGGGTGGCTATCGCTTTAGCTACGCTTCCTCGATGGCGTTCTCGGCTGGTGCAGTTCACCAGCCGGACTACACGCGCTGCGACACTGTCTACGACGTCGACCGTCGTCAGCATGGCGTTACTTCTGTGGTTTATTCTCTTCGGCTTCGGACTTGGTCCTGTGTTCAAGCAAAGCTTCAACGATAACCTTGGCGCTAAGCTCAGCTACAACTATTTGGTCGTGGAGGAGGGAGGGGCGAATATCGGCGAAAAGATCGATGGCGCTGACGCCGTTTCGGGGTGGACCCGCATTTACTGCAATAATGGTACGGTTGGCAGCAATGGGGCCACCCGTGCTGTAACGCTCGCCGGAGTAGACCGGAGTCAGTATGAGACTCCGTTCAGGAGTACGTCTGGAGCAGATCTTCTCAGTCTCAAAGACGGTGAGGTCCTGGTCTCTGATCGTCTTTCTGGCCAGCTTGGTGTTCGGGTTGGCGATACACTCAGTGTCGATCGTGGGGACGAGAAGGTGGGTTATGTTATTGCAGGAACATATGATTCAGGAACTGTTAATGACAACTACGTTCTATTCCCGGTTGAAGGTGGAGCGGAGGCGCCACGGGTGATTGATCTCGTTCAGGCCTCAGACTCCTCCTTCCTGAGTGAATTGCGGGGTGTGACCGTCGCAGACGTGTCGTCTATCGGCGAAGCATATGGATCCTTGATCGCGTCATTTCTTGTTCTGTTCCAGCAGCTGTGTATGGTATGTGTTGTCGCGATTTTCTTTTTTAATGTGAGTCTCATCGTGATGAAGTACGTCCAGCCCAAGGATCTCGTTATCTGTCGGGCCATCGGTGTGCCTCGTCATTTCCTTGTTGGTTCCTTCATGCTTCGACAGCTGCTCTCGTTCGCCCTGAGCGCTCTCCTTGCTGTCGCTCTGTTCAGGTTGGTGTCGAGCGCGGTCGTCTCTCTGCTTCTCGATGCACCGGCTAAGATTTCATGGACGGAGGTCTATCTCCCCGCTTGTGCGGCAATTGCGATGGTCTTTCTGCTTTTTACGGCGTTCGAGATGTTCCAGTTACGAAGGTCTTTGAAGAGGTATGATCTTCTTCGTGCTTTCGCGTGAGGTTTGGGGTTGATGTCTGTCGGCCGTCGGATCATGAGGAGATGCAGCGGGTGGAAACCATTGGCGAACAGGCAAAGCGGTTTGATGAGGGGCTCTCGCCGGCGCGTCTTGCGGCCCCACTTGGCTGGCTGGGAATCAATGTGCTGTCTTGGGTGGGGATAGTTGACGAGTCTTTTCCGTTCCTGCTGAGCCTCGTACTGCCGTTGCTGATGTGGCAGTCGTTGTGGGAGATGGTGAGGTGTGTCGCTGGCTGCTGGCGGCGGGCTCTTCTTGCTGCTGGGGTGACGCTTGTAGTCAATTTCCTTATTGTGGGGCAGGCTTACCAGTCCGTTGTGGTTCCCCTGATTGGCCGCTCCTGGAGCCTTGAGTCAATCTCTTCTGTTCAGAACCAGCTCTCGTCCCAGGTGTCTGAGTCGGCTGTTTTTGCGGTTGCGGCGTGTCTCTTGGGGCCGGTAGTGGAAGAGCTCGTATTTCGCTATGCGGTGCTTCGCTCTTTGCTAAGTATTAGTGGTTTCTTGGGGCAAGTCGTCAGTGCTGCTCTGTTTGCTCTGTTTCACGTAGGTCCTGAACTGTTGGCTGGCGACTATTGCCAGCTTATCCCGGGCGTAGGATACTTCGCGAGCGGACTGTGTTATGGGCTATGCTATATGAAGACTGGTAACCTCAGTGCGCCGCTCCTTGCTCATATTTTGAACAATATGTTGTCGATTGTTTGGATCGTGTCGTAGTTGAAGACTTAGAGAATTGTTTGTGGGGTGAATGTGGTAGTCCCTGAATTGGGTGATCTTATGTGAATGTTACAGAGGGTATTCCCGGGTGTGACAGGCTTCTGTGTCGGCCCAGAGCAGGGGTGGTCCTCGTCGCCCTGTGAACAAGATCCTAGGTCGTCAATAATGTCAGTAGATTTCACGCTGACCTCGCTTTTTGGCACTGGGCGCCGACTCGGCCTCGGTCTCGGGTAGGTTCCTGCCATGAGTCGCACGCGCCTGAGCACCTACACCGCCCCGCCCGCCGAGGTCGCCAGGACCTTGGACGCGTTGCGCGCGCACTACGAGGTCCCCACCGCCTTCCCGCCCGAGGCCCTCGTCGAGGCGGAGGCCGCCGCCGGCGCCTGGGCCCAGGACGGCCCCGCCCGTCTCCTGGCCGACGGCGCCCGCGACGCCCGCGACCTGGAGCTGGTCACCATCGACCCGCCCGGCTCCATGGACCTCGACCAGGCGGTGCTCCTGGAGCGCCTGCCCACCCATGCCGACCATGCTGACCAGGCCGGCACGGCCGCCAGGGAGGCCTGGGATGCCCCCGAGCCGTCGGCCACCTACCGAGTCCACTACGCCATCGCCTCCCTGGCCACCTTCGTCACCCCCGGCGGCGCCCTGGATGCCGAGCTGCGCCGCCGCGGCGAGACTATCTACGCCCCCGACACCGCCACGCCCCTGCACCCCGAGGTCCTCTCCCACGGCGCCGCCTCCCTGCTTCAGGACGCCGAGCGCCCGGCCTGCCTGTGGACCATCGACCTCGATGAGCGCGGCGAGGTCGTCTCCGCCCGCGTCGAGAGGGCCCTCGTGCGCTCGCGGGCGCGCCTCAGCTACGCCCAGGTCCAGGCCGCCATCGACGGACAGGGCGCCCTGCTCCAGGAAGTGCCTGCCGACCTGCCCGAGCTCCTGGCCGAGATCGGTCGCCTGCGCCTGGAGCGCGAGGCCGCCCGTGGCGGTATCAGCATGACCACGCCCGAGCAGGTCGTCGAGGTGACCGAGGTGGCACACGCGGCAGAGGCAACACAGGCAACGGAGCCGACCTCGCCGACGGGGGAAGCGGGGGACACGGACCCCGCCAAGAGCGCCAGCCCGGCCGGCTACCGGCTCGCCTACCGCGTGCCCGTGCCCGCCGAGCAGTACAACGCCCAGATCT
>ERZ772948.1187-NODE-1187-length-15550-cov-4.404066_pt1 | contig 15550 bp, 12 predicted proteins | sample MGYA00511945_ERZ772948 | MGnify/ENA primary metagenome ERZ772948 (study PRJEB29015, sample SAMEA2737927) | human oral metagenome | biome: human oral; feature: human-associated habitat; material: dental | place: China | collected 2141 ... | reverse complement strand
TGCATCACCTGGAGGGGCATTTGCTCTCGCCTTTTTTGAGCGATGACGCGCCGCGCTTTCCCTTCGTGGCCCTGCTGGTCAGCGGCGGGCACACGCAGCTGATGCGCGTGGACGGCGTGGGCCGCTACGCCCTGCTGGGCGAGACGATTGACGACGCAGCGGGCGAAGCCTTCGACAAATCCGCCAAGCTGCTGGGCCTGGGCTACCCCGGCGGCCCGGCGCTGGCGCGGCTGGCCGAGGCGGGCCGCGCCGATGCCTATGCGCTGCCGCGCCCGCTGCTGCACAGCGGCAATCTGGATTTTTCATTTGCGGGGCTGAAAACCGCCGTGCTCACGCAAGTTCGCAAGCTGCCCGCCGGGCCAGACGCGGCCACGCGCGCCGATCTGGCCGCCAGCACGCAAGCGGCCATTGTGGACGTGCTGGTGAAAAAGTCGCTGGCCGCGTTCATGGCCACGGGGCTGAATCGCCTGGTGGTGGCTGGCGGCGTGAGCGCCAACCGCCTGCTGCGCCAGCAGATGGACGCCGCCTGCGCCGCCCGCCGCGCGCGCGTGCACTACCCCGAGCCGCGCTTGTGCACCGACAACGGCGCCATGATCGCCGCCGCCGCCGCCTTGCGCTGGCAGGCCGGGCTGGCGCGGCCCGAGCGGCGCTACGCCTTTGATGTGAAGCCCCGCTGGCCGCTGGAGCCAATCAGCCAGGGCGGCCCGGTATGCTGAACGCGCGCGAGTTCAGCCACCGCCTGCTGCAAGAAGTCATCACGCCCGCCAGCACCGTGATCGACGCCACGGCGGGCAACGGGCACGACACGCTGTTTCTGGCCCGGCTCGTGCCCGCAGGCCGCGTGTATGCCTTTGACATTCAGGCCGCCGCCATCGAGCAAACGCGCCAGCGCCTGGCCCGGCACGCGCTGGCCTGGCCCGCCGAACCTGCTGCGCCCGTCACGCTCATTCACGACTCGCACGCGCGCCTGGACCGGCACCTGCCTGCTGACGAGGCCGTTTGCGCCGCCATCTTCAACCTGGGCTACCTGCCCGGCAGCGACAAAAGCGTGATCACGCAAGGCGAGAGCACTTGGCGCGCCGTCGAAAGCATTCAGGCCCGGCTGCGCCCGGGCGGGCGCATCGCCATCGTGGCCTACCACGGCCACGACGGCGGCGCGGACGAAATGGCGCTGCTGCAACGCCGCCTGGCCGCGCTGGATGCGCGGCAGTGGCAGGTGCTTCAGTACCAGTTCATCAACCAGCCCAACTGCCCGCCCGTGTGCTTTGGCATCGGCAAAAAAGCGCCGGAGCGCGGCTGAGAGCATGGCCCGGCGGCCCTGCTTATTCAAAAGAAGGAGCAAATTCAAGGGGCATCAAATGCCGGGCAGCGCAATATCCACTAGGACATCATGCTATGGATAAAGGAGCTAAATAGCAGGCAGAGCAACCGCCTTCCCGCCCGCTCATGGCTCAAGCAGCGCCTGCGCCTTGCTCATCCCCATCCGCCTGGCCGGCATTCCCGGGCGGGGCGTGAACAGCCCCCTGCTGGTCTGAAGCGGACGGCGCGCCGCCCTCCGGCGCATCAGCGGCATCGGACGCTGAAGGCGGGCCGAAACTGGCCAGCGCCTGCCCCATGCGCACGCCCTGGCCGGGCAGCAGGCCCTCGGCAAAGCGCAGCTGCGCCTCGCGCGGCCACAGCAGGATGACCGTGGAGCCAAGCAAAAAGCGCCCCATCTCCGCGCCCTGCGCCAGTGTCAGCGCGCGCTCGTCGCGGTAGCACCACTGGCGCGGGTAATAGGTGCGCGGCGGGTTCACCGTGCCGTGCCACACGGTGGCCATACTGCCGACGATGGCGGCGCCCACCATCACCAGCGCCAGCGGGCCGCAGGCGGTGTCGAACACGCTGATCACGCGCTCATTGCGCGCAAACAGGCCCGGAACGGCTTCAGCCGTGGCGAAATTCACCGAATACAGATCGCCCGGCACGTAAATCATCTGCCGCAGCCGCCCCTCGCAAGGCATGTGGATGCGGTGGTAATCGCGCGGGCTGAGGTAGATGGTGGCGAAGTGCCCGCCATTGAACAGGCCCGCCAGCGCCTCGTCGCCGCCCAGCAAAGCCGTGGCGCTGTAGTGATGCCCCTTGGCCTGAATGATCTGCCCCAGCTGTATGGGGCCAAGCTGGCTGATGACGCCATCTGCCGGGCACACCCAATCGGCCTGCGCCAGCGGGCGCGCGCCTTCGCGCAAGGCGCGGGCGAAAAAGTCATTGAACGTGGCGTAGCTGGCAATGTCCGGATTGGCCGCCTCGCTCATGTCCACCTTGTAGCGGGCGATAAAGCGGCGAATGAGAAAAGGCGCATGCGGCCCCGGCCTGCGGGCCAGCCAACCCGCCAGTTGAGTGAGCAGGCGCTTGGGCAGCAGGTGCTGGGCGGTAACGGCTAGGTTCATGGCAGTGGCTGTCGGAAAAAAGCGGATTGTCCTTGCAGACGCCTTGCAAAAGGAGAAGGCGGCGGGCCAGCCATGGCCCGCGCCGCTTCAAAACAGACCTTGGGCCATCAGCCCTTGAACCCGTTCACCGCCTGAATGCGATGGGCGGCGGACCGGAATGGGCTGCAAAACCTGTTCAAAGCCTGGCCGTAGAGGCGCGAAAAGCGCGAACAGGCTGCCGGCAGGCTTTCACTCGCGCAAGCTCTCCACCGCGCCGGAAACGGCAATTTTTCCCTGCGCCAGCAAGGCACGGTGCTTGTCCAGGCGCCGCAAGTCGTAGTAGTAATTGACCATCAGCCCCCAGGACTGCTTCAGGCCCTTGGGCGACGGATCGCCCAGCCAGTTGATGCGCTCCACGCGCGCGCCGTTGCCCAGGTGAAAGCGCGCCACGGCGTCCAGCGGGCGCTTTTGCGCGTCCGTCTCGCGCCCCAGGTAGCGCGCAGCCGCCGCCAGCAGCCAGCGCGCCAGGGGCGACTTTTCGTCCAGCGCCGCCACGCCATCGAGCGCCTTGAGCAGCGCCTCGGCCGTCACATCGCCCTTATCGCCCTTATCGCCCTTACCGGCCGCGCCCAGCTGCCGCGCCAGCGCCTGGCGCGAGCGCGAGCTGGCCGCTTGCAGCAGCTCGCCAGCATGGGCCTGCACCCAGCCGCGCAAGCCGGGGATGGGCGAGAGCGTGGCAAAGGTCTTGATCTGGCCGAATTCGGCGCGCAGCGCCTCCACCACGCGCTTGATGAGCGAATCGCCAAAGCTCACGCCTTTGAGGCCCTGCTGCGTGTTGCTGATGGAATAGAAGATGGCCGTATTGGCGCGGCTGAGATCGGCGTGCGCGGCGCTTTCATCCAGCAGCGGCGGGATGCTGGCGGCCATCTCTTGCAGCAGCGCCACCTCCACAAAAATGAGCGGCTCGCCCGGCAGGCGGGGGTGAAAAAAGCCGTAGCAGCGGCGGTCTTCGTCCAGGCGGTTTTTGGCGTCGGCCCAGCTGGTGATGTCGTGCACCGCCTCGTATTTGATGAGCTTTTCCACCAGCGCCGCAGGCGACTGCCAGCTGATGCGCTGCAAGTCCAGAAACGCCACGTCAAACCAGGTGGAAAACAGCGCCTGAAGCTCGGCATCGAGCGCCAGCAGGCGCTTGTCGCTCTTGAGGGCGGGCAGCAGCTCGGCGCGCATGTCCACCAGAAAACGCATGCCGTCAGGAAAAGCCGCAAAGCGCTGCAACAGCCGCGTGCGCGGCGAAATGAAAGCGCGGCGCAAACGCACTTCGGCCTGGGCCTCGGCCGGCGTGCCCAGCGCGGCCTCATAGTCGCGCCGCGCCTCTTCCAGCATGCTCACGTCGGGGGCGAACTGCTCGCTCATCAGCAGCCAGCAATCGTGGCGCTGCTGCGCCGTGGCCCGCGCGTACCACTGCGCCACGCCAGCGGCCAGGCGCGCGCCTTCCACATCGCTAATCAGCGGATTGCCCACGGCCTGCAACTCGGCCAGCGTGCGGCGCAGCACGCGCGGCGACAGCGCCTCGCCCTGACGGCCCAAAAGCGAACCCAAGCGCTCGCGCATGGTGCGGGCCGTAGCGCTTTCGGCAGCGGGAGACAAAGCCGGACCAGCCGTCTTTTTCATAGCGAACCTCCTGGTTTTTTGAACACAAGAGCGCCCAAGGCGCGCTCAAGGAAAACAGCTCCCGGACAAGATATATCCGTTTTCTTCTTCAGGCACAGGCGGAGTTTCCCTAGGTGCCCTTTTGCAATCTCCTGCACGGCAGGGCCAGAAACGCGAGATGAATGAACTGCCAGCGCCAATGCAAAGCGCCGTGGCGATGAATGCTGATGGCAGCTTCAGCGCTCAGCGTACCCGCGCTGGATGAGCGGGTGCTTTTGGGCTTGGGCGGCTTGGCGGCCAGCCGTCAGCGCAGGGAATGAGAGTCTCCCGAAAGGCATCTTTTCGCTCCTTGATTGATAGCGATACGTCCTAGGAGATACAGCGCAAGCGCCAATTTAAAGGGCCTGTATTCGCTCCTTTTTTCGACATTAAAGGAGTTTGCAAAGCTCCTGCGGCAAGCGCATAAAAAAGCCGGCGCAGCTTTCGGAAGCTGCGCCGGCTTTTTGAATAAAGAGATGCGAAAACGGAAACTGCTTGGCGCGGCTGGCGGGGATCGAACCCACGACCCTCGGCTTCGGAGGCCGATACTCTATCCACTGAGCTACAGCCGCAAGGGGGCGGATTATCCCCGATTCAGAAGCTGGCCTGGTAGCGCAGTTGCAGGAAGTTTTCGCCTGGATTGGGGCGTTTGATGCCAGCGTTGGAGACGTGCTGGATGCGCAGCACGAATGCGTGGCGGCGCTCTGCGTCCAGCCACAGGCCCGCGCCCGCGTGCGAGGCGAAGTTGTAGCGGGTGCTCATTTCGCGGCGGCGGTTGGCGTAGTGCCGATCGGTGAGCGAAAAGCCGATGCCCAGGTCAAAAAACCAGCGTGAGGCGGCCGTTGGGCTGGTGCGCAAAGTGGGCGTGATGCCCAGGGTGGTGGCATGGGCGTAGCCTGCGGGGCCGCCGTCTTGGCGGCGCGCGGCCCAGTGGGCCAGCCAGGCGTCCCAGTAGCCCTGCCAGTGCCAGCCGCCCCATTGGCGCTGAAAGCCCTGCCAGGGCAGCAGCACGCCGATGGTCTGGCTGTGCGCGGCGTGCGGCGAAGCGCCAAGCTGCGCGTAAACGGCATAGGGCTGGCTGGCCGGGAGCGCGTCGGTTGGGGACGGCTGCACAGGTTCAGCCGTGGCGGACCAGGAGGCCAGCAGGCTGCAAATGGTGAGCGTGATTTGGCGTTTCATGAGCTTGCGGGTTTTGCGCATGGGAAAGGCGCAAGGCAGGGCAGTTTTGCAAGCCGCCCAGCGCTGCGTCAACCATAACGGGCGCGACTTGCGAGAGTTGGAGCGCATGGGGGCGAAACAGCCACAGCTGCGTCAGGCCCAGCAGGGTGGATTTGAGATGGATGGAGGCCAGCGCCACGTCCAGATCGGCCGGCAGGCGCTTTTGCGCCACGCACATTTGCAGCGCCGTATGGATGTTTTGCTGCCACATGTCGAAGTAGCGGGTCATCACGGCGACGATGGCGGCGTTTTCTTCGGTGTGCTCGCACTTGAGGTGCAGCACGCTGCTGAATTTGCGGTAGGCCTCGTCGCGCTCCAGGCGCTCGAAGCAGTTGAGAAACGCCTGCCGCAGGCTTTGCAGCATGTCGGCGGCATTGCGGATGTCGGCCTCCAGCTGGTTGCTGACCACATCGAAGATGCGGGCGAACAGCGCATCAAACAAATCTTCCTTGTTCTTGAAGTGCCAGTAGAGCGCGCCGCGCGTGACGCCGGCGGCTTGCGCGATTTCGTGCAGCGAGGCGCGCGCGACGCCGCGCTGGTGGAAAACGTCCAGCGCGGCTTGCATGAGGCGTTCGCGCGTTTCTTGCGCCTGGGCTTTGGTTCTACGCATGGCTGACTGCAATACAAATCAGCGGGATTCTATACATGCGTTCATGGATGTATGTATTTAACGTAAATTGCAGGGTTTTCCCTTGAATTCCGGCGCAAACATTCATTCATGTATGTATGATGCGCGGCTTCAGTATCTTTCTTCCGGCCGCGTCATGTGCATGGCGCGGCCCGTTTTTTCTCTTTCACGACATGCAGAAAGCAGGCAAGCAGATGAGCATCCGTCTTTCAAAACAACTGGGGCTGGCCGCGCTGGCGGTGGCCGCTGCCTTCACGCTGGCCGCGTGCAGCGAGAGCATCGCTGCGGAAGAAGGCGGGCAGCCCAAAAACGAACAAGCTGGCGGCCAGCCGAAAGAGCGTCCGGCTCCCGTCGTAGGCGTGGTGACGGTGCACGCCCGGCAGGTGGCCACGGCGGTGGATTTGCCGGGCCGCCTGGCCGCGCGGCGCGTGGCCGATGTGCGTCCGCAAGTGGGCGGCATCATCAAAAAGCGCCTGTTTGAAGAAGGCAGCCAGGTCAAGGCCGGGCAGGCGCTTTACCAGATTGACGATGCGGTGTATCTGGCCAATCTGGAAAGCGCCCGCGCGCAGCTGGCCACGGCGCAAGCCGCGCTGGCCAAGGCCAATGCGGATTTGACGCGCTACAAGCCGCTGGTGGCCGCCAGCGTGATCAGCCAGCAGGAATACGACGCGGCCGTGGCTACCAGGCAGTCCGCGCAGGCCAGCGTGAAGGCGGCCAATGCAGCCATCCGCTCGGCGCAAATCAATGTGAATTACTCGCGCATCACGGCGCCCATTTCGGGCTATATCGGCCAGTCTTACGTGTCAGAGGGCGCGCTGGTGACGGCGGGAGACGCCAACAAGCTGGCAACGATTCAGCAAACGCACCCCATGTATGTAAATGTCACGCAATCGGCCGCCGAGGTGATGAAGCTCAAGCAGGAAATTGCCGATGGCAAACGCAAGCTGGTCAATGGCGCGGTGGAGGTGAGCATCAAATTTGAAAACGGTCAGGAATACGCCCACAAGGGCCGCCTGCTGTTTGCCGACCCGACGGTGGACGAGGCCACGGGCCAGCTGACTTTGCGCGCCGAAGTGCCCAACCCCGACAACGTGCTGCTGCCCGGCCTTTACGTGCGCGTGGGGCTGTCGCAGGGCGATATCGGCAATGCCTTTGTCGTGCCCCAGCAGGCCGTCACGCGCGGCAAGAAAGACACGCTGATGATCGTCAATGCCGAAGGCGGCATGGAGCCGCGCGTGATCACCATCGCGGGCCAGCAAGGCGGCGACTGGATCGTGACGGACGGCCTCAAGGATGGCGACAAAGTCATCGTGGAAGGCATCATGCTGGCGGGCATGAGCGGCTCGCCCAAAGTGCAAACGCGCGAGTGGACGCTTGGCGGCGGCGCAGCGCAGCCAGGCGCGGCAGCGGGCGCAGCGCCCGCGCAGCAAGAACAACAACAGCCGCAACAACAGGGCCGCTAAGCCGGCGCGTCAGGCAAAGGAGCATTCATGGCCCGTTTCTTCATTGATCGCCCCATCTTCGCGTGGGTGATCTCCATCTTCATCATCATCGCTGGCGTCATCGGCATCCGCAATCTGCCGGTTTCGCAATACCCGTCGGTGGCCGCGCCCACCATCCGGCTATCCGCCACTTATCCGGGCGCTTCCGCGCAAGTGCTGGAAGACAGCGTGCTGGCCGTCATCGAGCGCAACATGAACGGCATCGAGGGGCTGGACTACATGAGCACCAGCGCTTCGGCCAATGGCGTGGGCGAAGTCAGCCTGACCTTCACGCCCGAAACCGACGAAGACCTGGCACAGGTGAACGTGCAAAACAAGCTCTCGGAAGTCACGGCGCTGCTGCCTGCCACGGTGCAGCAAAACGGCATCACGGTGTCCAAATCGCGCTCCAACTTCCTGATGGTGCTCATGTTCGACTCCAAGGTGATGGAAACCGAGGACATCGCCGACTACGTGGAGCGCAACGTCCGCCCTGAAATCCAGCGCGTGAGCGGCGTGGGCGAGGCGCGGCTGTTCGGCGCGCAGCGCGCCATGCGCGTGTGGGTCGATCCGAAAAAACTGAAGAACTACAACCTCTCTTTCCTGGACGTGTCTTCGGCCATTTCGGCGCAGAACGCGCAGATTTCCGCCGGCTCCATCGGCTCCCTGCCTGCCGAGGCCGGGCAAACCATCACGGCCACCGTCACGGCGCAAGGGCAGCTGAGCACGCCGCAAGAGTTCGGCAACATCATCTTGCGCTCCACCACGGGCGGCGCCAATGTCTATCTGAAAGACGTGGCCCGCGTGGAGCTGGGCAGCCAAAGCTATGACAGGTCCACGCGCCTGAACGGCAAGCAGGCCGTGGGCATGGCCGTCATGCTCTCCAACAGCGGCAACGCCATCGCCACGGCCACGGCTGTCAAAGCCAAGATGGAGCAGCTGCAGAAATTTTTCCCGCAAGACCTGTCTTGGTCAGCGCCTTACGACACCTCCACATTCGTCGGCCTGTCCATTGAAGCGGTGGTGCACACGCTGCTTGAGGCCGTTGTGCTGGTGTTTCTGGTGATGTTTCTGTTTTTGCAAAACATCCGCTACACGCTCATTCCCACCATCGTGGTGCCTATTTCGCTGCTGGGCGCATTTGCGGGCATCTGGTATCTGGGCATGTCCATCAATGTGCTGACCATGTTCGCCATGGTGCTGGTCATCGGCATCGTGGTGGACGACGCCATCGTGGTGGTGGAAAACGTCGAGCGCATCATGAGCGAAGAAGGCCTGCCGCCGCTGCAAGCCACCAAGAAAGCCATGAGCCAGATTTCCGGCGCGGTGATCGGCATCACGGCGGTACTCATTTCCGTGTTCGTGCCGCTGGCCATGTTCAGCGGGGCCACGGGCAACATCTACCGGCAGTTTGCGCTGACCATGGCGCTGGCCATCGCCTTCTCGGCCTTTTTGGCCTTGTCGCTCACGCCCGCGCTGTGCGGCACGCTGCTCAAGCCCGTGCCCAAAGGCCATCACATGGAAAAAAGCGGCTTTTTCGGCTGGTTCAACCGGGGCTTCAGCGCCACCACGCATGGCTATGAAGGCATCGTGGCCCGCTTGCTGCGCCGCTCTTTGAGCCTGATGGTGGTTTATCTGGCGCTGGCCGCTGGCGCGGTGTGGGTGTACATGCGCCTGCCCACGTCCTTTCTGCCCAATGAAGACCAGGGCACGCTGATGGTGAGCATGCAGCTGCCCGCTGGCGCAACCAAGGCCCGCACCGACGCCACGCTGGCCACGGTCACGCAGATTGCCACGTCCATGCCCGAAGTGGACAGCATGATTGGTGTTTCCGGCTTCAGCTTCACCGGCTCCGGCCAGAACATGGCCATGGGCTTTGTCATGCTCAAAGACTGGAGCCAGCGCAAGGCGCCGGGCAGCGACGCCGCCTCGGTGGCCGGCAAGATCACCGGCGCCATGATGGGCATGGTGAAAGACGGCTTTGCCTTTGCCGTCAGTCCGCCTGCCATCATGGAGCTGGGCACCAGCTCGGGCTTCACGTTCTTCCTGCAAGACCGCAACAACAACGGCCATGCCGCCTTGCTGGCCGCGCGCAACAAGCTGCTGGGCCAAATGCGCTCCAGCAAAATGTTCAACGCGCAAAACACCCGCACTGGCGGCCTGGAAGACGCGCCCCAGCTCAAGATTGACATCAACCGCGCCGCTGCCGCTGCGCAAGGCATTGATTTTTCCAGCATCCGCTCCGTGCTGGCGATGGCGCTGGGCTCGTCCTACATCAATGACTTTCCCAACAACGGCCGCCTGCAACGCGTGATCGTGCAAGCCGATGCCTCTTCGCGCATGCAGCCCGAAGATGTTCTGGCGCTGACGGTGCCCAACTCCTCGGGCCAGGCCGTGCCGCTGTCTACCGTGGCCTCGGTTTCATGGGAAGAAGGCATGCAGCAAAGCCAGCGCTTCAACGGCTACCCGGCCATGCAAATCGAAGGCGCGGCCGCCAGCGGCTACTCCTCGGGCGAGGCCATGGCCGAAGTGCAGCGCATGGTCGATGAAATGGGCGGCGGCTACAGCCTGGAATGGGCGGAGCAGTCGCGCGAAGAAGTCAAGGGCAGCGCGCAAACCGTCATCCTCTACGCCTTCGCCATCCTGGCCGTGTTTCTGGCGCTGGCGGCGCTGTATGAAAGCTGGTCGATTCCGCTGGCCGTCATTCTGGTGGTGCCGCTGGGCTTTCTGGGCGTGGTGCTGGGCACAACGGGCCGCAATTGGTTCAACGCCGTGCCCACTTACCTCAATGACATCTACTTTCAGGTCGGCCTGATCACCGTGATCGGTCTGTCCGCGAAGAACGCCATCCTGATCATCGAATTCGCCAAAGACGTGCAAGAGCAAGGCAAAACCGCGCTGCAAGCCGCGCTGCAAGCCGCGCACCTGCGCTTCCGCCCCATTCTGATGACCTCGTTCGCCTTCATTCTGGGCGTGGTGCCGCTGTATCTGGCCTCGGGCGCCAGCTCGGCCAGCCAGCGCGCCATCGGCACCTCGGTGCTGTGGGGCATGCTGATTGGCACGCTGCTGTCGGTGTTCTTCGTGCCCATGTTCTACGTGCTGGTGCGCAAATTCTTCAAGGGCGGCAAAAAGGCGGCCGCGCCTGAAGCCGCGCTGGCCGCGTCTGCAGAATCCGGGCCGCAACACGGATGACCCCGCCTCAAGAGGACCCAACAACATGAACGACACCTCCACTTCCTTCATGCGCCGCCTGGCCGTGCCGCTGGCCGCCGCCCTCGTGCTGGCGGGCTGCTCGCTCACCCCCCAATACGAGCGCCCCGCCGCACCCGTGCCCGCGCACTGGTCCGGCGCGCAGCCCGCCGAAGGCGGTCCAGCCGAAGACCGGACCCAAACCCTGGCCGCGCCCGACCTGCCCTGGGAACAGTTCGTGCAAGACGAACGCCTGCGCGAAATCATCCGCCTGGCGCTGCAAAACAACCGCGATCTGCGCGTGGCCCGCCACAGCGTCGAGCAAATGCGCGCCAGCTACCAAATCGCCCGCGCCAACCAGTTCCCCACGCTGGGCGCCAACGGCAGCTACACGCGCTCTGCGCCCGCCACCGTGCCAGGCGGCGCCAGCGTCAACTCCAGCGCCAGCCTGAGCGTGGGCATCACCGCGTGGGAAATCGACTTCTTCGGCCGCATCGCCGCCCTCAAGCAAGCCGCGCTGGCCCAGTATCTGGCCACCGAAGAAGCGCAGAAAAACACGCAAATCAGCCTCATCGCCGCCATCAGCAGCGCGTGGCTGTCGCTGCAAACGCACACCGAACTGCTGGCCCTGGCCGAACGCACGCTCGCCACGCGCGAAGAGTCGCTCAAGCTCACCCGGCTGCGCCTTGACAACGGCGTGGCCACCGCGCTGGACATGCGCCAGGCCGAATCGCAGGCCGCCGCCGCCCGCGCCAGCCGCGCCGAGCAAAAGCGCCTGCGCGCCGAAGACCTGAGCAACCTGGCCCTGCTGGCAGGCCAGCCCATCGCAGAGCAACTGCTGCCCAAGGCCGATGAAACGCAGCTCTCGGGCTTTGCCGACGTGCCCGCCGGCCTGTCTTCCGGCGTGCTGCTGCGCCGCCCCGACATCCGCCAGGCCGAGCAACAACTCATCGCCGCCAACGCCAACATCGGCGCAGCCCGCGCGGCCTACTTCCCCACCATCAGCCTCACGGCCGGACTGGGGCGCGCCAGCAGCGACCTAGACGGCCTGTTTGGCAGCGGCGGCCAGCGCGCGTGGAACTTTGCGCCCGCCATCTCCCTGCCCATCTTCGACATGGGCCGCAACCGCGCAGGCGTGGAATCGGCGCAAGCCGCACGCGACATCGCCGTGGCCCGGTACGAAAAAGCCATCCAGACCGCCTTCAAGGAAGTGGCCGACGCCCTCACCGCCCGCCAGGCGCTGGCCGAGCAGCTTCAGGCCCAGCAACAGCAAACCGACGCCGAACGCGAGCGCTACCGCCTCGTCGATTTGAGCTACCGCAACGGCGTGGCCAACAGCCTGGACCTGCTCGATGCCCAGCGCTCGCTCTTTGGCGTCGAACAAGCGCTGGCCCAAACCCGGCTGGCGCAGCGCGCCAACGAAATCACGCTCTACAAAGCCCTGGGCGGCGGCTGGAGCCAGACGCAGCCTGAATCTGACCAAAAACAAGAAAAAGAAACGTCAAAAGAGTGAGAAAACGGGGTTTTTCCACCCGAAACCTATAATTTGCGCCCTTCAGCAGGGCCTGAAGCCCAACATGGCTTCAGGCCCTGTTTTCCATCCTGACCCCGCCCCAAAATGAGGCCGCCATGAGCGAAAACACGCAACCCACGTCCAGCGACCAGCCCGAATCTTTCAAATGGCTGCTATGGCCCGTCATTGCCGCCATCGTGGCGCTGACGCTCTTTAGCCTGACCCAGCCCGCTCCCGGCAGCTATGGCAGTCTCACGCGCAGCGGCGAAGGGGCCGGGAGCGTCGATGCGCGCATCGCCAAAGTCGGCGCGCTCAACCTGGCAGGCCAGGCCGCCACGCAAACCGCCTCCGCCGAAGCCGCTGCCGCGCCCGCTGAAGCGGCTGCGCCCGCGCCCGCCGCAGCCGCCACGGGCGAAGTGCCTGCCCTTTACAAGAAAAGCTGCGCCATGTGTCACGGCACGGGCGCAGGCGGCGCGCCCAAGGTGGGCGACAAGGACGCCTGGGCGCCGCGCATCGCCACGGGCATGGACGAACTCATGAAAGTGGCCATCAACGGCCGGGGCGGCATGCCCGCGCGCGGCGGCACCAAGGCCAGCGACGACGAGCTGAAAACCGTCGTCGAATACATGGTGGCGCATTCCCAATAATCCGCTCCCCCGAACGCCCGGCTGCTTTCCAAAACCCTGTTCAGCGCCTTCCCGCAAAGGGCGAAAGCAATAAATCAGGATGGGCTGCCCTGGGGCAGGCCTGAATGCACGGCGATATTGGGATCGCCGGGGATGGATGGCCTCATGCCCTCAAACCGGCCCATCCGCCTTCCGCCCGCAATGGCTCTGCGTCCCTGACTGAAAACCGGCCCAAAGTCCGCCCGCAGTGCGAAAAGCGCGGCCACGGGCGCCCTCTTCCTGCTTGCCTCCGGCTGGCGCTTGCAGGCGGCCAAAGCCGCTTGCAAGGATGAACAGCGGCGAGCTGGCTTTTCAGCTTTTCAGTGCCCGTGGCGCGTGCAAAAGCGTGCAAGAGGCCGCTGCGAAGACGGCATAGCCAGCGGCCTTTCTGACCGTGCCGCTTGCAGCAGGTCCGGCCGCGCCGCTTCATTCATCCGCCGCAACGCTCCGCTCCGGGCGGCGTGAGCGATCCAGAACCCGCTGCCTGTTTTCCGGCCGCGCGTTGGCACGGGCGCTTTCGGCGGGCAAGGCTTCGCGCCATTTCTGCGCAACCCCTTTCGACAAGCAAGGCGCGCCTGTGCGGGTTAAAAATTAAATTTAATTTAATATGATGCCCGCCATGCTGATCTCCACCCTTTCCCTGCTTTCTGGCGGCACGGCGCATGCCTTGCCGCGCCGCGCTTCGCGCTCCGGGCGGCTTCTTGCGCGCGGCCTGGCGCATGCCATTCGGGTTTTCTGCCTGTGCCGGGCCGTGCGCTGCGCTTTGGGGCTGGCCGTTTGCGGGGTGGCGCTGGCGCTTTCCGCCTGCTCGAAGGGCGGGGCGGGCGATGGCGCGCTCACGCTGTACGGCAATGTGGACATCCGGCAAATTGCGCTGGCGTTTGAAGGCTCCGGCCGCGTGCTGGAAATGGCCGTGGACGAAGGCGCGCGCGTGCAGGCCGGGCAGACGCTGGCCGTGCTGGACACGCAGACGCTGGCTTTGCAGGCTGCGCAGGCGCGCGCGCAAATCGAGGCGCAGCGCCAGAGCTTGCGCAAGCTGGAAAGCGGCACGCGCCCGCAGGAGGTGGCGCAGGCGCAAAGCCGCGTGGCCGCCGCCCGCGCCACGCTCGCCCACGAAGGCGCAGCAGGTGAAAGCGGCGCCCGCGCGTCCCAGCCCGTGCTCTCGCCCGTCAGCGGCGTGGTGCTGCGCCGCAGCCTGCAAAGCGCCACCCCCGTGGCCGCCGGCCAAAGCCTGATGGAAGTGGGCGACACCGCCCAGCTTGAAATCGAAGCCGAAGTCCTGTCCACCGACGCCGTGCGCCTGGCCCCCGGCATGGCCGCCCGCGTGCTGCGCTGGGGCGGCGAAGGCGCGCTGCAAGCGCGCGTGACCCGCGTGGAACCCGGCGGCTTCACCAAAGTCTCCGCCCTGGGCGTGCAAGAGCAGCGCACCCGCGTCATCCTGGAACTCACCAGCCCCCGCGCCGACTGGGCGGCCCTGGGCGACGCCTGGCGCGTTGAAACCGAATTCATCACCCGCCAGGAAGAAAACGCCGTGCAAGTGCCCGCCAGCGCCCTTTTCCGCACCGCCGCCACCGAAGGCGGCGCGGGCAGCACAGGCGGCTGGGCGCTGTATGTCGTGGAAAACGGCCGTGCGCGCCTGACCCCCGTGCGCATCGGCCTGCGCTCGGACGCCGCCGCGCAAATTCTCGAAGGCGCAGCCCCCGGCCAGACCGTCATCCTCCAGCCCGACGACCGCATCCGCGACGGCGTGCGCATCCAGCCCGCCTGAACGTCCCATGAACGCCTGATGACGCTCCTTTATCTGTAGCGTGATGTCCTAGTGGAATGCGCGCGGGAGCAACTTTCAATGCCTGCATATTTGCTCCTGTTCCTGATACCTCCGGGCGGGATACGGACGGGTCCCCGCGCCAGTGGCGGACCGCTTGAAGCGGCAATCTGGATGCGCGCGCTCATGCTGGCGGCAAATTGCAGACGGCGGGCTTCCATGCCGTCAAAGAAGATGACGCCGCCTTCGGACATGAGCGGCTCGATCACGAGCGCCTGCCCCTCGGTAATGCGCCCTGTGACTACACCGCCTGCTGTGATCCGGCTGAAAAAAGCTCGCGCATGGCAAATCGCAAGGCGGCTTCACTCCAGTGAACACGGGTGCGGGCGCTGCCAGCAGCTTTGTCCTGGCCTTTATCTTCGCGGGAGCTGCCGGGCTGCATGCTGACGGCGGCCGGCGGCCGCGCCACGCGCAAACCGGCCTGCCCGAAAACCAACATGACGGCGCTGACGCAAAACGCCCCGGCCCCGGCCCGCGTGCGGCGGTTGGCCGCCCCGGAGCGCGCCAGCTCAATGCGCCCGGCCTCCCATGCCAACCTGCATCTGATCAATACGCGGGGCGTCTTCGCTGCGCGCGCAGCCTGCGTCCCGATTTGCGCATTCTGTATTTGGCGCTTTTTACGCTCCACGGCCACATCGGTTTTCCAGCTCGTTTTCACGGATGACGCGCTCTTTTTCACGGCAGCCATGCGGCGCAGATAAGCAGCTTCGTCCGCCGCTTGCAGGCGGTCTTCACGCGCCTGGGCTTGCCGCGCGCGGGCGATACCAGAAAAAACAGGAGCGGATTCGCCGGGTTCGAAATGCTCCCCGCGCAGTCTCCACAAGGACATCATGCTATGAAGGAAGGAGCGAAAAAAGCGCCTGCACATTCAGCTCCGCAACTGAAGCCAGGCCATGAACGGCCCTGCCGCGCGCTCACAGCGGCATGGGCGCGC
>ERZ772948.1185-NODE-1185-length-15559-cov-11.140028_pt1 | contig 15559 bp, 16 predicted proteins | sample MGYA00511945_ERZ772948 | MGnify/ENA primary metagenome ERZ772948 (study PRJEB29015, sample SAMEA2737927) | human oral metagenome | biome: human oral; feature: human-associated habitat; material: dental | place: China | collected 2141 ... | reverse complement strand
TGAAGTTACGACGACCAACTTTGGAAGATAAAGATGCGATTTTAGAGATGATTGCGGAGTTCGATGCTGCAAAATCCTATATGCACGGTGGTATGGGCTCCACTTGGAAGCGAGCAAAGGATTATGAGGATTGGTTAAAAATTGTAGAGCGGCAGGAGGATGTGGCAAATCTGCCAGAAGGCTGGGTTCCTGCCATCCAATTTTTATCCTTTGATGAGACTGGCTTGCCTCTGGGCTTTTTAGCCGTGCGCCTGTCCTTGAATGACAAATTATTTGTGGAGGGTGGTCATATAGGCTATTCTATCCGGCCCAGTCAACGCAGGAAGGGCTTGGCTAAGTTGCAGCTAGAGCTAGGACTAGCAGAGGCTCAAAAGTATGGCTTGGACCGAGTGCTGATTACTTGCGATGAAGCCAACGAAGCCAGCCGTCGCACGATTCTATCTGCTGGCGGTGTTTACGAAAATACCATCGACAGAAGTCAGCGCTATTGGATAGATTTGGAGGATGACGATGAACAATCCCAAACCTCAAGAATGGAAAAGTGAGGAGCTAAGCAAGGGGCGAATCATTGACTATAAGGCCTTTAACTTTGTGGATGGCGAAGGTGTCCGCAACTCCCTCTATGTCAGTGGCTGTATGTTTCACTGTGAGGGCTGCTATAATGCAGCAACTTGGTCCTTCAACGCTGGCATTCCCTATACCCAAGAGCTGGAGGAGCAGATTATGAAAGACTTGGCGGAGCCTTATGTGCAGGGGCTGACCCTCCTAGGCGGCGAGCCTTTTCTCAATACAGGCATTCTCCTGCCCTTGGTCAAGCGGATTCGGCGTGAGCTGCCGGACAAGGATATCTGGTCCTGGACGGGCTACACCTGGGAGGAGATGATGCTGGAAACGGAGGACAAGCTGGAGCTGCTGAGACTGATTGACATCCTAGTGGACGGCCGTTTTGATATCACGAAGAAAAATCTCATGCTGCAGTTTCGCGGATCTTCTAATCAGCGAATCATTGATGTGCAGAAGTCCCTTCAGTCAGGACAGGTAGTCATCTGGGACAAGCTCAATGATGGCTTGCAGGCCTATGAGCAAGTGGACCGAGATGGCTTGCTGTAATCGTCTAGATTGGCTCAGAATTTTCAGTGTAAAACAGGACATTTAGTCCAACTTTGTCTACAATTTTCAGATGTGCTTACGATGATGCAAGCGGTTCTTGGAGTTCATGAGCCAAGCTCTATTTTCCTTATCAAAAAAAGCGGCTGGGACAAAAGTCCTAGCCTCTCAATTGTCTTTGGATTGTCGAGCAAGACGCAGTGGTTGAGTGGGCTCTACTACGCTGATTTCATCAGCTTTTACAGCCCTACTCAACTGTGCGGAGGTGGGACGACGAAATCGAATTCTAACGAATTACCGATTTCTGTCCCACTCTCTTTATTTTTCTGTTTTTGGCTTGAATTCGATTTCAAAGTTGAAGTCGTTGACAAAAAAATAGGATTTTTTTACAATTATGTAATATTCTTAAGAAATTCTTAAAAAAGCCATGTTTTTATGGTATAATAGACTAGAGTAATTTCGCACAGAAAGTAGTAAGGTGAATGTATCAGAGATCAAAAAAATCTAAAAAGCAAAGCAATCGCTTGAAAATATTTAACAGCACCCTGTTGGGTGTTTATACTTTGTTAGCGGCTTTCTTGGTTTTCACAATTTTCCGCTATCATTTTCTAGCTTTTCGCTATGTGAATGTCTTAGTGACAGTCCTCATCCTAGCAGTGGCGGTTCTATCGGGATTCCTGATTTTCAAGGGTAAGGCAGGCAAGGCCACTAGTGCTATCCTAATAGTAGCCCTGCTTGTGGGGTCAGTGTCTATGTATGCTGTAAAAGGCTTGGTCGACTTGTCAACAGGTGTCAACTCTACGTCCAACTACTCTGAGTATGAGATGAGTATCGTGGTGCCGGCAGATAGTGATGTTAAGGACCTCAAGCAGTTGACAAATGTCTTAGCCCCATCAGGAAATGACCAAGACAATATCCAAGCGCTGATGAAAAATATCAGTCAGACACAAGGGCATGAGCTGACAGTAGATACAGCATCTTCTTATCTCGCTGCCTATAAGTCGTTGACTTCTGGTGAAGCTAAGGCTATGGTCTTGAATAGTGTTTTTGAAGATACCATTCGTGGCGAAGATCCTGACTATGCTTCAAAAATTAAAAAAATCTATACTTACAAGATAAGCAAGAAGATTGATACAGCCATTGGCAAGCAAGATCCGAATGCAGAGGTCTTTAATATCTATGTCAGTGGTATTGACACTTATGGACCAATTTCTTCTGTGTCACGCTCGGATGTCAACATTATCATGACAGTCAACCGTAAGACCAAGAAAGTCTTGCTGACGACGACGCCGCGCGATGCCTATGTTCCAATTGCGGACGGTGGGCTCAATCAGCCAGATAAGCTGACACATGCAGGTATTTACGGTGTAGATGCTTCAGTTCACACCTTGGAAAATCTCTACGGCATTGATTTGAATTATTATGTGCGTCTGAATTTCACTTCCTTCCTCAAGTTGATTGATTTGCTGGGTGGGATTGATATTGAGAACGACCAAGAGTTTACTAGTCTGCACGGTAATTACCATTTCCCTGTAGGTAAGGTCCATCTTAACTCTGACCAAGCTCTAGGCTTCGTCCGTGAGCGTTATTCTCTAAATGGTGGAGATAATGATCGTGGTAAGAACCAAGAAAAGGTTATTGCAGCAGTCATTAAGAAACTGACCTCGACAGATGCACTGAAGAATTACAACGCCATTCTTTCAGGGCTGCAGGATTCTGTCCAGACCGATATGAGCTTGGAAACGATGATGAATCTGATCAATACTCAGTTAGAGTCAGGTGGAAGTTATAATGTGACTTCTCAGGCCTTGACTGGAACTGGAAATACAGGTCTGCCTTCCCATGCCATGCCTGAGGCTAATCTCTACATGATGGAAATTGATCAAAATAGCTTGGCAGCAGCCAAAGCAGCGATCCAAGAAGTGATGGAAGGGAAGTAAAGCATGATTGATATTCACTCGCATATCATTTTTGATGTGGATGACGGTCCTAAGACACTAGAGGATAGCCGACGTCTGCTCGAAGAAAGCTATCGGCAGGGCGTTCGTACCATTATTTCTACTTCTCATCGCCGAAAGGGCATGTTTGAAACGCCCGAAGAAAAGATTGCAGCAAACTTCAAGCAGGTACAGGAGTTAGCCAAGCAGGTTGCTGACGACTTGACCGTGCTATACGGAGCTGAGATTTACTATACTAGCGATATCTTGCAAAAGCTGGAAGAGGGAAGGTTTCCCAGTCTAGGCGACACCAAGTATGTCTTGATCGAGTTTAGTATGAATACACCATATAAGGATATTCACTCAGCCTTGGGTAATGTTATCCGCCTCGGAATGACTCCGGTGGTGGCTCATATCGAGCGCTATCACTGTCTGGAAAATGACGAAGATAGAGTCAGCGAATTGATCAATATGGGCTGCTATATGCAGGTCAATAGTTCAAATGTTTTGAAACCCAAGCTCTTTGGTGATCGTTACAAATTTATGAAAAAGCGTGTTCAGTTCTTTCTAGAACGGGACTTAGTTCATTTCGTTGCCAGCGATATGCACAATCTCGATGACAGACCGCCTTATATGCAAAAGGCCTATCAGCTTATCGTGAAAAAATATGGAGCTGCGCGTGCGGAAGAACTCTTTAAGACAAACCAAGAAATCTTATTAAGTAACGAGTTTATTTAATCAATCAAACTCTGGAGAAAGTAAATACATGAATCAAGAAAATCAAATGATCGAAATCGATGTATTGTCTTTGTTGAAGACAATTTGGAAACGGAAATTTTTAATTATCTTAACTGCCTTATTGACAGGTATTTTAGCCCTGGGTTACAGCGTTTTTATTGCTAAGCCTGCTTATAAGAGTACGACGCGTATCTACGTTGTCAATCGTCAGCAGGGCGAAAATCCTACCTTGACCAACCAAGACTTGCAGGCCGGTTCTTATCTGGTAAAAGACTACAAGGAAATTATCCTGTCTCAAGACGTTTTGGCATCCGTCATTTCAGAATTGAAACTGTCAGGTTCGCCATCTGATTTGGCATCTAAGGTAACTGTGACCGTACCGACAGATACTCGGATTGTGTCTATTACGGTTACGCATGCGGATCCGGCAGAAGCTAGCCGTATCGCCAATACTTTGCGTGAAGTCGCTGCTGAGAAGATCATCGCTGTTACCAAGGTATCTGATGTTACAACGCTAGAAGAAGCAGAAACGCCAAAAACACCGTCTTCTCCGAACATCCGTCGCAATACCATCATTGGAGTGCTTGCGGGTGGTGTCTTGATGGTCATTGTGGTAGTGATTGTTGAGATCCTTGATGACCGTGTCAAGAAGCCAGAAGATATTGAAGAAGTCTTAGGAATGACCTTGCTTGGTGTCGTTCCAGATATGAATAAGGTAGGTTAGGAGATACAATGCCAATATTAGAGTTAGCAAGAAAGAAGAAAATGTCTATTTCAAGGGTAGAGGAGTATTACAATGCTCTTCGGACCAACATCCAGCTTAGCGGTGAGAATATCAGAGTAATTGCTATTAGTTCTACTTTCCCAGGTGAAGGAAAGACGACAACTTCAACCAATCTCGCTCTGACCTTTGCTAAGGCGGGTCACAAGACACTTTTGGTTGATGCAGATATCCGGAATTCTAAAATGTTAGGTGGGGTCTTTAAGAGTGATGGAAAAGTCACTGGTTTGACAGAATATCTGTCTGGGACTACAGATCTATCTCAAGGATTGTGCGAAACGGATGAGCCAAATCTTTTCGTTGTCTCTTCGGGGCAAATCTCCCCTAACCCGACTGCACTTCTTCAGAGTGATCGATTTGCAACGATGATGACCGTTCTGCGCCGTCACTATGATTATATTATTGTAGATACACCACCGATTGGTATGGTAGTAGACGCGACTCTTATTTCTAGGGTCTGTGATGCTAGCCTTTTGGTTGTAGCACCAAAGGAAGTTAAGCGGAAGATGGTTCAAAGATCTAAAATGCAATTGGAACAATCATCTACCCCTTTCCTTGGTGTAGTCTTAAATAAATACAATGTCGAAGCGGATAAATATGGTTTCTATGGTTCCTATGGACACTATGGGGATAATTTGAGTAAAGAATAGTAGAAAAGCGAGAAAAATATATGTTTAGAAAGCAAAGGGAAATCCAAGAGTTAGGAGTAGCTGTATTGGAACTGCTGGTGTCTATGCTAGCAGCGGTTTTAGTGAGCCTTATTTCTAATTCTGACTTGACAAGGACAAGTGTCTTTATCCTCTCTTTGCTTCATATCCTTGCTTTTTATATTAGTAATTATTTTCATCACTTTTTCCGTAGAGGTTACTTTGTAGAGTTTATCCAAACTTTAAAATACAGTGCCTTCTATGCTCTCTTTGTCACTTTTGCTTCCTTTATTATGGAGGAACACTTTTCTATCTCGCGCCGAGGGCTCATCTATTTTATCCTACTAAATGGTTTACTAGTTTACGCGGCCAATATTTTGTTCAAAAACTACTATTCTTCTATTCATGCTCGGTCAAAAAACAGTACAAAGGTTTTTGTCATTACTACAAGTTCTAGGATAGAAAAGTTTTTTGCTCAAATAGAAAAAGCTCAAGACTTTGGCGGTCAGATAGTGGCAGTCACAGTAGTGGATGATCCTTCCTTTACAAGCTCTGCTTTTGATGTGGTGCCGGAAAAAGATATGATTGAGTATGCGACTCGGTCGGTAGTGGATGAAGTGTTTATCAATCTACCTAGCGATATCTATCGTTTGGAAGATTTGATTTCTCAGTTTGAGCATATGGGAATCGACGTCAATGTTAATATCAACGCTCTAGATTTTCCAACCAATGGCGAGAAGCGCATTCGTAATGTGGCTGGTTTTAATATCGTGACGTTTTCGACTCGTTTCTATAGTTACTACCATGTTCTTTTGAAACGGCTTCTGGACATTGTCGGTGCCCTTTTTGGCTTACTGCTCTGTGGGATAGCAGCTATTTTCCTAGTACCTCAGATCAAAAAAGACGGTGGTCCAGCTATTTTCTCTCAAGATCGAGTTGGAAAGAATGGTCGTATCTTTAAATTTTATAAATTCCGCTCCATGGCTGTGGATGCTGAAGAGCGTAAAAAAGAGCTGATGGCGCAAAACACGATGTCAGACGGTATGTTTAAGGTCGATAATGACCCTCGTATCACGCCGATTGGACACTTTATTCGCAAGACAAGTCTGGATGAGTTACCTCAGTTTTGGAATGTCCTCAAAGGCGATATGAGCCTGGTCGGTACGCGTCCGCCAACTGTGGATGAGTATGAAAAATACACGCCTGAGCAGAAAAAACGTTTGAGTTTCAAGCCAGGTATCACAGGCCTCTGGCAAGTCAGCGGCCGCAGTGAAATCACGAATTTTGATGATGTTGTAAAGCTAGATGTGTCCTATATTGATGATTGGACCATCTGGTCAGATATTAAAATTTTACTAAAGACTGTTAAAGTCGTACTAATGAAAGATGGAGCGAAATAGGGATTATGAAAAGAGTGATTACTTACGGTACTTTTGACTTACTGCATTATGGTCATATTAATTTGCTAAAAAGAGCTAAGAGTAAGGGAGATTACCTTATTGTTGCAATCTCAACTGATGAATTTAATTTAGAAGAGAAAAATAAAGTTTGTTACTTTACTTATGAACAGAGAAAAGCTCTGGTAGAAGCAATACGCTATGTTGATTTAGTGATACCAGAATCAAGTTGGAATCAAAAAAAAGAGGATGTTCATAAGTACGATATAGATTTATTTGTAATGGGTGATGATTGGGAAGGGCACTTTGATTTTTTAGAGAATGAAGGTGTTGAGGTTGTCTATCTTCCACGCACGCCGGAGATTAGTACAACTAAAATTAAGTCAGAATTAAAGAAGTAAGGTGAGAATATGAAAATATGTTTAGTTGGCTCAAGCGGAGGACATCTAACACATTTATATTTGTTGAAGCCGTTTTGGGAAAAGAAAGAAAGATTTTGGGTAACTTTTGATAAAGAAGATGCAAGAAGTATCTTGGAAAATGAGACATTTTATCCTTGCCATTATCCTACTAATCGTAATTTAAAAAATCTTATTAAAAATACGATTCTTGCTTTCAATATTTTGAGAAAGGAACACCCTGATGTTATCATCTCATCAGGGGCTGCTGTGGCAGTTCCTTTCTTTTACTTAGGAAAACTATTTGGTGCTAAGACAGTCTATATTGAAGTTTTTGACCGTATTGATGCGCCAACCTTAACAGGGAAGTTAGTATATCCAGTAACAGATAAGTTCATAGTTCAGTGGGAGGAAATGAAAAAAGTATATCCGAAAGCAATTAATCTTGGAGGGATTTTCTAATGATTTTTGTGACAGTAGGTACTCATGAGCAACAGTTTAATCGACTTATTAAAGAGGTTGATAGATTAAAAGGTGAGGGACTTATTCAGGATGATGTTTTTATTCAGACAGGTTTTTCAGATTATGAACCAGTGTACTGCCAATGGAAAAATCTGATTTCTTATGACGAGATGAATCATTATATGGATGAAGCAAATATTATCATTACACATGGCGGACCTGCAACATTTATGGGAGTAATTTCCAAGGGGAAGAGACCGATTGTAGTACCTCGACAAGAAAAATTTGGTGAGCATGTAAATGATCACCAAATGGAATTTTGTTTAAAGTTACTAGGCGAAGGATACGATCTAGTTGTAATCGATGAAATTGATAAACTTAGTGAGAATATTAAATATTCAAAAATCCAGCAAGTTGGTTCTCATAATAGTCAGTTTACTAATGAACTGTCAGATATAATTGAAAATATGTTTATATAAGATATGTGTGATTGCCGTTTTTTGTGTTACTAATAATTGTCACATAGTCAGAGCTTTTTAAACTATATCGTTATTAGATAGTGAATTTTATATTCTAATGATTACTATTCGTATTTGATAAGAAATAATGGAGAAGATAAATGAAAATTTTGCATATTCCAACGGGTGGCTTATTTTCAGATGGAATAGGGACGTTTATTTATTCTTATTTAGAATGTATGGATCTAGATAAATGGGAAGTGACAGTTTTAGCTACTAATATTCCACTGTTAGAAGATAAAGCAAAATTTGAGAATTTGGGTGTCCAGGTAGTAGTTCTAGAGCGGAAAAAAACTGCGATTATTCACTATATGCGTCAATTATACAAATTAATAAGAGCTAATAAATATGATATAATTCACGTTCATGGTAGTAGTTCTTTAATGTCAATCGAGCTATCTGTTGCAAAAATTGCAGGGGTCCCAGTAAGGATTGCCCATAGTCATAATACTACTTGTGACCATATAAAACTAGATAAAGCATTACGGCCGGTATTTCATAAGTTATATACGCAGGCGTGGGCATGTGGTGAAGGAGCTGGGAAATGGCTTTTTACTAATAGAGAATATACTATTATTCATAATGCAAGAAATATCAAGCGTTATCAATTTAGTGAGTCCAAACGGCAACAATTTCGAAAAAAACTATCTCTTAAAGATACAACTCTTGCTTTAGGCCATGTTGGCCGCTTTAATGTTCAAAAAAATCATGAATTTCTTGTGTTATTAATGGAAAATTTAGTAATACAAGGATTAGATGTTAAATTATTTTTAGTGGGTGAAGGGTCAACTTTATCAAAAATTAAGAATATGGTTTCTGAAAAATTTTTAGAAGATAGGGTATTCTTTTTAGGTCATCTAAATGATATGAAATCATTTGTGTCTGCTATGGATATAATGCTTCTCCCAAGTTTGTACGAAGGTCTTCCTCTGGTGTCAGTAGAATGGCAAATAAATGGGATACAATGTATTTTATCTGATACTATAACAAAGGAGTGTATCTACACTAAACAAGTGACTTCTCTACCAATTAGGACCCCTCTTTATTGGGAAAAAGCGATAAGAGATTTCTGTCCAGAAGATAGATTGAGACAAACAGTTGAGAATCAAATCCTTGCGAGAGAAGCTGGTTACGATATTGAACTGGAATCAGTTAAATTAGATACTTTATATAATAAATTGATAATGACTATAAAAGATAGGACAAAAAAATGAAAAATGATAGGAAAGCTCAACTAATAATTACAATTTTTAAATATGGTAAAAGACATGCAGGACGGTCAACTTTTTATCATAAGTTAAATTATAAAATGTATCAAATTTTAAATGCTATATTTGTAATTGGTATTTTTAATACAGAATTACCAGCATCACAAAACATTAGCGATAATATAATATTGTTTCATCCATATGGGATAGTAGTTAGTGGTGATGCAACTTTAGGGAATAATGTTGTGATAAGGCAGCAGGTTACCATTGGTAATAAAGGGATGGGAAGAGACGCGGAAAAATCTCCCATTATCGAAGCAGGTGTTGATATTGGTGCGGGCGCTAAAATTATTGGTGGAATAACGATTGGTGAGGGATCAAAAGTAGGAGCTAATGCTGTTGTAACAAAAAGCTTTCCACCTGGTTCAATTTTAGTAGGAGTTCCAGCGAGGAATATAGCATTAGAGAAGTAATTTCAGATAGAATACCAATAAGTATGTTGATATGCTAAGACATGGTATCAGCGACAATACTGATTGAATATTTTAGTGAATCAAAAAAGAGAGCAGAATGATAAAATCTAACTTAGTAAGTATTATACTCTATGTTTAATAAGAACTGTCAAATTAATTTAATAAATTTAGTGATGAATACGTACTAGTGAGAATTTGTTTTATTGTAGGAGAGCTCCTATCATTATAGATAATTACTAAATAGTCAGGGAAAGGAAAAACTAATGATTCCAAAAAAAATACATTATTGCTGGTTTGGTGGAGGTCCATTACCTACTGATGTTAAAAAATGTATTGATAGCTGGAGAAAATTTTGTCCAGACTATGAGATTATTAGATGGGATGAAAGCAATTTCATCATTAGTGATCAAAACAACTTTGTTCAGAGTGCATATGAAAATAAAGCTTGGGCATTTGTTAGCGACTATGCACGGTTAAAAATCATATGTGAAAATGGTGGCATCTATTTGGATACAGATGTTGAATTAATTAGAAACCTTGATGGATTGCTTGACCATGTAGCTTTTTTTGGTGCTCACCAGGTAAATGGATTAGTGGCTACTGGTCTAGGTTTTGGTTCGGAAAAGAGGACGAAGATATTAAAAGAATTATTAAGACTGTATGATAATACAGATTTTGATCCGTGTAAAAAGAATGAGTTGGCATGTCCCATACTTAATTCTGTTGTCTTTACTGATTTTGGATATCAACCATCTTCCAAAATTGTTCAGACGGAGTATTTTACTATCTATCCAGCTGAGTATTTTGATCCGATATATGTTGGAGCTAATGCTAGAAATTTATTATCGGAGAAAACATATTCAATTCATCATTACAGTGCCTCTTGGACTCCTGGGAGAGTTAGAATAAAAAATAAGATCATTAGATATATTGGTAGGGATAAGATTCTACAATTAAAGAAAATTCTAGGAAGGAAAAGATAATGAAAATATCACTTTCTAAAGTATTTTTTTTACAATTTTGTGCACTTTATATCTTTACAATTTTATATCCTAGAGGTATTACATTAACTTATTCTCCATCTGCAGATTTTTTTACTCTGATTTATAAATTTTGTTTATATTTCACCATCGCAGCCAGTATGATATATATTTTTATAAAAATATTATATCAGAGACTACACCTAGCATCATATACTTTTTTTATATTGCAGTATTATATTGTTTCTATAGTTATTACATTGTTTTTAACAGGCACAATAGATTCGGGTTTACAATCAGTCTTTTATCCGATCTGTATATATTTATTTTTTAATGAGATTCAAGATAGGGTATTGATTATAAAAATTAGTGATATATTTTTATACTGTTTAACTCTTTTATTCTTTATAAATACTTTGGATCTTATGATGAATTTTACCAATATTTATCATATAACCTTTTTGGGGCATGTCCAAGTGATATCACAATTTGGAATTATAGCTTTTTTCATTTCTTCCTATTACTTAATGATAGGAAATAGAAATCGCAAGATAGCCTTACTATTACAAATTTTGACTGTGCTAAATTGTCTATATGCTGATGTTTTTTTATCAAAGGTTATAGCAATCTTCATGATTATTTACGCATTATCATTTAACATAAAGAGAATATTTTGGAAGAGAGGGATTCTGATTTCTTTCTTGACATTTATTATAACTATTCTGCTTCTTTTCATTGATATTCAAGGTTATTTGATAAGATATTTACAATATTTTGATTTTACTTTTAATGGCCGCTATCAAATTTGGCGTATTGCTTATCAAAAATTTTTAGATTCAAAAATATATGGTTATGGAGTTTTTAGCCTTCATTTCAATCTTCCGTGGCAAGATTCTGGTGCTAAGGGGATCAACTATGCTCATAATCAGTTTATGCAATTAGCAATAGATAATGGAGTAATTGGTATCGTCTCTTTCTTTATTATGATTTTTTATATGATATTTTTAACAAGGAAGATTAGAAATTTTAGAGTAGCTTCATTGTTTTTATTTTCGTACTTTTGTTTGTTTATAGTAATGTTTATTGAAAGTGTAACCTATTACCCGTATTACTTTATTATATTGATTTTTCAAATATTATATGAAAGGTTAGAGCAGGTGGGAGAATGCTAAATAGTTTAATTAGAAGATTTAACCAAATTTTCTATAGTTATCGGGTTAGAAGAAAAGCTGCAGTTGCTAAAGGAAGAGTATACACGGGTGGAAAAACATTTGTTACTTCGAATACCTATCTTTCTGAGAATGTTTCTTTTAATGGCATGTCAATGTTTGGAGAAGGTAGAATTTCGATAGGAAGAAATTTCCATTCTGGAATGAATTGCCAAATTATAACGTCATTTCATGACTATGATACAGGAACTAAGATACCATACGACAACAAGTACATACATAAAGACGTAATTATTGATGATAATGTGTGGATTGGGAATAATGTTATTATCCTCGGCGGATCTCATATCGGAGAAGGAGCAATTATTCAAGCAGGTAGTACAGTTGTAGGGGAAATACCTCCAGGAGCAATCGCAGGTGGTCATCCAGCAAGAGTATTTAAATTTAGGAATATGGAGCATTATGAAGAATTAAAGAGACTAGAACAATTTTATTAGGAGCTATATATGAATATTATAAGATACTTGAAAAGGAATGGATTTCGATATGCATTAAATGTGCTCTATCAATATAAAATTCAAAAGATTTTAGATTCAATTGTTATTAGATTTACTAAGTTTAAAAAGTTACAAAATATTATTGTCATTGAATGTCACACAGACTTTGATAATAATGGAGGAGCTTTTTATGATTATTTGATAAGAAATAATTATAATAAGAAATATAAAGTTATTTTATTATTAAAAAATCGACTAGTACGTACTCTTCCTGAAAATGTAGATTATTTTTATTTGAAAAAACCTAGTTTGAGAAAGGCATATTTATTATCATTAAGTAAATTTTTTCTTTTCGATAATGACATACTTGAAAAATATCGTGATGGTCAAATTTTTTTCTATTTAACCCACGGTGGTTTTAGTTTAAAAAATACTGCAGGAAAAATTTATGTTCCTGATTATGTAGATTATGTATTATCGCCTTCAAACAGTGTAGATGATATCTTAATGAAACAGTATGGGATGAAAACAAAGGATAGATTTTTACATATAGGTTTCCCTTGTCAAGATGTATTATATTCTGAGAAAGATGACCATGAATTCTTAAGCAATTTCAATAAAAGTATTGTTTGGGCACCTACTTTTAGAAAAGGTGGGGGACATAATCGGAATGATAGTTTAAATGATCTACCATTAGGAATTCCATTAGTTGAAACAGTTGATGATTTAATTAAGTTAAATAGTTATTTAAGTTTTCTAAATATTGGCTTGGTAATTAAGCTGCATCCAATGCAAGATCTATCAGGACTTGAATTGATACAGCTAAGCCATATTATTTTTTTAACAAATAAAGAATTATCGGATAAAAATATAGATATCTATAAACTACTAACAATTTCAGATGCATTAATAAGTGATTACTCAGCGATATCATTTGATTACTTACACTTAAATAAGCCACTTGCTTATGTTTTTTCTGATTTAAAAGATTATAAATTGGGTCTGTCTGTTGATGATGTGGAGCAATTTATTGCAGGAGATAAAATACTGACTTTGAGTGATTTATATTCTTTTATTGATAGTGTGTCAAATAATTTTGATAACAATCAGAGAGAGCGTCAACAGTTGTTTGATAGGATCTTTGAAAAACAGGATGGAGGTTCTTGTGAAAGATTGGCTGAATTTATGGGATTATAGAGAAAAATATAATAGTATGTCCGTTGGAGTTAAGGCAACATTATGGTACACTATTGCTAACTTTATTCAAAAAGGATTTGTATTCGTTTCAACCCCAATTTTGACAAGGGTTTTATCAGTAGATGACTATGGGACATTAATGCTATACCAGTCATGGTTTGTTTTATTTTCAATTTTTGCAACTTTGAATTTATCTCAGGCCGCCTTTAGTAGAGGTTTGGTGGAGTACGAAGATGATCGCGATAATTTCATGTTTTCTCTAATGTTTGTAGCCAAATTAACTACTGTAATGGTTGCTGCTTTGTATTTTGTTTCAAATCTCTTTTTTTATAATGTCACAGGCCTTTCTTCATCTTTTATGCTATTTTTATTTAGCGATATATTTTTTAATGTAGGTATAGATTTTTATTTGACCCGCCAAAGATTTGAATATAAATATAAAAAGGCAGTAGCGATTACTTTGCTTTCTAGTATTTTAATAGTAGTCATTAGTACATTGATGTTGGTATATGTAAAGAATAATATAATTATTAAAATTATCTCAGATAATTTGATTCGTTGCATATTTGGTCTCTATTGTATATATCTTTTAGTCTTTTCAAAAAAGGGAAAGATTAAGCTTAAAAAAAAATATATGGTATATGGGTTAAATTTTACATTGCCATTAATACCCCATTTTTTGTCACATTATGTTTTAAACCAATCAGATAGATTGATGATTAATATCTTTGATGGCGTTGATAAGGTTGCTATATATAGTGTAGCTTATTCAATTTCGATGATTATGTTCCTTATTACAAACGCAATTAATCAGTCTGTAATGCCTTATACATTTCAAGAGCTTCACAAAGAAAATTATAGAGATATTAGACAAAATACAGAATGGTTGTTTATCATTGTGGCCGGTATGACAATTTTATCAATTTTGTTTGCTCCTGAATTAATTTCAATTTTAGGAGGTGCCAGATATAAAGAGGCAGTATGGCTAGTCCCTCCCATTGCTTTATCAGTATTTTATCTTTTCGTTTATTCAATGTTCAGTAATATTAGTTTCTATTACAAAATTAATAAGTGGATCTCTTTAGTTTCGCTAATAGCAGCAATTTCAAATATTATCCTCAATTATATTTTTATCAATTTGTATGGCTATATAGCTGCTGCATACACAACTCTATTTTGCTACATTCTTCTTGCCGTTTCCCATTATATTCTTTATATGAGAGTATTGAGAAAAAGAAATATAAAAGAAAGAATTTATAATGAAAAAATGATATTGATGGTCTCTTTGGTTTTATCAATATTGTTATTTTTGATATTGAATATATATGGCTCAGCTATTTTACGATATGCATTTATTGTTATAATAATATATTTTTTTGTTAGGAGAAAGAAAAAGATAATTTCATCATTCATTCATAGATGAGAATATGTTTTATCTTATAGGTAGATATTTTTACTTTTAATCTAAAATATCTTAAACTTAAAATATATAAATTTAGTTCTTATTGCAACATGACAAATGATAGATAGAAACTAATTGTTTATTTATGAAATTTGTAATTTTGTCGAAGATGTGAGATTAAACTAATGTGACAAACTGATATAATATTCTCTATGGAGAGAAGGTTTCTTGTAGACCTTTTCTTTTTCTCAGAATTCTTGAAGAAATCTTATTTTCTCAATATTTGAAAGAAGTACAGAGATGCTTGTGTTGTCTTTCACTTATTTTGAACATTTAGAAGATTTAAATTAGAGTAAAGGCATGACTGTAACTTATATAATGTCCAATCTAATTGCTCTTCTCTTTAATGAGATTAATTAGATGTGGATAGGATTTCTACTTCTACTTGTTTTTTTATAATTCCCAACTCCCAAATGTCAAAAATATTCCCTGAAATGTCATTTTCTAGTAACTAACCCTACCTTTTGGATCTTAAATGAGACAAGTTAGGGTTCTTGTCCCTAATCTCCTCCTTTTTGCGTTAAACTAGTGTAAAAGCAAAAAGATTGGAGTTATGATGGAAATTCAAGAAATTTATAATCAATTCAG
>ERZ772948.1184-NODE-1184-length-15560-cov-10.647920_pt1 | contig 15560 bp, 8 predicted proteins | sample MGYA00511945_ERZ772948 | MGnify/ENA primary metagenome ERZ772948 (study PRJEB29015, sample SAMEA2737927) | human oral metagenome | biome: human oral; feature: human-associated habitat; material: dental | place: China | collected 2141 ... | reverse complement strand
GTGACCTATCTTCAAAGTTCTAATCTCAAACGGTATCACTCCAAATTGCTGAAGAACTTTTTTATGTAAAATACACCTATCAAAGGGACTGATTTTTCTTTACAAATAACGCAATGAAAACAACAAAAACGGAATAGGGGTATGCACTTTTAAGAGCTGCTATAAGTGTTTTATTGTCAAACAGTTGTAAAATTCCATTCTGAAAGGTGCTTAGTAGGCTTTCAAAAGGGTGTTAGTTAGGACCTTAAAGGGCATCTTTTGCAAGCCAAGTGGGCGTTAATTCGAACGTAATTTGTGCCCTTTACAAAAACTGATTGTGAAAAAATTAGACAAAAAGGTGAGCCTTCCATAAGGCGGGAAGTAATCACCGAGCCCCCTGTAAAAACATTTGTTTATTGTGTACATTTTGTTTTAGTGTGTCTGTTCTTTAACTTGCAATTCGTGTCATTTGTAGTTCTTTCAATCTAAATGTGTTTATTCTGTTTAAAACTTGATTATTCTGTCTTCTTCGATTGATCAAATGAATATTCTGTCTTTCAATTGTTAATCTAATGTTATACGTCATCAAATAAAGTATATCTTAAAGTTGCTACTACTTAACGAATAAGAAAAGTATTATTGTGGCACAATAATGTCTATTTTTCTTGGAGTTGTATTATGAAATGCTTAATTTTGTAGTTAATACTTTTGGCAGAATGTTCTATAAATGGAAATGATAATTCTAATTTAATTCTTTTTAGAGTAAAAATGATTCTTCGGATATAACTACTTAAATGGATTGCATAGAGTGCATAATGTTATATTGGTGCTCAAATAAGTACAACCACTTTTGATAGTTTTATCAAGTTTACTGGAGTATAGTAAGTGGAAAATCATGATTTATAAAGCCTACATTAAGTAAGAATGCTATGGGTAAGTTCAATGAGAATATAAATAAAGGTTATGGTAATAAAAGAAGAAGTTCTTGAACTCTTGCAAAGCACAGAGACTTATAGAATAGAACGTACGAGTTCAACAGGTGATATGGATAAGTTTCAGGAGGCTATTTGTGCTTTTTCAAACGATTTGCCAAATTCCCGAAAGAAAGGTTATCTTATTTTGGGTGCTTATGACAATGGGACTTTATCTGGACTAAGAGTTGATGATGCCTTGATGAAACGAATAGCGGGGATTCGCTCTGATGGCAATATCTTACCATTACCGATTATGTCAGTAGAAAGGTTTGAGCTTGAAGGTGGTGATTTACTCGTCGTAGAGGTCTCACCAGCTTTGGTTCCACCAGTTCGATATCGTGGTCGTACCTTTATTCGTATAGGACCTCGTCGGGACATTGCAACAGAGTCAGAAGAAAGAGTCCTTTTGGAGAAGAGAACATCTTATATGGCTACTTTTGATGCCACTCCTTGTTTTGGATCATCATTAAAGGATATTGACACTCAGTTTATAAAATATGAATATCTTCCACAGGTAATAGATGCTGATATTCTTAAGACGGATAAACGCTCTTTGCAAGAGCAATTGGCAGCAATCCATCTTTATGACATAGTTCATGACTGTCCTACGAATGCAGCCATTGTGCTTTTTGGGATAAATGCCTCTTTCTTTCTTCATGGCTGTTATGTTCAGTATGTGCATTTCGCAGGAGAAGATACAGGAAGCGAAATTCTTAACGAAAGGCAGATGCGGGGAAGTCTATGTTCGATACTACCTAAGTTGGAGAGTTTTGTAAAAGATGCTATTGTCACTTCACGTCCAATGCCTGTGAGTATGCTACGAGAACAGATTGTGTTTAACTACCCAGAACTCGCACTTAGAGAGCTACTGATGAATGCTTGTATGCATCGTGATTATCAATCAAATATGCCTATAAGAATTTATCAATTTAGCAATCGTATAGAGATTCTCAATGCTGGAGGCTTATATGGGGAGGCTCGTCCAGAAAACTTCCCTACGGTAAATGATTATCGTAATCCTATTATTGCAGAGGCTATGCGTGGTATGAAGTATGTTAATATGTTTAACCGTGGTATTCAGCGTGTTAAAAATATGCTAAGGGAGAATGGAAATCCAGACCCCATCTTCAATGTCGGTAAAGTAACTGCTTTCGAGGTGACAATACAGCCATCTTTGTCACTTAACTTAGTCACTGATGGAGAAAAAGTGACTAAGTCTGTGACTAAGTCGGCAGAGGTAATGAATGAGGTTATTGCCTTATGCCAACAGCCTAAAAGTCTTACTGAAATTATAACCCATTTGGGACTAAAACATCGTAACAATGCTAAAAGTCGCTATATTGACCCATTGATAAAAGGTGGATTTCTTGAGATGACAATACCTGATAAACCCAATAGTAGGAATCAGAAGTATATAAGTGTATTATCTTAGTCACTTAACTTAGTCACTGATGGAAAAAATGACTAAGTCAGCTGAGATCTTAGAAAGCCCACTTAGCTTAATCTGCCCCCTTAGTGAGAGTCAAAATGTAAATACTGTTTTGATAATCTTACAGTTTGAAACTATCCAACTATAAAGGACCATTTTCATACTCATTTTTGAGTAAAGAAATGGTCTTTTACTTGCTTTTAGGGGAACCCTAATTATAGTTTTAAGATTGTCAAGTTATTAGTTCGTAATTTGACATACATTGCGTGATTGCGGAGATACCTCTAATAAAACTGTTGCTCATATTACGTTCTGTCTTAATGCGTTTATTCTGTATTTGTGCAATTTGTACCATTCATAGTCTTTGTTTATTGTAACTATTCAGCAATAAAGCGTATAAAGTATTGTTGATTATCAATAAGTTACATAAACAGATACATACAAATTCTGGTAAAGAATGTCATTTTGAGCCTTTTTGCTACAATATTACGTTTATAAGTTCTTGATATTCAACGTTCATTATCGCTGAATAGTTACGATTCTATCTTTTGAATGTTTATATATGTTAAATATTAAAGTTAAAGTAAGTGTTATTAGTACTTTAATTGTTTGAATTGTAGATGCCGTTTGACACAATCTTATATATTGTGACCTTAGTAAGGTGTAACATCTTGCTTGTCAATGGTTTAGGAAAGTTGTACTTCTCTAACGCTGTCATTGTGAGTAAGTAAATGCTACCCGAAAAGAACTTAAGATATGTGAACAAGAACCCCTAATAACCTATACCTTATAAATATAAAAGGTGTAAGAAGATGGAATTTTGGCATTACCTAAAATCAGTTGAAACAAAATTAGGAAAATAAATAAATAAAAGTTTAAAACCTAAACCTGATGAGAATCTTTAAAGAATCAAAGCAGAAGCATCTGTACTTCTCGGCTGCCTTTGCTCTATCATTAGCATTGGCACCAACAGGTGTCTACGCGGGTACAAACACCAGCACTGCAGTACAGGCAGTACAGCAGAATGGTAATCACAAAGTGACCGGTCGTGTCGTTGACTCAACCGGCGAACCGCTCATTGGTGCTACTATCCTTGTTGAGGGTACCACTAATGGCACAGTAACGGATATTGATGGTAACTATACCCTCAATACCACTGCAAACGCGAAGCTCGTCTTCTCTTACATCGGTTATGCTGCACAGACCATCCCTGTTGGTGGTAAGGGTACGATCAATGTTACATTGAAGGAGGAAGCTAACACCATGAACGAGGTTGTTGTTACCGCCATGGGTATTATGCGTAAGGAAAAGTCTCTTACCTATGCTACCCAGCAGGTGAAGGCAGAGGACCTCATGAAGGTGCAGGATCCTAACGCTGCTAACTCACTCGAAGGTAAGGTAGCTGGTATCACTATTACGCCAAGTGCTGGTGGTGCTGGTGGTGCTTCAAAGATTGTTCTTCGTGGTAACCGTTCTATCCTCGGTAACAGTTCTCCACTCATCGTTGTTGACGGTGTACCAATGAGTAATGGTATTCGTGGTCAGCAGGGTATGGGCGCAGAGGGTTTCGGCTCAACAGGAACTTCTGAGGGTTCTGACCCATTGTCATTGATCAACCCAGACGATATCGAGTCAATCAATGTCCTCAAGGGTGCTAACGCTGCTGCGCTTTATGGTTCACGTGCAGCCAATGGTGTTGTGATGATTACCACCAAGCGTGGTCGTGAGGGAAAGGTTGATATTAACGTAACCTCAAACATCACTTTCGATTCTCCATTGTTGACACCAAAGATTCAGAAGACTTATGGTGCAGCTTATGACCAGGCAACAGGTGCATTGTCATTGAACAACTGGGGCGGTAAGCTCGCAGACCGTACAGATAACGACCTCGTTGTACGCACTCCATTAGACGAGCGTTGGGTAGGTTATCCAGAGGAGCAGATTGGTACAGACGCAAGTGGCAATCCAATCATGGCACGTCGTCATAATGTTTATCTCCGCAATCGTGCAGGTAACGATGTAGACAACTTCTTCCGTACGGGTGTCACAACAAATAACTCAATCTCACTTTCTGGTGGTACAGAGATAGCACGTACCTATGTGTCAGTGGCAAATAGCCATGCAACAGGTATGATGCGTAACAACTCATACAACCGTAACTCTATTAGCTTCCGTCAGACTTATAACTTCTTCAAGCGTTTGCACATTGATGCATCATTGAACTATACTGAGTCAAAGACAAAGAATCGTCCTGGTGGTGGTACGGTGGGTAACCCTCTCTACCATCTCTATACCGCACCTCAGAACATTGATATGGATTACTATCGTGACCATTACATGAATGCTGAAGGTAAGTGGTTGTCAAACCCAGCTTCATATTATAAGTTGAATGGTAAGAACTTCGCTTGGGCAGCTGGTCAGCGCACAACTCTGACGGGTCCACAGCAGGAGTGGGCATACCTCTCTCATCCTAACAACAACCCATATTGGTTGATCAATTCGGGTAATAGTCAGCAGAAGGAGAGCCGCCTCTTCGGTACTTTGCAAGCAAATGTTGACATCTATGATGGTTTGACTTTCCAAGCACGTGTCAACTACAGCCAGATTCGTTTCAAGAATCATGCAACTCGCTTTGCTACCACCTTCCTCCCTGCATCTATGGAAGACTACGGTCGTCTTTGGGATTCAGACGAGAAGACAACAGAGTTCTATACCGACTACCTCTTGTCATATAACAAGACCTTCGGTGACTATTCAGTGTCAGCAACAGCAGGTTATGTCGGTCATACTATCAAGGGTGAGACAAAGGGTACAGACGCTGTTGCAACTTACTACGACCGTCTTATGCGTAAGCTCCCAACAATGGTTAACTACTTCGAGACCAGCGCAGGTGGCTATGGCGTAACAAGCACTTCAAAGAGTTCAAACTGGGACCGCTCATACCTCTTCACAGCACAGTTAGGTTGGAAAGAAACCGTTTACTTCGATGCTTCTTATCGTCGCGACTGGTATCGTCCATTCCGTTACTTCAAGCAGTTGGGTAAGATTGATACCGATAACTACGGTTACTTCGGTGTTGGTGCCAATGCTATCGTAAGTCAGTTGGTGAAGTTGCCAGACTGGTTTAACTTCTTGAAATATCGTGTTTCTTACTCATCAGTAGGTAACTCTATCCCTAATAAGGCATACGGTGCGATGAGCCGTAACCTCCAGACAGGTGCATTGTCAGGTAACAAGTTGCTCGACTTCTCACCAGTACCAGAGGAGACAGGTTCATTCGAGACAGGTATCGAGTCATTGTTCTTGAACAACCGTTTGAGCTTCGACTTCACCTTCTATAACACTATCGTTCGTCACCTCTACATGGAGCTTGGCTCATTAGGTGGTAACACCGAGTTGCTGAACTCTGCAAAGGTACGTAACACTGGTTTCGAGACAACTGTTGGCTACGACTTCAAGTTCGGTAAGGACCTCCGTTGGCGTACCTCTTATAACCTCTCATACAACGACAACAAGATTCTTGAGACAGGTTATGATAAGGACGGAACATCACGTAAGTATCAGCAGACTGTAGGTGAGGCAAAGGTAATCTACCAGAAGGGTGGTGCTATTGGTGACATCTATGCAGGCGACTTCATGCGCGATGCAAATGGTCATATCGTATTGACAGCTAAGGGTGAGCCAACATTCGACAAGACAGGTTCTAACGACCGCTTCCTCGGTAACATGAACTCTAAGTGGCAGATGGGTTGGACCAATACCTTTAACTATAAGGAGTTCCAGCTTTCATTCCTCATCAATGGTCGTATCGGTGGTAAGGTACTCTCATTGACAGAGTCATATCTTGACTATATCGGTGCTTCAGAGCGTACAGAGGCAGCTCGTCTCAATGCAGAGCGTAATAAGATTGTTGCAACCAACTATGGTAACGTACCAGGTATGGAACTCAATGATGGTAGCGGACGCATCGTTCCTATCCAGTCATATTATCAGGCATTGGGCGCATCAAGCAACCCATCAACCTATCTCTACAACGGAACAAACTTCCGTCTTCGTGAGCTTTCATTGGGTTACACCTTCCGTGACCTCTTTGGTATGAATCGTAACTTGACCCTCTCATTCATCGCTCGTAACCTGTTCTTCATCTATAAGGATGCACCAACAGACCCAGACGTATCTCTGTCTACACAGAATGGTCTCGGCGCATTTGAGAGCTTCAATATGCCATCTTCACGTTCATTCGGTTTCTCATTGAAGGCTAACTTCTAAGAGAAAAGGAGTGAGAAAGGAGTGAAGAGCGTGAAAGGGAGTGAGAAACAAATATAATGTTTGACGTCTTGCTCCCCACGTAACAAAACCGTTACTACACATCTTTAGCTCCGAATAAGCTTAAACAATACAATAATATTCAAAAGATAAACAACAATGAAAAGTAAACATATAATTGTACTCATGGCGATGGCATTGCCAACACTGGGTCTACAGTCATGCCTTGACTATGACAACCCTGGTGATGAGTTCAACTCAACAACCAAGAATGTTGAGAAGGTGACAAGCCGTGGTGACGTGGATAAGATTCCTTTCCGTCAGGCTACAGACGCTGCAGCAGCAGATGAGGCACTCAATGCAATGCAAGACTTGCTCGATGCTGGTGTTGGTGGACAGTTCTCTATGCGCGGTGGTAAGAATGGTGAGAACCCTGGTCCACATGCTTATCAGTATCAGTATTCTCTCGGTGTTGACAACTATGCTGAGTACACGGTTGTTCCTCATACTTTCTTCCAGTATTCAAAGATTCGTTTGGCATCGTCATATGCTATCGACCAGAAGTGCTATGGTGGTGCATGGGGTTCATTCACAGAGATGAAAACCTCACTTGTACCTATCTTGAATAATGAGAAGGTAAATGCTGTTCCAGAGTTGAAGGCAGCTTATTTGACCCTCTTCAACCAGCAGGCTGTTGAGGTAGCAGACGTTTATGGTCCAATGCCTTACCGTGAGTTGAAGACTAACTTGCAGGTAGGTCCTTATACATATAACAAGGTTGAGGATGTCTACAACGATGCTGTTGCCAACCTCGACACTGCTATTGCTTGTTTCCACTACTTCGATCAGAAGCCAGCTGCCTACAAGCAGAAGATTAAGAGTGCGTTTGTTGACCGTTTCGTTGTCATGACCGATGGTGGTGCTGCTGACGGAACGTTGAAGGCATGGGCACGTTATGCCAACTCATTGAAGTTGCGTATCGCTATGCACATGGTAAAGAGCGACCCTGTTCGTGCACAGAAATTGGCTGAAGAGGCTGTTGCTGATGGCGTTATTGAGAACGAGGCACAGAGCGTTTCAATCCGTCCAGGTGTGATGGGCTTTAGTCATCCATTGCCAGGCGTTGAGAGTTGGGGAGATGCTCGTATGAGTGCAACAATGGAAATCACATTGAAGACTTTCAATCACCCTTGGTTGAAATATCTCTTCAAGAAGAACGACAACGTTATTAAGAACAATAAGACAGGCGAGACAACACCTGCTGACAGCCGCATTTGTGGTATCCGTACCGGTACACATCCAGGTGAAGGTCAGGGATATGATGAGAACCAGTACATCGCATTCAGTAAACTGAACGAGCAGTACTTCAACTCTGCACCACTTTATTTGATGAAGTATGCTGAGGTTTGTTTCCTCCGTGCAGAGGGTGCACTCCGTGGTTGGAACATGGGCGGTTCGGCTCAGCACTTCTATGAGGAGGGTATTCGTCATGGTAACTGTGAGGATCCTGAGATGAAGTCTATGGACGGTGAGGGTCCTAACGGACAGCAGAATGTCAACTGGTATGACTCTTGGATTGACACCTATATGGCACAGGAGAATCCAGTAGCATATGTTTACAAGGATCCAACAGGTGATACTCCAGACGCTGCTTCACCAATCCATGTTGGTGTAAAGTGGAACGACAGCGACTCAAAAGAAACAAAGCTCGAGAAGATTATCACTCAGAAGTACCTCGCTACTTATCCTAATGGCTTCGAGGCATGGGTTGACCTCCGTCGTACAGGTTTCCCACGTATGTTGCCTGTATTGAACATCGATGAAGCTGATGGTAGTTTAGTTCCTGGTGATATCATGCGTCGTCTGCCATTCCCTGGTACAAGCGACATCGCAACAAAGCAGGATGTTGACAACACTGGTATCCCTGCATTGGGCGGTCCAGACAAGATGGCAACTCGTCTCTTCTGGGACAAGACCACTTCAAACTTCTAATTGAAACTCTGAATTGAAACAATAGCCCAGTAGGGTGGCATAAACGTCATTCTACTGGGATTTAAATCTATCAAGTATTAATTACAAAACCTAAATCATATGAATAAAAAATCTACTCTTAGTGCATGGATCATCGCAGCTATGATGGCTATGGGTCCTGCCAGTGTGACTGCACAAACATATTCTTCAACAGCTTCTACACAGGTGTTCGACCTGTCAAAGTTGGGCGATCAGACCCTTCTTGAGCATTTTGCACAACTCCTTGATAACGGCAAGAAATATCCTACTGATGCCGACCTTACCGCATGGGGCATTAAAGACGAGGTAGAGTTTATCCGCTCACACGTCAGAAAGCGTGCTATTGAGTCACGTGCTGACCGTCTCCTCCAAGATACTTACGAGAATCGTAACCTCTTTATGAATATCCCTGGTGGTGCTGGAAAGAACCTCGGTGGCTATCCTTCAAAGACATTCGCTAATGATAACTTCTCAATGTGGAACTATACCAACCTGTTTGGTGCCTGGAACTACGGACTATTCCAAGCACCAGGTTCATGGGCTGATGCTGCTCACCGCAATGGTACAAGCATCTTCGCTGGTATTAAGTTCTTCGATCATACAACGGGTGGAGCTGCTAACAGTTGGGCAGGTTTCATCATGACTCGTAATACCGATGGTAGCTTCCGCTATACTCGCCCTATCATCAACTGCATGCGCTTCCTTGGTTTCGATGGTATCAACTATAACTGGGAAAGCACTAACAAGTATCAAGATGCAGATAACATAGCCTTCCATAAGGAACTTTACAAGATTGCGAAGTCTGAAGGTTTTAACGACTTCAAGATTATGTATTATACGACGAGCTCAAGTCTGACACCATATAGCTCAAGATATATGTGGGGTCAAGATAAGGACAATCGTATCTGTGAGGTGATGTTGAATTATGACAACAGTGACTTCAGTTGGAACATGGGCAGTTCTGTAAAAGAGGCAGAACGCACTATGGGCTCAGCCGATGGTTTATACGCTGGTGTATGGATTGTAAGCATGGACAGACGATGGAATAGTCTTAACAACCAAGATGCTAAGCGTTGTGGTATTTGTCTGTGGGGTGAACATGCAGAGAGTCGTTTCTGGAGTTATAACACTGGTGGCGACGCTATGTCTCGTATGTCTAACTATCAGGAGTATCTTGAACGTGCTTTCTCTGGTGGCAACCGTAATCCTTTGTATCGTCCAGAGATTAGCAACAGGGGTAATAATGTTGAGGCACAGGGCTCCACACCTCCTTTGGCACGTTTTGCTGGTCTTGCTTCATGGATTCCAGAGCGCACAGCTATCTCAGGCAACCTTCCTTTCGCTACCCACTTCAACACAGGTAATGGTGAACGCTATAACTATAAGGGTAAGAAGACTGCAGGCTCATGGTATAACATGAGTAGCCAAGATGTCGTGCCTACTTATCGTTGGATGGTTGTTAAGCCAGAGACTGAAGTAGCCAGCACAGACGTACAGCCTTCATTCACCAATGAGGATGCTTACACGGGTGGTGCAGCACTTCGCTTGAAGGGTGTCAACAATGCTACTGCTACAGACGTTGTTCTCTTCAAGACTAACCTCACTCCTTCTAAGGGTAAGGTAGTTGCTAAGGTCGCTATCAAGACTGGCAAAGAAGGCAATAACGACTCTAAACTTTCTCTCATCGTACGTGTGAATGGTGCATGGAAGGCTTATGCCCTGGGTAACACCGAGAACGCAAACTGGACAGAGAAGAAGGTTGAGCTGAATGATATCGCTGCTGGTCAGAAGATTGAGCGTATCGGTCTGCGTGTAAACAACTCAGATGCTGACTATAATGTACTTGTTGGTAAACTCGAACTCAACGACGACGTGACAGTAACACCAGCTAACGTGAAGGATTTGACCGTTCAGGTGAAGGAGGAAACAAAGAATTCTCTTTCTGTTAAGGCGGTATGGGGAATTGATAAGGACCCAGGTCAGAATCCAACCGTTTATAACGATGAGGCAAATATCGACCACTTCGAGATTCTCTATAAGAACGGTGAGAACGGTAAGGTTTCTGAGGTAGGTCGTACTTCACAGTGGGCTACCCTCGTTCCTAACATTCAGTTCACAAGTGTTGACGACAAACCTTTCATTGGTGTTCGCTCAGTAAGTACTGACCTCAAGACCTACTCAAAGACACTGTGGATTGCTGTGCCGCGTGCTCAGCAGTCTGAACTCCCAGAGGCACAGGAAGAGGGCTACGGAACAGTTGAACTCGACAATGCTGCTGCTGGTGCAGAAACAGCTCGTAAGATTCGTTATGTTCAGAAGTTCCAGACAGAGGGCGGTACAAAGAATATCGATTACACTGCTGATGGTCCTGCTGGTAACGAGACCAACTATGTGGATGCTACGAGTCAAGAACTCGAAGTGGCACAGGGTGCAACTGTTAAGGTGAAGATTAAGGGCTATGAGGCAACTCAGATCAAGGACCAGAGCAATGACGACCTCCGCTATTGTATGGGTAAGGCTTGGATGGATTTCAATGGTGACAAGCAGTTCAACCCAGAGAATCTCTCTGAGAATCCTAACGAGGGTGAGTGTGTTGTATTCTTTGGTCAGGTTCGCAAGGGCGTTCCTGCACAGGTACAGCAGTTGAATGAGTACACCTTCAAGGTTCCTGAAGATGCTAAGCCAGGTCAGAGCCGTCTCCGCCTTGTCTTCTGTGACGCATGGTTCCAGGGCGGTTTGACACCAACTGGTAAGTTCAATAAGGGCTTTGCTATCGACTTCAAGGTGACTATCACTGGTTCTAATGCTGCTCGTGGTGCTAAGGCTGACACCCATGATAAGGGTGTTGCTGACGAGCCAGAGTTGCTCGAGGGTGGTTCTACTAACATCATATCTGCTAACGTAGGTGGTGCTTCACAGCTTACTGTTGCAGGCGGTAAGGTAGTATTCGAGAATGTTGAACGTGCATGGGTATTCTCTACTGACGGTCAGACTGTAAAGAGCTTGGTTAATCCAAAGTCTTTCAATACAAATGAGTTGCCAGCAGGTGTTTACCTCGTTAAGATGCAGAACAACAATGTTATCCGTACACAAAAGATTACGATTAAGTAATAGGTGATATAAAATGAGGTTATCTGACTTGATTCTATCGAGTCGGGTAGCCTTGTTTTGTTTGGTAGGTAAGCTTTCTGATAATAAAAATGTCCGATAAAACGTGGCTTTTGTTAGGGTAGTGCAACCCTCGTCTTATGAACAGCGGAATGTTCCTTTAGCATCTTTTTTAATGGTGCGGAGCATCCGCACAAGTGGTGTTAAGCCTTCGCACACGATGTGCTAAGCATGAATACGACGATTGGAAATGAGAGACGTGAGGCACAGTTGACACCTATAAAGCTATCGAAAGACAGGTAAAGTCTACTAAGCGGTACCAACGAAGGATACAGTTCTCGGGCAACGTCTGTTCTCCTAACGAGTGGAGGCAGATTTAAACGGTAATAAGATTTATAATTATTCAATAACATTAAAACCCAAATCAATTATGAGAAGAATTAATTTACTTCTTTTTGGTTGCTGCCTAATTCCATCAACCTTGATGGCACAGGAACTTAAGAGCAACTACATTCAGTGGGGCTTTGACTCTCATCAGTTCCCAGGCAAACTGCAGAGCTGGTCAAAGTCGAACCCTAAAATTAATGATGATGATAACTTCTTCATCTCTCGTGTAAAACCAAAGCAGCGTTTCCGTTATACGGGCACACAGGTTCGTACAGACCTTACAGAGACAAACGACAAGAAGCTCCTTGCTTGGCTGCCATGGAACGTGCCAAGTAAGAACGCCCTCCCTGATGGTGTCTTCGACTCTGAGGTGTTCTCAATGTGGCCATACGTTACACACTGGGGCGACTGGAACTGCGGTTTAGGTCGTATTCCTGCAGCTTTGTTGGACGCAGCACATAAGAATGGTGTGCCTGTATCTTCTGTTGCTGGTATTCCTTGGGGTGGTCTCAAGGGTGACTGGAGAACAACTTTGAACAACCTCTCTACAGCAAATGTTCAGAATGCAGCTGACTTCATGAACTACTTCGGTTACGATGGTCTCGGCTATAACTCTGAGTTCTCTGACTATTTCGGTAGTGGTCGTTTGGTTCGTGCTCTTAAAGATTTCCATGTTAACCTCAATAAGGCAATCAAGCCTTACAACCCAATCTATGAGAATCTTTGGTATGATGGTACCAATGAGAGAGGTAATATTGATTTTGACAAAGGTCTGAACGATAACAACAAGAACCTCTTTGGAGCAAAAGGCAGCGAGGCTGCTAACCTCTTTTTCAACTACAACTGGAACTCAGATTGGTTGTTGCAGGGTTCAGTAGATAAGGCAGCGGAAATTGAACGTAGCCCATTGGATCTCTACGCTGGTATTAATATGCAGGGTGGTGAGCCAAGACACGGTTCACGTTGGACTTTGTTGAAAGATTATCCAATCTCTATCGGTCTTTGGGGTGCTCACTCACAGAACATGTTCTTTGAGAGTCGTGGTGAGAAGGGTAGTGACCCTGAGACACAGCAGCGCACTTATATGTTGCGTACTGAGCGTTGGTTCTCAAGCGGTTCACGTAATCCAGTTAACTCTCTCCAAATCAATAACAGCTTGAACTACAATGCTGATAACACAGACTTCGCTGGTATGTCAGCGATGATGACCGCACGTAGTTCTATGTCTTGGGACTTGACACAGGAGCCATTGATTACTTACTTCAACCTCGGTAACGGTAAGTTCTTCAACTACGGTGGTGTACGTCAGAACGATCGTCCATGGGCTAACGTAGGTGTACAGGACTATTTGCCAACATGGCGTTGGTGGTTTGCAAGCAAGTTGCTCGGTCGTACCGCAGCTGATGTTCCTGCAACTGGTCTTGATGCAGAGTTTGTATGGGACGATGCTTACATGGGTGGTTCTACTGTTCGTGTACATGGTTCTACTCCTAAGGAGTATCTCCACCTCTTCAAGACAAAATATGCTTTGAAGTCAGGCGACGTTATCACCTTCCGTTATAAGGTTAAGGGTGGTAAGGCTGATGCTTCTTTGGTATTCGCTACAGAAGATAATGTAAACGCAGAGAAGGCTTATCCAGTATTGACAACTGCTGATGAGGCTGATGAGGACAAGTGGGTTGAGAAGACTATCACTGTTGATGGTACTTTGAACGGTAAGACACTTGCACTCGTTGCGCTCAAGATGGAGAATGCTGCCGACTTGAATCTCTACCTCGGTGAGTTCTCAATCGTTCGTGGTAGCTTCGATGCTCCAGCACAGCCAATCGATGTAAAGACAACCTTGTTGCACGCTGCAAAGAATGGTGTTGATGCTAAGATTATCTTCAACATGCCTAACACTAAGGGTCAGGGCGAGCCTTGCTACAACACAGACGTGAAGACTTCGCTCTTCAAGCTCTGGGCTAAGCAGGAGGGTAAGGACCCAATCCTCATGGGTGTAACTACTTCATGGGCAGGTATGTTCTATTCTGTTCCTGTAGACCTTAAGGGTCAGGGCAAGGTGAAGTTCGGTGTATCTGCAGTATCTCTCGATATGAAGAAGGAGAGTGCTATCGCTTGGGGCGAGGATCACGAAATCTTCAATCGCTATGAATATAGCGACGAAATCAAGGCAGACAAGTCTGTTATCAAGCCAAACGAGGCTTTCACTATCGCTTATGTTGACCCACGTCACGAGGCTGGTAACTGGAAGATTGAGCAGAATGGTGCAACTGTAGCAAGCAGCAACAATGCTAATGAAATCAAGGTTGAGAATGGTTTGAGCCAGACAGGCTTCTACGATCTCGTTCTTACAGGTGCAGTTAATGAGAATGGTGCACGTGTTAATAAGGAAGTAAGATATGCTAACTATATTCAGATTACTTCTGATGCAGTAGGTGCTGTTCCTCATATCAACAAGCTCACAGCTAACAACAGCGAGACTTCTATCGAGGTTGTTGCTAACAGCGAAGTAACAATGAAGTACGAGGGTAAGAAGGCTGATGGTTCTGGTTCAAGAGGTATCAAGACTCTCGAGAAGCCAGTAGGCGTTAAGGTTTCTGAGCTCGGTTTGACTGATAATAAACATGCTTGGTCTCTTGCATTCTGGGTTAAGTTTAACAGCTTGTCTGGTGGTACTCAGATTGTTGATATGCGTTATCCAGGTTATAAGTGGCCAGCAAACAACTGGGGTACTCTTTGGTCTACATACGATCCAAGTACAGGTGTATTGGATGTAACACTTCGTAAGAAGAATGGTGAGAGTAACCCTGAATACCATCAGCGTTGGAAGGTTGACTTCATCCCAGGTGCATGGACACACTTCGTCTTGGCTATGGATGGTAATGGAACCGATACTAAGCCAATGGTTTATATCAATGGTAAGGAAGCTAAGGCTCACAATTGGAAGATTGGAAATGATAGAGAGGGCGATGGCTTGTGTCCTGAGCGTTATGCAAGTGAGAGCTGGTGGCCAGAGAATATCCTCGGTATCAGTCTTGGTCGTCACGGCACAGCTGCTATGAATGCTACTGTTGATGATGTTAAGTTCTTCAATAAGTTCATCACAGCAGCAGAGGCTGCTCACACAATGATGTCTACCGATGCTAATGAGGCTGGTTTGAAGGCTTACTGGGACTTCGAGGCAGATGCTGCTGCAGACCACTACTTTGCAAGCAAGGTGGGCAATGCTAAGTTGGCTCACGGTGAATTGAAGGCTGGTGAGGGTGAAGGCGTTACAACGCTTGTTCCAGATGCTCCAACTTACGATGCAGGTAGCGCATTCGTTTCTGGTACTTTCCAGGTGAAGACAACAGCAGAGTGGACAGCTAAGAAGGCTACTATCGTTTCACAGGATGGTACTGATA
>ERZ772948.1181-NODE-1181-length-15573-cov-9.746424_pt1 | contig 15573 bp, 14 predicted proteins | sample MGYA00511945_ERZ772948 | MGnify/ENA primary metagenome ERZ772948 (study PRJEB29015, sample SAMEA2737927) | human oral metagenome | biome: human oral; feature: human-associated habitat; material: dental | place: China | collected 2141 ... | reverse complement strand
CAAAGACCACTTCGTTGGCTGGTTTCCAACCAACACGGTAAGCAGAACCTGTCAAACCTTCATAGTTCCATTCAAACGCTTCAAAGTTTTTACCAGTTGTGATGATTGGTGCTTTGATTTTACGTGACAATTCAGTAATCACTTCACCAGCTTTAACACCACCGTAACCAGCGTAGATAACTGGGCGTTCAGCATTGTTCAAGATTTCAACCGCTTTGTCGATTTCAACTTCGTTCAAGGCAGGAGCAATGAATGAACGTTCGTATGAACCTGAACCGTAGTATGAGTTTTCGTCGATTTCTTGGAAACCGAAGTTTACTGGGATTTCAACAACAGCTGGACCTTTTTTAGAAACTGCAGCACGGCAAGCTTCGTCAATCACTTTTGGCAATTGCTCAGCGTATGCCACACGTTTGTTGTAAACAGCGATACCGTTGTACATTGGGTTTTGGTTCAATTCTTGGAAGGCATCCATGTTGAGTTCGTTGACTGGACGTGATCCAAGGATAGCAAGGAATGGAGTGTTGTCCATAGCTGCATCGTAAACACCGTTAATCAAGTGAGTCGCACCTGGACCACCTGAACCAACTGCAACCCCGATTGAGCCGCCGAATTTAGCTTGCATAACCGCTGCAAGAGCACCTGTTTCTTCGTGGCGAACTTGCAAGAAGCGGATATCTTTGTCTTCAGCCAAAGCGTCCATCAATGAGCTGAGTGTTCCTGATGGGATACCGTAGATTGTGTCTACGCCCCATGTTTTCAATACGTTGAGCATTGCTGCAGATGCAGTAATTTTCCCTTGAGTCATAAGAATAACTCTCCTTCAATAAATTAAATTTTCAGTTATTGAAAACATTTCCATTTGTGAATGAAAACGCTTCAAGAAACTTTACTATATCAATTTACCATGTTTTTTCTCACTTGTATAAGAATATGCTCAGAGATAAGATAGAACTATTACATAACACAAGACAGTTATTTCTTCACAAACTTGAATGTGTTTTATAATAATTTTCACAACTCCTTTGAAATCAAGCATTGTTCGCAGAAAATGTATGGAAGGAAAGGAAAACAAAAAACTTGATTCCTACCTTAACGGAACCAAGTTGTGTCTTTAAATGATGTAAGTAGTCTCATCTACAAATACTTATCCAACTCACTAGACAGGACTGCATAACCAGCAATAGTTAGATGGAGGCCATCTGTGGTGAATTCTTGGCCTAGCTGGCCAGTCTCATCCAGCAATGTTTCATAAAGGTCAATAAAATGGACATTGGTATAGATACTGGCTAGGCCTTGATAAGCTCGATTGAGGTCCTGAATCTTCCCGTTCGTCCTGAGATAAACTGTCCCCTTGTACTCTTCTCCCTCATTCACTGGCAAGACTGATAGAAGCTGGATCTGGGCCAATGGGTACTCTCTGGAAATCTTCTGAATCACTCCTTCAAGGTTTTCCAGTGTCTCAGACTGAGGTATTTCTTTACCAATATCATTGGTTCCTATTAAAATAAAAACCTTATCTAAAGCAGGACCAAAGAGATGGGCATCAAGGTTGTCTAGGAGTAAATCCGTCTTATAGCCACGGATCCCACGGTTAATCAGAACCTTATTCGTCTGCAATAGTTCCTGCAAAGGGTAGTATTCTACGATGGAATCTCCGATAAAGATAATATCCGGTTCCTTAACGGATACTTGATTCAATTCTCGGTATTTATCCTGCATTTTTGCCTGCTCTTTTAAGAGCCATTCTTCTAATAATTGTACTGCCATATCCCTATCTTTCTTTTAAATACTGCTCTAAAACTTGGAGAACCCCTGCCTCATTATTACTTGGTGCAATATATTTGGCCATTCTTTTGACTTTTTCTTCTCCGTTTTCCATAGCAAAAGAATAACCCGCCAATTCAAGCATTTCTAGATCATTTTCGCTGTCGCCAAAGGCCATGATTTGATCAGCGTCAATCTTCCAACGCTCCATCAAACTACGCAGTCCCCAGCCTTTGTGGATTCCTCTTGGCAAGAGATCAATAGCCCCGTAACCACTGGTAACTGCATTGAGACGTCCTGCAAAATCTTGATTAATTCTCTGTGTCACAGAACTAGTCTGCTCTTCATCTACTACGATACTCATTTTTATAACAGCTTCTTTATCCAGCTCCTGAAAGTCACTGAGAAAATGAATCTGCCGGTAGAATTCCCTGGCTCTTTCTTCCGTCATAATTCTATCTATAATAGGAAAATCCATGCCTTCTAAGGTGTGAGGACCATTTTGCAGATTAGCAACCAAATGGTAATTTCGTTCTCTGCCAGCAAAATATTCTAAAACATCCTGGACCAGATGGCTATCCCAATGTTGCTCCACAATCTTGTCTTCCCCTTCGAAAATACGAGCGCCATTAGCCACGACAAAGGTAATACGATTCGTCAGTTCTGGACCAAAAAGTTTTCGCATCCGACCAATTTCATTACCAGTAGCTACTACAAAGCGAATGTCCCTCTTATCTAGCTCATCTAAAATAGTAGTCAGACGAGGAAGATCTAGCTGTCCCTGACCATCCAGCAAGGTCCCATCCATATCTGTCGCAATCATTCTGATGCTCATACAATTTCCCCTTCTTCTGGCAAATGCCACTGACCGCTCATTTCATAGTCTTCTATAATTCTTCTAGCACCATTTGTTATTTCCTTTGGATAATGGAGACTTTCAAGTGTATTCACTGCATTTTTAGTCAGGGCACTCCCCTCTTTAATCTGATAATCAAACACAATTTCTCCATCACGGTATTGGCTGTCGAAGTGAAATTGATCATTTAAGTCTCCAGAAGTAGCCACCAACTCCACATCGTGACTGGAAATCATGTATAGACAGTGACGCTTGGCCAGCCATTTTATAATACCTAGACCTGCTCCAATCCGCTCAAGAGTGTTGGTCCCCTTAAAAAGCTCATCGATGAAGAAATAATGGATCCCTTCTTGTTCCAAACTCTCTAGCATCCGCTTAATGGTGCGACTCTCAGCAATAAAATAGCTGTCGCCTGTCTCGATACTATCGCTCACATCCATGGCTGTCAAGACCGAACCATAGGCTAGGTTGAGACTCTCTGCACAGGCAAAGTTCAGACTTTGAGCTAGGATGGCATTGATAGCAACTGTCCGTAGATAAGTAGATTTTCCAGAAGCATTGTCTCCGCTGATCATGATGTTTTTGGTAAAGCTGACATCATTGCTGACTGGCTGACTAAGTAGTGGATGATAGAGTTTCTTGCCCTCTATTCCAGCCTCTTCACAAAAACTTGGCTGGCAGTAAAAGGGAAGAGATTCTTTGTAGTTCAAAAGGCTTATAGCTGCTTCCAAGCGACCGAGAATATCTAAAACAGACTTTGCCTCCTGCTGATGGTGAAAAATTTGTCTGGAAATATAGGATTGAGCCATCTGAGGAATTAGGAAAATCATATTCAGATAGAGCAAGATGATTTCTAACTCTGACCCACCTGTTTGATTTTGAAAAACTGAACCAAATACCCTAGCAGCACGGAAAGGTTTGATAGATGGCTTTAAATGTTCGTGATCTGGGAAATTCAAGCCCTTCATTTTATCAGCTATATAGAAAATCCTGACTAAGTAACTCATATTTTCCAGCTTCATAGACAAAGACCAGCGTGTCATGGCTGAAAAGATTATATTGACCACTAGGCTGGTCAAAAATAGAACTAGGCCTAGTGAATCAGCTACAAATATCAGACCCAAGGAGATAATTGGCAACAAACCTAAGAGGATATAAAGAGGCCACCAATAATTGGGCTTGATGGGCTGTAAAACTAATTTCTTGGCATGATTGTAATTCTTCTTACCTAACTGAGCAAATAAAACTTGCAGATCCAAGCGCTCCTTGGGATGGTTTTTCAAATAGCTCTGCAATTGTTCAAAAATCGGATCTGCTTCAAAGCGTTGCAACCTCAGTTTACTATACAAGTACTCAGAACCAAGACTAGACTGGGCCCCAGCATCTATCTTAGAGAAAATATCATACAAATCCAAATCCGACCAGGTTTGATCGTCTACTAAGCTATCGTATGACTGAAGTTCCATTTCTAGCAGAAGAGACTCACATAGACTCGCTTCGCTATCGGCTTTAGCCAAACGATTAGAACTTCCCCAGTAGCCTGCCAATTTTTGTTTAAAACGGTGACGACTCACTATTCCAATAATATAAATCACAACACAAATCCCTAAAATAAAGAACAGGATTTTAAAAGAAGAATCAAACATAAGAACTCCTTAATAGCAATTGAAATAATCCCCCTCATTATACTACTTGATATAGTAAAAATCAAAGAGGCATTCAACCGCCAACAATTAAAAAGCGGGTTCGAAAACCCACTTTTTACTCTTTAATGATAGAGACTATCTCCATTCGTCGCAATGACTTCTTTGTACCAATCAAAAGATTTTTTCTTATAACGGGCTAGAGTTCCACTACCATCATCGTTTCTGTCAACGTAGATAAAACCGTAACGCTTGCTGAGTTCTGCAGTGCTGGCTGAGACCAGATCAATACAGCCCCAAGTCGTATAACCTAGCAATTCTACGCCATCTTCCAGCGCTTCTCCTACCTGCTGCAAATGCTGCTTAAGATAATCAATACGGTAGTCATCTTCAACCGTTGGGCCATTTGGACCATCCACCAAGACATCCTTGGCACCAAGACCATTTTCCACGATGAAGAGAGGCAGCTGATAGCGGTCATAAAAGCTATTTAGCACCAAGCGCAGGCCGACTGGGTCAATCTGCCAGCCCCATTCTGAGCTAGCCAGATGAGGATTTAGGATGCCGCCTAAAAGATTGCCTCGACCGGAAGAATAATTTTCCGGATCATGGGCCGCAACCACACTCATATAGTAAGAGAAGGAAATAAAGTCTACAGTATTTTCAGCCAAAAGCTCTTTGTCGCCTGGCGCAAACTGAATCTCAATCCCATTCTCCTTGAAGAAACGATTGATATAGGCTGGATATTTTCCACGCGCATGGATATCAGAGAAGAGGTAGTTTTGATTTTCAAATTCCCGTGCCGCCAGCACATCTTCAGGCTTAGGTGTCATAGGATAGGCCGGCATGGCGAGAACCATACAGCCAATCTTAAAATCAGGATTGATCTCATGACCGATCTTCGTTGCCAAGGCAGACGCCACTAGCTCATGATGGACTGCTTGATAGAGGTCCTGCTTGGATAGTTCTTCAGCTGGTGTCGCGATACCTCCACTCATAAAGGGTGCATGAAGAACAGAGTTGATTTCATTAAAGGTTAGCCAATACTTGACCTTGTCCTTATAGCGGGTAAAAACCGTGCGGACATAGCGCTCGTAAAAGCCGATCAAATCGCGGTTGGCCCAGCCATTGTACTGACGCGCCAAGTGTAGAGGCGTTTCATAGTGAGACAGGGTAATCAGAGGTTCAATGCCATATTTGGCCAACTCATCAAAGAGATTGTCATAAAATTGCAGACCGGCTTCATTGGGCTCCAGCTCGTCCCCATTTGGGAAAATCCGAGACCAGGCAATGGAAGTCCGGTAGACCTTGAAGCCCATCTCTGCAAAGAGGGCAATGTCTTCCTTATAACGGTGGTAGAAATCAATTCCTTCCAGCTTGAGATTATCTGGTGTCGGCCCCTCGGTAATCAAAGGATTGCGGTCACCTGGCTTGGCAGGCACTCCGCCTTTTGGAGTCACGTCTTGAACAGACAGGCCTTTTCCATCTAGATTATAGGCACCCTCATATTGATTTGCCGCCGTTGCACCACCCCAGAGGAAATTTTTAGGAAATTTAGCCATTGCATTTCTCGCTTTCGTTTTTTCTTTGATTATATTATAATCTTAGATGAAAATGTTTTCTTGCACAATTCTCTTATATATTGATACTATTCTACTACAAGGAGCAGGAAATGCTAGATCTTGGACAGCTTCATAAAAATACAATTTATAAAAATCAAGGGACCCCCTATTCACTGACCCGGACTATTACAAAAAATGGGCAGCCTGACATCCTCTTTCATTGGCATACGGACGTTGAAATCATCTATGTCCATGAGGGGACTGCTAAGTTTCATATTGACCAGGAATATTTCAACAGCAAGGCGGGAGATATCATCCTGATCCGCCCCAATGCTCTTCACTCCATTCATCCTATCGAAAATCAAAAACATTACATGGATGCCTTGAATTTCCAGCTAGACTTAATGGGCTACTCTGCAATGGACCAGGCTAGTATCGATTACCTGCAACCCCTCTACAAGGGGGAGCTAGACTTTGTTCACGTGATCGAACCCCATCACAAGGGATATGAAGCCATCCGTTCCTGTCTGATTGAAACCATGGAGACCGGCTATCATCGCAAGGACTACTTTGAATTTCAAATAAAAGCTCAGCTAAACCAGCTTTTCTATCTACTCTTTGAAAATGGTTATGTTGTCTCCAAAACGCAATCCTTGGAAGGCTACCGTAAGGAAGAGAAGATCAGGAATATTATTGATTACATCAGCCTTCATTATCAAGAGGAGTTGACAATTGATCATCTGGCTAATATTTGTGGCTACAGCGCTACTCATTTTATGAACTTTTTCAAAAAGCATATCGGCGTCTCCTGCATGGAGTTCCTCATTCAGTTTCGCTTGAGAAAGGCGACCGAACTTCTGCAACATTCAAATCTTTCAGTACTTGAAATTGCGAGTCAATCTGGCTTCAACAACTTGTCTAACTTCAATCGTCAGTTCAAAAAATACTATCAAATGACTCCCAGACAGTACCGAAAGAAATGACATTTATTGAAACACATAAAAAACAGCTTCGACGATATCCGAGGCTGTTTTATTTGTCAAAAATATTGAAAATTATCTTTTTTATCCTGCTTGTCTTTTTATCCAAGTCATTTAAATCAGCAAGGCCAGAAGGATATTCACAAGTCCTAACACTAGCAAACTTCGCAAAAGCAAATGTCCTAGCTTCTCTTTAAAGAAATTGCGTCGAAGAAAAAGGCCAAAAATCAGCAGAACGATGGCTGCTAAAGCCAGAATCAACCAAATCACCAAAAGCAACCAAAAGAAAATGAATTGATATAAGAACATGACTCCTCCTAATTCTCTAGTAAGCATGACCAGTAATGAGAGCATAGATAATTCCAAAAACAAAGTATAAAGCAAGCCCCATGCCAAACAAGAGCCATAGACGTCCCAACAACTTCAAATAGAGAGACTTACCCGCTTGACCAAAGAAAATTACCAAAAGAGCCGGCAGACTAAGGATTGATAGTATAGAGAATATCGGAACAAAGAAACCCACCATCAACAAACCACTCACTATACCTTCCATCTCTAAGCTCCTTTCTTGTTCATTATAGCAAATGTCCTTTTTCACTCCAAGTAAAAACCAGAAAAGCCTAGCTCCTCTGGTAATGTTGATTGACAAGAAAATATTTAGTCCCAATTCAAGCCAACATGGTCTTTCATTTCTTGGTAGGCTTTATCAATCCGCTCCTTGGTAGCTTCATCCAGCCTATCCCGATATTTTCCACCTTCTATAAAGTCTTCCAGAATCAGAGTTTGGTAGCTATAAAGCGGATAGCCTTCAGCAGAAAATCCACCTTTTTCTACACGGCTGACCCAGGTAGGATGAGCCTGAGCACTCTTGATTCGGGTACCTTTGAGCGTCTTTTCAAGAGTCAGATCCATGAGAACCCCCCGCTCGGTCCACTGAGCATTTTCAACTCCTTCCATGGTCTCAATCCGTTGATTAGAAATGAAATTTCCCATAGAGTAGATGATTAGTTTTTTCTGGCCGTCCTTTTCCAGAGTTTCAGATGGTTGTGTCACATGTGGGTGTCCACCAAAGATGATGTCGGCACCCCAATCCACCATTTTGTGGTAGAGGGTTACCTGCTCTTCTGTCGGTTGTAGCTGATACTCTACTCCCATTTGAGGCATGACAACCGTAATGTCGGCTTCTTTCTCAGCACGTTCGATTTCCGATTTCATTTTCTCCTCATCAAGATTAGACAAATGCTGGTCATATTCATCTTGACTGAGATTTCCTTCCATTCCATTAAATCCGTAGGAATAGGCTAAGATAGCTATTTTAATCCCATTTACTTCTTTAATAGTCAGAGGCGCTTGAGCACGTGGTTCATGGGTATAAACACCAACCGGTGTAATTCCTTGGTCTTCAAAAGCCTTAGCAGTTGAAAATAGACCAGACAATTGGGAATCTAAAATATGATTATGAGCCAAGTCAAGCACATGATAACCCGCATCTTTAATAGCTCCTACTACTGACTCAGGTGCATTAAACAGCGGATAGCCTGCTAAAGGTAGGTCTGGACTAATGGTCCCTTCAAAATCTCCAATCGTAAGATCCGCTTGATGGAGCCATTCTTTAGCATACTGAAAATTCTCTGAGAAATCATAACTACCATCTTCTCGTAGAGCGCTCATATAGAGGGCATCATGGTAAAGCAAATCACCATTTGCCATGATACGAGCTGTTTGAACCTGCTTGTTTGCTACAGTCTTCGGTCTAGCTGAATTTTTATTTTCTATACTTGCCTGTCTCGTCTGCCTTCTTGCATCTATTTCCTTTTGGAAGAATAAAATGAGACTAGCCGAAAGAATAATCAGACTAAACAAAGCAAAAACAAACCATTTCTTTTGGGCTTCAGCTTTTCTTCTATCCGAACGTTTCATCCTTTTCGCCTCCTACCATATCTATTTTACCATAAAATAGATGTTCCAGTCATCCTCTAGAAAAACATTGTCATCATTAAAACATCTGAACTTTAAGACCTTTTGAAATTTAAAAAGAGCAGGTAGCATTCACATCCTGCTCTTTTCATACGGTTTTTAGTTTAATTCAAATAGAGTATCCCCTAGGTCAACTTCCCCTTCTGCCAAAACCTTCAGATCTCTGAAGCGACTCATATTAGTGACAATAATCGGAGTTGTCACTGGATAACCAGCTTCTTTAATCGCATCGATGTCAAAGCTGAGTAAAAGTTGGCCTTTTTTGACCTTAGAGCCTTGCACAACATGGGCCGTAAAGCCTTTTCCGTCAAGAGCGACCGTATCCATCCCCACATGGATAAGAAGTTCAGCTCCATCATCTGTAGCTAAACCAATAGCATGGTTGGTAGGGAAGAGCAGGCGAATGACACCATCAGCAGGTGCTACTACTTCGCCGACACTTGGCTCAATGGCAACTCCTTTACCCATGGCTCCGCTTGCAAAGACAGCATCTGGAGTGTCCTCAAGAGCGATTACCTCACCAGCTAATGGACTTGTTACAACTTGCTCAACAGCTCCTTCAGAGACTCTTTCTTTTTCAGAATCTAAAGACTCGTCAGCATTTTTTTCTGACTGGCCGCCGAAAAGATTTGGAATCTTGACCAGCTGAGTCAATCCAAAACCTAATACAAAGTTTGCTACAATAGCGATGAGGAAGTGAATCAAGGTCATGCTGTTGCCAGCTTCAATAAAGGACGGAATGGCAAAGAGCCCCATACCTCCCATAACCTGCATTTTGACATCAAAGAAAGCTAGATATGCACCAGTCAAGGCTCCAGAAATACAGGTCATGATAAATGGCAAGCGCATAGGGAGCGTGATCCCATAAATAGCTGGCTCCGTTACACCAAAGAGAGCTGAGATGAAAGCTGGAATCGAAAGCTGACGAACCTTCTCTTCTTTAGTCCGCATCATGATGTTAATAAGAGCACCTGCTTGTGCAAAACAGATAGCAATAGAGGCAACAAGAATGACACCTGGACCCTTTTGCAATTCCAAGATTGCCAGTGGCACCAAACCCCAGTGAAGACCAAACATGACTAGAACCTGCCAAGCAGCACCAAGAACGATACCATATATCACAGGATTAAAGTCATAGATACCTGTAAAGAGAGCACCTACCAAATCAGACGCCCAGCTCATGACCGGACCGATGACCAGAAAGGCCAGTGGCACCGTAATTAAAAGGGTAAAGAATGGTACGATAAAGACTTTGACAACATCTGGAATGATTTTTTTAAAGCCTTTTTCAATTTTTGCCCCAGCCCAAACAGCTGCAATCACTGGAAGGACCGTTGACAAGTAGCTTGATGCAGGAAAGATAATCGGGAGACCGAAGAAAGTCGAGAAAATTGGAGATTCAATCGGTGTACCAGCAAATAGTGTATAAAGCGGTTTTTCCGCCGTAAAGCTAGCTGCGATATTTGGATAAACCAAAGCAAAGCCGATAGCCAAAGCAGTGAACTGATTCATCTTGAACCGCTTCGCAGCAGTAATAGCCAAAATCAAAGGAAGAAATTGGAAGAGACCGTCCCCAGCTGCATTGAGAACGACATAAGCGCCGTCTGTTTTAGCAACTCCTAAGGCTGCCAAAATAGCGACTACACCCTTTATCATACCGGCTGCTGACAAGGTTCCTAGCATCGGCTGGAAGAGACCAGATACTAGGGCAATAAAGCGGTCAAAAAGATTGCCTTCTACAACATCATCATCCGCATCCACACTGCCTTCGCCAGAAATACCAGCAACCTTAAGCACCGTCTCATAAACATCAGGCACATGATTGCCAATAACAACCTGATATTGGCCACCTGCCTTGACAACCGTTACAACGCCGTCCCGCTTCATCAGATAGTCAGTGTCCGCCTTTGATTCATCCTTTAGAGAAAAACGTAAGCGTGTCACGCAGTGTACCAGTTTGGTAATATTGTCCTTGCCACCTACATGGGCAACAATATCCTTAGCTAATTCGGTATAATCTTTAGCCATTTGGGATCCTCCTGTTCTATTTTGATCACGCAAGGCCTGTTCAAGCTCCTGAAAAAAGAAGAAACCTAGACGAATACCAAATGAGAAGATAGAACCGAGTCCTAACTCATTATTTGTATTCATCTAGGTTTTGCCTGCGTGATCAGTAACAATCCTTGTATCTAGTATAGCATATGATTTTAAAATTGCAAGCGTTTTCTAAAAAATATTTAATATTTTTAGAAAGTATTTTAAAAAAAGAGACTGACAGCAGATGCAGCCTCTATTTTCTTCTCAAAATCAATCTTTTATATTGACATTCACTGTCAAAACTTGTCCATCTCGGACAACCTGCCGACCGGCAATATAGACATCCTGAACATCGCTTCCCTTCACAGCATACACGAGGTGCGACAGCATATTTTCCAAAGGATAAAGGTGAATCCGCCCCTTTGGTTGAATAGCAATGAAATCGGCTTGCTTACCCACTTCCAGACTACCAATTTTGTCCTCCAAACCCAGCGCTTTAGCACCCTCAATCGTCAGTGCTTTCAAGGCTTGATCAATCGTAAACTGACTTGCATCACCCTCCCGCATCTTTTGAAGTAGAGCAGCGGTCCGACCTTCTTCAAACATATCAAGATTATTGTTAGAAGCGACAGAATCTGTTGCCAGGCCAACAGTCACACCAGCAGCTAGTAGGTTAGTCACCGGAGCCACACCAGAAGCCAGCTTGAGGTTGCTGATAGGATTGTGGGCGATGCTGACTGATGACGTCGCTAAATCCGCAATCTCTGACGGATTCAGCTCAACTCCATGAGCAAAAATGGCTGGTCGCTCCAAGTAGCCCAAACCTTTCAAGAAAGCTAGAGGCCGTTTACCGTAGCGTTCTAGGATAATTTTATTTTCATTTTTGGTCTCTGCTACATGGATATGAAGCCTCAAATCCAACTCACGCGCTAAATCTACACTGCCCTGTAGCAAATCTTCATCACAGGCATAGGGTGAATGAGGAGCCACCATGACCTGAAAATCTTCGTCATCATAGGAGAGGATCTCCTCTATAATAGCTCGGGTACGAGCCAGGGTCTCTGCTGCTGTTTCTGCTGGTGAAGTGAAGAGAGTTGGAGAGAAATAACAGCGCATCCCCGACTGACGGACAGCTTGGTAAATCTGCTTAATATCCACCCCATGAGGATTATACATATCATTAAATGTTGTTGTTCCTGACAACAACATCTCAGCCAGAGCAAATTGAACTGCTTTAGTGGTCACTTCTGCTGTAAACTGGCTCTCTGCTGGCCAGATATAATCCTCCAACCATTCATGCAGATTGCTGTCATCACGAATCCCACGTAGCAAAGTCATGGCCGAGTGAGTATGGCAGTTGACCAAGCCTGGCATGATCCAAGCCCCCTCATAGTCCACTGTTTCACTACATTTCCCTAGCCAAGCTTGGTCATAGGGTCCACAGTAGGCAATGCGGTCATCTTCCACCACAAGCAGGCCTTCCCGATAAACATGAAATTCGCTATCACAGGTCACCAGATTGACATTTGTATAAGCTTTCATCCGGATATATCCTCACTTTCTAAACACTTGCACTCAGGAGATTTTAGCTATTATAACAGGCCTTATAAAATAGTTCAAGAGATTCTGATAGTTTATTCGAAATTAAGATAATCAGGGTCCGGTGTAATATATAATAATTGGCCTTTATAAAATACGAGAAAAACCTCGTTCTTCTTGTAACTATATAAAACATAACTGTTAGCAGAGTCTTCTCCCCCAGCTAGTCCAACTCCGACTGCAACATCTGCTACTGCAGCACCAAAGGCGCTCAGTTGCTCCTTTGTAAGATGCTGGTCTAAATATAACGATTTTAAGTTTTTAATTTCTTGGTTTCTAAAGTTTCCAGTGAGGTATTTTGGATCCCTTATCACTGCCTCAGGTTCACCCAGTGTTTCTTTGACTTTTTCTTCAGTATAACCTTCATAACTAGGCACTTGAGCTTTGATTTGTCCATCAGAAGAGTTGTAAGATACACTTCCATGTCCTTTTGCATAGATTTTATCTTTTGGAGCTGACTGGTCTCCTTCGTCCGAAGCTTCCCTTTTTTCTGAGAATCCAGAATTATCCTTCTCTCCACTTTCCTTACTTGACGACTGAGTCTCTTTACTAGTTTTCTCTTCTTTACTAGTTGACTTAGTCTTTTCTTCTGATTTTGAGCTTGAACTTTCTTCAGCTGGTTTATTCGAATTAGCCTGCCCTTTACCATTAGATTTACAAGCGACCAGAGTGATAATCGTTAAAATAGTAAACAAAAGCGTCGAATATTTCTTTAATCTCATCTTTCACTACTCCTTTTTATTATGATCATTATCCCTTATCTAAAAATTTTTGTCAACGCTCAGCAAAAAAGGCCATTAGGCCTTTTATTTCATATATTGAAGCAGATAAGCATATCCTTCTGCTTCCATTTTTTCTTTTGGAATAAATCGCAGAGCTGCTGAGTTGATGCAGTAGCGAAGACCGCCTGCTGATTCTGGACCGTCAGTAAAGACATGACCCAGATGGGCATTGCCAGAACGGCTACGTACTTCAATCCGCTCCATGCCATGACTCTTGTCTTCATAGTATCTCAAAACTTCTCTGGCAATAGGCCGACTAAAGCTAGGCCAGCCACAGCCCGACTCAAACTTGTCAGCGGCAAAAAAGAGAGGCTCACCAGTCGTCACATCAACATAAATCCCCTCTTCAAAAGTGGCATTGTAGGCATTATGGAAAGGACGCTCTGTCGCACTGTTCTGAGTCACCTGGTACTGCTCTTGCGTCAGCTGCTCTTTTAGTTCCGCATCTGTAGGTTTCTCATATTGGCCAGGATCGACCAAGGGCTGATAGGCATCATTGACATTGATATGGCAGTAGCCACCGGGATTTTTCTTGAGATAATCCTGATGGTAGTCTTCAGCTAATACATAGTGTCGTAAGGGTTCCAGCTCAACAGCTATCTTTTGTCCCAGCTGTTTTTCCTGCTCAGCAAAAACCTGCTCTATGACTGCCTTATCTCCTTCATCTGTATAATAAACACCCGTCCGATACTGACGCCCTACATCATTTCCTTGCTTATTGACCGACAGAGGATCAATAACTCGGAAATAATAAAGCAGGATTTCCCGCAGGCTGACCCGCTCTTCATCATAGATCAGATGAACCGTCTCTGCATGGTCCGTTTGATGAATCAGCTGGTAGTTGGTTGATTCCACCTGTCCATTGGCGTATCCCACTGTCGTTTTCTTAACACCTTCAATGCGGGAGAAATACTCTTCCAAGCCCCAGAAGCACCCGCCTGCTAGATAAATTTCTGCCATAAAAACACCTCATTTCTTTGCGTCTATTTTCTCATAAAAGGAGTCGAAATTATAGCAATTTGATTAGAACTTTCTTCAAAATAATATGAAAAAGCTAGGTTTCAATACTTCTCAACCCAGCCATATTCTTCATTTCAAATCACAACAACACTTATATAGAAGATTACCCCTCAATATACTTCAATTTCCCTCGGAAATCTTCTAGACTTTCATAGCCTTTTTCTTCCATAATAGTCTTGAGTTCTGCGGTGATGCGCTCGAAGGCTACCACTCCTTCTTTATGAAGGGTTGTTCCTACCTGCACCATACTGGCACCACAGAGGATATGCTCAAAGGCATCGCGGCCAGTCAGGACACCACCAGTTCCGATGATTTGGATTTCTGGTTTCAGGCGTTGGTAAAAAGCATGGACATTGGCTAGAGCGGTTGGCTTGATGTACTGACCTCCGATACCTCCAAAACCATTTTTGGGACGAATAACCACTGACTCATCTTCTATATAAAGACCGTTTCCGATAGAGTTTACACAATTGACAAACTTGAGCGGATACTTGTTAAAAATCTCAGCGGCCTGGTCAAAATGCACAATGTCAAAATAAGGAGGCAGCTTGATGCCTAGGGGCTTTTTGAAATAAGCAAAAACCTCTGACAAGATTTTTTCTGTCGTTTCAAAGTCATAAGCAATCTGCGGTTTACCAGGAACGTTGGGACAAGAGAGATTGAGCTCAGTAATGCCTTTAAAATCACTTGCCTGAACTTTCTTAAGAATGGTATGAGTTTCTTCTGGCGACATACCGACCAAAGAGAGGAAGAAAGTGCGATTTGGTTCGCTTTCCTGGAGTTCCAGCAGGTAGTCAAGATAGTAGTCTAAACCATTGTTTGGCAGACCCATGGAGTTGATAGACCCCAGCGGAACATCCTGATAGCGCGGTTCTGGGTTTCCCTGACGAAATTCTAACGTTGCCGTCTTGGTCACAAAGGTTCCTGCAGCAGAATCTTTGACTTCCGCCAGTTCCTCTTTTGTCATACAGGCAACTCCAGCTGCATTCATCAGGCAATTATCAAATGCAAAACCAGCAATCTGTGTCGATGTCGAAACCATAGTAAAATACTCCTTTTCCCTATGAAGCCTAATGCCTCTATCTCTTTTTCCTCATTATATCACCAAACTTCCCTTTTTCGTTTTTTAAACTGGAATTTTCTAGCAAATGTTCGGGAATCTACCCGAAAGATAGTTTTGCAAATTTTCAGAAAATTCAACTTTTTTCTTTACACCCCAAAAAAATTCTGCTATAATGGCTCATGTAATAAAATATAACAACAAAAAGGAGAACGATATGACATCTGCTAAAGAATATATCCAAAGCGTGTTTGCAACTGTGAAAGCTCGTAACGGGCATGAGGCTGAAT
>ERZ772948.1167-NODE-1167-length-15666-cov-4.854141_pt1 | contig 15666 bp, 15 predicted proteins | sample MGYA00511945_ERZ772948 | MGnify/ENA primary metagenome ERZ772948 (study PRJEB29015, sample SAMEA2737927) | human oral metagenome | biome: human oral; feature: human-associated habitat; material: dental | place: China | collected 2141 ... | reverse complement strand
GCCCCTTCGGCGCCCGGCCGGCGCTGCTGGGAACCCGCGGCGGGTGGCCGGCAGCGTGCCCGTGCTCCGGGAGCCCGAGGGCGTGCTCCGCGTGCCCGCCCCGGAGGCCGGGTCGGGCTTGGGACGGGCGGGTGGCAGTGCCTGGGAGCGAGGGCGCATGGAGGGCGTGCATCCTTTCGACGACAGCAGACGACAGGGGCGTCCAGTGGTTCCGCGTCGAGACGGAATCGTGATCCGCTGATGAGTCTAAGGGCACATGCGTCGAGCCGTCACGGGGGAGCGGGACACATGGGACCGGGCAGGTTGGGTCCAGCGGGCGTGGGCGTCAACCGGTCAGGCGGGCCGAGAACACGGTGTCCCACAGCGGGCAGCCCTCCACCATCTCGCCCTGGCGCGCCGTGGCAATGAGGGACCACCCGCTGTCGGGGCCGTCGCTGATCCAGAAGCCCATGGCGTCGAGGAGCTTCTGCGAGCCGTCGTTCTTCACCACTTTCCCGACCCAGGTGATGACGTAGGCGTCCTCCGCCCCGGGCCAGGTCTCCTGGGTCCGGCGGACGTAGGAGTGCTTCTCGCTCTCGGCGTCCAGCAGGGACTCCTGGGCGTAGGTCTCCTCGACCAGCGAGCGCCCGAAGGACGGGACCCGGCTCACCAGCACGCTTGGTATGCCGTCCTCCGCCCCCGGCATCTCGATCTTGGTCGCCGGCCTTCCGGCGGAGTTCGTCTTGCCCTCGACAACCGACCCGGACGGGGCGGTGACGGTCAAGCCCTCAACGGTGGTCTCGTCGCCACTGGGCGTGGTCGGGGTCAGTCCTCGCGAGGGCGAGTCCGGCACCACGGGAACGTCCTCCGCGCTGCGCCTCGACGGCACCGCTGTGGGGTCCGACGTCGGTGCCGCCGATCCCGTTCCCGCCGAGGCCGCCGTGCCACCTCCCTGAGACGCGCCTCCCGAACCGTCCCGCGAGCCGCGACCGCACGCGACCAGCGCTGCCAGGCCGCCGGCGACAGCCGCGCTGGCTATGAGTCTCCGTCGGTTCATCCCCCGCCTCCTCATTGGCACCCCTCCCAGGTCTGCCACTGGCTTCCATCGTAGTACTGGCCGTTGCTGTAGGTCACGGTCTCATCCGTGTACGCGGCCCCGAGACTGGCATCGAGGAGCTCCTTCACGCTGAGATTAGCGCCGTATCGTGATGTGTCCTTGTCGACTTCCTGTCGCGTGATGACGCCATGATCTGCCGCAGCATTGAGGAACGTATCCAAGGCGCCGTCGAGTGCCTCAGGGGAACTCGATGCTGTCGAGTCCGTTGGGATTCCGGCTGCCCGCAGCAGGTCATTCGCCATGCTGGTCGTCTCTGCCGAGTCCAGGTCAACCGAGGCGTTGTAGATTTGTCCGCCTTCCATATCTTTGGCGCCCATGCTGAGGGGCCCGGAAGCTCCAATCTGACCGTCATACTGTCCGCTTGCGGCCACATTGAGAATCTTGTCGTCATCGGAGCTCTTGGTCACCGCAATCATGTATCCCGCGGAGCCTTCCGTCTGTGACTGGCCAACATTTTTCTGGTCCATCTGACCCCGGGCATTGACGTCGACCTTATAGTAGACGGTTGTGGTTCCCGCGTCAGTATTGACTCGCATGCCCACAGCTGCGGCCGCACCTCCATCGACGCTCGTACTTTTATCATTTCCCGTTGAGTCAACGCTGCCAGATCCTCCCCCACCAAGTTCGACATAGTACTCATTTGGTTTTGGTGGATCATAGTCGATGGCTTGGTTCCATACATAGTTGATCCCCGCGCCGACCAGCCCCGCAGAGCCCAGAGTCGCATTTCTCGTCAGATATCCGACGAGATCGTCCTTCTCTTTCTCCGACTTAACAGTGTAGGTGGCGCCAGTCTCTCCAGCTCCTTTTCCGCTTATTGAAGCGCCCTTGTACTCTCCAATGCGCTGCCCTTCCCAGGTGATCTCTACTCCTCCGCCTGCGCCGGTACCAGCGCCGACCTTCCCGCCTCGTTTGTCCGTGATCCGATATGTTCCGTCAGACATTGTCTCGACGACAATTCCGCCGTTCGCCTCGAGGGAAACTGCCGCCGCACCGGAGACGCTGGCGGTACGTGAATGCGAACTGAGTGTGCAGGCCTTGGTCGGTTTGCGAGAGTCTTCTTCTTTGTTCCCCGCGGTCGCGTCGCAGGTCCACGGTATGCCGAAGGCTCGGGCTATGGATGACGTAATCTCGCACGCAATTGCCTCCCCCCAGTTGGGGATAGCGAAAAGCACTGAAGCGAGCAGGAGCGCCACCACCAGCACCGCCCCTGCGTACTCGACGAGCGAAGATCCTTTTTCCTGGCGGCGTCCAAGAGTGATGCAAGAAGAAAAAAACATGGTGGTCGCTCCGGCTGCAAATAAGGTAAGCCTGGTTCTAGGATAGGTGCGTAAAACTGGCTTGGTCGGAGGGTCGAACACCCCTGAAGCCGACCCTAAGTCTCAGCCTTCGCCGCTCAGCATTGTGTCTGTCTTGCGGAACAGGGATATGAGGAAGCCTGCGCCCATGGCGGCCAAGGTTGCCAGACTGATCTGCAGCAGCACACTGACAGCGCCGCGGCTTCCGGCCAGTGGGAGCGTGTTGATCGCAGAGACGATGAAGGCCGGCAGCCCGCCGTGTAGGATAAGAATGCCGGTGCCATTGAGTTTGCGTCGCGCGAGCAGTAACGTCGGTATTGCGGCCAGGAATGAGGCGATGACAGTGATCCAGGTCATTGTGCCAGCGATCGCGGTCTGGCTGTTCAGAACCGCGCGGGTGAGAGACGGAGTCAAGCCGATGATTACGATCGCTACCGCTAGGCAGACGATCTGCGTACCAATTCCCGCGGCTATCATCGCTAAATGCCATCGCGCCGATGTCGGCTGCCGGTTTCGCATGCTGCTTCCGAAAGTCAAAATGTTCTCCTCTCCGGGTCGCATTGGTGTGCTTCGGTGATAAAAACTTTGAGCATTGTTACGTTATCGAGGACGAATGATGACATGCATTTTCTAGGTGGTCAGTCTGGTGCTGACCTTTGCCCGTTGATTCATGCCCTCGGGCGCCTTGAAAGGCTTGGATGAAGGTGCTGTGCTGGGCTGCGCTGGTGCAGAAGACTCCTTGGGACGTTTGGCGACGCAACTGCCATCAATTTTGAAACCGACCTTGCCTCCGTTGAGGCAGACGCCGTCCTCCAGGACGATCTCGGCTGTGGACGTTGCCGTCATCTTTTTGTCTACTCCCTCAATCGAGGAATTCGTCTCCACTGTGACGGTGACGGTTCTGTGGGCCGGGTCGACGGAGTATGCGGTGACTGTCGCGTTGTTGCGCGAGGCGTACTTGTCAGCCGCGTTCTTCGCCTCAAGGCCCGCGTAGGATCCCAGTCCACGACCGACTCCGCTCCATAGGCCGTTGGAGTCGCCAGCTCTGTAGGCATTGTTATATGCCGACTCGAGGGAGTCGGCCCAGGCGCCTGCTGCTGCGAGAGCGGCGGCATCTGCGGCACCGCTGGCGTCACGCCGGAAAAGAGTTACTTTTCCGAGGCCTACCATGAAGGTGAGTGCCAGTACCGCCAGAACTCCTGCGGCAAGAGTGAGATAGGGTAGAATGCTTCCCCGCTCCTTGCCGGTGATCGATCGGCGGCAAGCACGCAGCCTGTGAAGAATACGTTCCATAGTGAGGTTCAGCTTTCGGTGACGGGGATGTCGGTAAGGCGGAAGGCGTATTGGTTGCTGTTCTTGGCGGGTGGGTGGTCGAGGGTGAGGGTGTCCTGTCCGGTGTCGGGCCAGGCGACGCAGATGGTGGTGGTGGCGCCTTCCTTGAGGGACTTGTAGGTGTACATCTCGGTCATGGGGTGGTGCCAGGTGCTGTCTGGTGGGAGGTAGTCGGCGGGGTAGACGCGCTGACCGTCGGCCAGGAGCGTGAGCCCGTTGGACATGCCACCGGCGCTGATGCCGCCGTTCTCGCCGCGGGAGCTGGCGAAGGCCTGTGCGCGGTCTGTGAGCCAGGCAGTCAGATTGGTGTCGGGGCCGGGGCCGGTGGTGACGGTCAGCTGGCCGAGCAGGAGGCCGCCGGTGCGCACGACCTGTGGCAGGGTGATGGTGAGCTGGCCCTTGTTGTCGGGTCCGTTGACGGTGACGCCGTCGGGGCCGGTGCCGACGGGGCCCTTGGGCTCGGGCAGGCCGCTGCTGCTGTCGGGTGTGGCTGACGGGGCCGTGCTGGTCTGGGTGCCGCTGGTGGGGGTGAGGGTGATGACGACGCGTCTGTTGGCGGCGCGGGCCTCGTCGGTGGTGTCCTTGACCGCGGGCTCACTCTCGCCCTTGCCGGTGGTGGTCACCTGCCAGGAGGCGAGGTCGGCGAGCTGGGCCAGGCGGTCCTTGACGGCGGCGGCGCGGTCCTCGGAGAGTTTCTGGTTGTGGGCGTCGTCGGCCACGTCGTCGGTGTGGCCCACGACGTCCAGGCCCCCGCCGTCGGGGTACCGGGCCAGCTGGGAGGCGACGGTCTGGAGCTGGGCGTCGGCCTTGCCGGTGAGGTTGTAGGAGTCGGACTCGAAGGTCACATCGCTGGACAGGGTCACCGCAATGGTCCTGTCGGTGGTGCGCGTGCCGACCGAGTCGTCCAGGGCCCGTGTGTAGCGCTCCAGGGGCACCACGGCGGCCCTGTCACCAGGACCGTCCTCGTCCTGGATGATCTTGTCGGCCTTGCCCAGGGCCTCAGGGCTGACCCCGGCGTCGTCGGCGGCGTCGCGGTCGATGACACGCACGCGGACAAAACCGGTCTGCGGGACGAGCACAGTGACCTCGTCAAGGTCGACCGGCGTGAACACCACGGTGGAGGAGACCGTCTCACCAGGCCTGAGCTTAAGATTGCCTCCGGTTGCCGAGCCCGCGGTCCACACCCGACCCGCGCCCGCGGGATCGACCAGCCGCACACCGTCAGCACCAGGACCCATAGGAGGCCTGCCCAGGGACGTCCTGGCATAGACCGCGTCGTCACCGTCATCCGACCCGCTCTCAGAGCTCTGGACGTCGGCCGCTGCCGCGTCGTCGGCGGCCCGGGTCAGCTCTACAACCAAGGCCGTCGCCGCGTCACTGACACGCACCACCGGGGACACCCGCACCACCAGGTGATGACCCAGCAGATGACCATCCAGCTCCTGGAACCCCGCCGGAGCCGGAGACGCTGCAACCGACCCGGTACCACCACCCGAGACACCACCGCCGTCGACCCCCGGCCCGGCCCCGCCACGACACCCCGCCAGCAACGGGACGCCCGCAGCAACCAGTATCGAGCCGGACACGAATGAACGGCGACGCATGGCAAACCTTTCGTCCGAAATGATGAAACTTTCAACGAGATAAATAACCATCGAAATGAAAAGTCAAGAATCTCGGAAGGCGGGCTATCAATATTAGTCGCGCTTCATTCGCATCGCGTGCCGAAAGGATGCGCGACTTATGCAATAAATGCATCACAACTGGTTATTACCGCGCGCAGGTGACAACTCGTCAACTGCGCGCGGTATCCCCAATAGATAAACCCATCTATCGGTGTGACATTACTCGCCGCCACCGCCGCCGGCTACCACTTTGCCGAAGGCATCCTGGACCTTCTGGACAATCGTATCAGCGAGACCTTCTCCCTTATCCGAGCCTTGGATAGCCATAGCAACCGCAGCCACCAGCAGTGCGACGATGAGAGCAATGCCCGCATACTCGATCATGGCCTGACCGCGCTCGCTGTCGCGCAGGTCGTACCACGCCCGCTGAACGCGAACCTGAAGGCGGAGCAGAGATGTGTTGTTCATGATAGTCTCCTGACTGTGTCCGATACTAGATGAATCGACCGGGGTGATCGATGTTTTCCACGTCATCCCTTCTGGCAACCACGAATGTACGGGGGACGGTGCCCCTCAGGGCAGGGGCGAGTGCCCCGATCAGCGCCCCTGGCCGCGCCCCAGCCAGGCGGACACGGCCTCGGACCGGTTGTGGACGTCGATCTTCGGATACGCGGCGTTCAGATAGTTCTTGACCGTTCGCTCGGACAGGAACAGTCGACCGGCGATCTCCGCGTTGGACAGGCCATCGGCGGCGAGGTCAAGGATTTCTGCCTCCCGGTCGGTCAGACGCTCGCGCAAGGGGTTTGGGCGATTATCGTCGGAAGGGTGGAGCATGACGTCGGCCGCCTCTCGGCCCAGCACCAGTCCGCCATGCCGGCAGGTCTCGATCGCGCCCGCCACCTCGTTGACGCCGAGCTGACCGTGCACCAGGTACCCGCGTGCCCCTGCGTCCAGGGCGCGCCGAATCAGTGCGGGATCCTTCATGGAGGTGAGCATAATAACGGAGGTACTGCCGACGAGTTCCGGCAGTATATCCAGGCCGCTGCGGCCCGGCGGCATGGATACGTCCAGAAGAATAATGTCCGGAGAGTGGGCGGACGTCATCTCAAGTGCGGTGAAGGCGTTCTCGGCCTCCAGCACCTCTGTGACCGTGTCCACTCTTCCTAGAACCGCTTGGAGGCCGGCCCGTACAATTGCATTGTCGTCAACCACCAGAACCTTTGTCATTGTTCCTCCTCGTCCGTCGAGTCGGTTGTACTGGGCATGTTTGCTGTGAGGTGCTGGAGAGGGATTCGGAGGCGCGTGCGCAGGCCAACGCCCGGCTCGGGCCTCGAATCGATTGTGAGAGCGGCGCCCAGCGCGTGCGCACGTTCTTGCATGCCTGCCAGGCCATAGTGACCTTTAGAATGAGAAGAGCCGGCGTCCGCCCCCCTGAGCCCGACGCCGTCGTCGGTCACTTCCACAAACAATACGTTGTTCTTCACCCGGGCAGCGAAACGCACGGTGTGAGCGTGTGCATGCTTTTCAATATTGGTGAGTGCCTCTCCGAGTATGCGTTGGAGCTGCCACATGGATTCTGGTGAGCACGATAAGTGCGGTGCAGGCTCCGCAAGGTTACATGTCGCCGTAATTCCAGTTCGGCCGCTCCAGCGGCTGACCTCGTCCGCCAGAGCGCCAATGGCGTCGCTCTCGGTGCTGACCCGGAGGCCGTCCAGGACGAGTCGTGCCTCGCGGCTCGCCTCATCGGCGGACTCGAAAAGAGTATGGCTGAGGTGGGCGCAGCCGTGGTGCTCGGATTGTAGCGAGGCATCAAGGGTCTCGGTGAGCATTCTGATCCCGTGCACGCTCTTGGCAAGTGAGTCGTGCAGATCGCGGGCGATGACGAGGCGTTCGGCCAGGGCGCGCTCATCGGCGCGAGCGGCTGTCGCCGCGGCGGAGAGGCGGCCAACCTCCTCGAACTGGACGCGTAGACGGTGACCGAGCAGGATACCGGCACAGATTCCCAGTGCCGACGCAATCATTGCCTTTGAGGACATAGGAACGTTGCCTAGCCTTGTCGCTGCGATGACAGAAATGATGCCTGCAGTCCATATTGACGTCCAGATGGTGCTTGTCAGACCGATGAGCAGGGCAGAAGCGAGCGCGTAAGCGAGTGAAAGATATAAGGCATCCTCAAAAAAACTCGGGAGAGTAAGGATAATGGTGCCGGTGGAGACGAGGTCGGCGCAGGGAAAATGCCATTTATTGATCAGCAAATTTGGACGTCTGTGAATGAGCCACATGGGGAGCCAGCTCATCCCCGCCCAAAGAAGCAATATTACTGTATAATGTTGTGCGGACGTCTCGCTGGTGAGAAGTCCAACCTCTCCAGCCAGCAGGATACCGAGTCTAATATCGCAGACAAGAACGATAGTGCTGAAAAGGTTTCGCTCGTGAACTGATGTCGACTTCGATGTCAGAGGTTTATGTGGGGGAAGTGCTTGTGAAGCCATTGTCAGCCTCCGAAAAGACCAGAGAAGACATTGCGGTTGGCGTACAGCATGCCGCCCATCATGAGGATAATGGTGCCGGGCACCATGGTGATCGAGGCAACGAGGGAGACTTTGGGCTGTGCCTTGCTTGCGTCGCGCTTCACCTGCTGAGCGCGCTCGCGCCTGATCTCCTTGACAATAGCGGTCAGGGCCTCTCCGATCGGGGTGCCCAGCTCTTCGGACTGAAGAAGGGCCGTGACAAATGTGTCCACATTCTCCGAACGGCACCGCTCCTTTGCGGCGGTGAAGGCGTCCCGGCGGGAGACGCCCAGGCGCATCTCATGAAGAGTTGTGAGCATTTCCTCGGAGATGGGGCCGTCGAAGTTGGCGCACACGCGCTCGAGTGCTCCGCGGAAGGACAGGCCCGAGCGGACAACAACGGCGAGAACATCAAGAAAGTCTGGCAGATCTCGGTTGATTGCGGCTCGGCGTTTACGGAGGGCCTGGAGTACCCATAGGTACATCCATCCTGAGAAGATGGCGGCACTAATTACCCCGTACACCGGATGGCCGACGAGAATGAACAGGGCCAGCAGAATCAGGCTCAGGACGATAAAGCCGGACTCTCGCTGGATGAAGAGATCAAGGGTCAGCCCCTCAGGGTTTCCGGCGCTCCTGAGCCACCTATCCAGGATGCGCAGCCGAACGGGTCCGTAGAGGCGGCGAAGAGTTCGTTGTGCGCGTACCCCAAGCGTATCAATGAGGCGGAGCATGGGGCGCTGCGTCTCGGTGGCCGATGTCTCGCCGGAAGAGTCTCCAAAGAAGATCTGATCAGTGCCGTCATCCCGCATCATGCGAATGCCATTGGCCCCCATGAGGACCAGAAGGGTGGAGAGGAGGGCGATCAGCAGCGCCAGCATACTCAGACCTCCACCCGTGAGACGAGCCGCATGAGCAGCATGCCCAGGCCGAAACAGATAAGAGCCGCAAGAATAATGAGGCGCCCAATGAATGATGCGACCATGTCGTCAAGAACGCCGGGCTTCATAAGATTGAGAAGCACCACAGAGGTCAGGCCGAGAACGGGCACGATGTATCCGCTGAATGCTGACGCAAGAATTGCCGTGTACACTTCGCGGTGCAGCTGCTTGCGGTCCTCCAGGGCTATAGCAATATCCTGCAGGGCGGAGACCAGGGCGCCCCCGGCCTTGGCCTGGATGACGATGGTGCGCACGAGCACATTGAGCTCTCGGGAGGGCATTCGCTCGGAGAGGTCGGTCAGTGCGTCGTCCAACGCCCACCCGAGCGTCAGCTGGGACACAACACGCCCCAGCTCTTCCTTGGCCGGGGCGGGCATCTCCTTGGCGGCCAGGGCGAGAGCGCGCTCCATGGACATGCCGGCGGATGTTCCGTTGGCCAGGACCCGCGACACCTCCGGAAGCTGGGCGATGAAGCGCTCGGCTCTCCGGATGGCGCGGCGCCGCAACCACCTGAAGAAGACAAAAGGAACCGCCGCGGCCAGAATCCCTCCGGCGATCCTGCCGATAAGGGGTCTGGTTCCCAGGTACACGAGCACAACCGCCGCCGCAAGAGCCAGCTCCGTCGTCGCGACGTCCCAGCTGAGCCCGGCACTCGCCAGGCGCCTACGCACTGGCCGATTGACGCGCAGTCTCCCAACAAGGGCCAGGAGCCGTGCAACAGGGCCGATCCGAGCGTCGTCGCCGGGAACGCCCAGGCCCTGGGCCACCTCGGCGGCGCGGCTCGCGTTGAATCCGAGGGTGAGAGTCGCCGCCCCGCCCGCGAGCACCGTCGCCGTCGTGGCGAGAAGGATGAGACCGATACTGCTCACGACGCCGCTCCAATCACCTTGAGGCTGTCCGGGAGCAACTGGCCGTGGCGGAGTACCCGCTGCGCCATGGGCTCTGGAATACCGCGGAACTCGAACGTCCCCTGGCTGCTGCGGCGCATTGCGTGGCGGTAGCGCAACAGGGGCGTGGTCGTATAGGCCTCACGGCGCCGGGACGTGAGCGCCTCAATGGTGCTCACCCTGCGCGCGCCCGTGGCATCGCGCTCCAGCTGGATAATAATGTCAATGGCCCCGTTGATCTGGTCCCGCACGGTCTCGACCGGAAGAGTGACATCGGACATCGATGAGAGAGTCTCCAGCCGGCTGAGCGCGTCGATCGCGGAGTTCGCGTGGACCGTGGTGAGCGAGCCCTCGTGGCCGGTGTTCATGGCCTGGAGCATGTCCAGAGTCTCGCCGCCGCGGACCTCGCCGACGATAATCCGGTCCGGGCGCATGCGCAGCGAGTTCCTCACGAGGTCGCGGATGGTCACCTGGCCGCGCCCCTCGGTGTTGGCGGGGCGGGCCTCCAGGCGCACCACGTGCGGCTGCTGCAGGGAGAGCTCGGCGGCGTCCTCAATGGTGACAATGCGCTCACGGTCCGGGATCGTGCCGGACAGGGCGTTGAGGAAGGTGGTCTTGCCGGAGCCGGTTCCGCCCGAGACGAGGATATTGAATCTCGCCGCCACCAGGGCGCCCAGCAGGTCCGCGGCCTCCTGGGGCAGGCTGCGGCGCGCCACAAGATCCGGGAGGCGGAAGGGCTCGGGAAAGCGGCGGATGGTGATCGTCGGCCCATCGAGGGCGAGTGGCGGGATAATGACGTTGACGCGCTCGCCGCCGGGCAGGCGGGCGTCCACCATGGGGCTGGACTCGTCCACGCGGCGGTTGACCGAGGAGACAATGCGGTCGATGACCTGGTAGAGCTCGGCCTCGGAGGTGAAGCGGGTGGGGACCCGCTCGATCCGTCCGGATCGCTCCACGAAGACGTCGTCCGCCCCGTTGACCATGATCTCGGTGACGCTGTGATCGGCGATAAGCGGCTCGAGGACGCCGAGGCCGACGGCGTCGTCAATAATGCGCTTGACCAGCCACGTCCTCTCCCGGGGCGACATGACCGGCCCCTCGAGTGACAGGATCCGGGACAGGACCCGCTCCAGCCGCGCGCGCTGCTGGGGCCGCTCGAGCCCGGCCACCTCATCCAGGTCGACCTCCTCCAGCAGACGGGTCCGGTACTGGGCGACAAGGTCCTCCCTGCTGCCGGACACCTGCCGCCTGCCGCCGATGGGCGGCGCCACGCGCTCTCGCAGCGCCATCTCAGTCCTCCGGGAAGTAGGCGGTCCGGGTCACGGTGACGTGCTTGGTGGTGATGGACGGCAGCCCGATGGGGACCCGGGCCGTGACCTGCACGCAGTGCTCGCGGCCGCAGCCGTCGGTAACCGACTCGAGAGCGACCCAGTCCGGCAGCGACTTCTCCGCAGCGGCGGTGGCCGAGCGTCCGAGCATGGCGGCGCGGGCCCCGTCGCGGGCGGCCGCGCTGACGGAGGTCACGGTGGACACGGCCAGGAAGCCCTGGATCAGGAACAGCGTGATAATGACGAGGAGGGGGACGAACAGGACGAGCTCGATGTCGAGCACGCCGCGCTCGCTGCGACGCAGCCTGCGCAGCAGCCGTCCCGGAGAGGTGCGTCGCGAGGAGCGCGAGGGCGCTGGCGAGATGGTCGATGTGGTCATGATCGCGTCTCCCGGACGATTCCTGCGTGGGCGGAGGTGCGGAGCTGCACGACGGAGGGCACCGGCAGGGTGACGGTGACACTGTCGCCGGCGCCCCGGGTGATGGTCATGTCCGAGCTGTAGGCCTCGGGCAGGTGGTCGGCGACCTCCTGGTAGACCTCGTCCGGGCTCATGCCGACGCCATAGCTGTGAGCGGCCTCCTCCGCTGCGTGGTTGGCGTACATGTAGGACACCCCGTAGCCGAGGAGCTGGACGCACAGCAGGAGCGCCGCCGTGGCGAAGGCGAAGACCACGGGGAACTCCACCATGACCTGGCCCCTCTCGGAGCGCCCTCGCCCTCGCCGTCGTCTGCCCTGGCGCCGCTGAGGACGCTGCTGATCCGGCTGCGCCTCCTCCGGTGAGGCCGGTCCCAGGGCGCCGGCCCCACCGGCCAGCGCCGCGGCGGCGACGGACCGGGCGGCCTTGGCCAGGACCGGCACCTTGGCTGTGAGCAATGCGTTCGAGTTGACTGCCATCTCTATCTGTCCGGTGATGTCGGGGATACTGGTCGCCAGCGGGACGCCCGCCATTCTCGCGGCCGCCTTGGGCTGGATCTCGCGCTGGCGGCCGCTGCGGTTCACAATGAGCCCCATCGAGCGCCCGCGGGCGATGTCGAGTCGGTTGAGCGCCTCCGTCAGCCGCCGCACGGAGCGCACGGCCGGGGTGTCGGGGGTGGTCACCACGAGCACCCGGTCGGCGGAGTCGAGCGCCATGGCCAGCACGTCGTCCAGGCGGCTGCCGCAGTCCAGCACGACGTGGTCGAACTGGTAGCGCAGCATGGAGATGATCTGGCGGGTGGCCGCCTCCGTCATGGCCTCGCCCATCTCGCCGTGGTCCGGCGCGGGCAGCAGGGCGATCCCGCCCGGCAGCGGGTACATGACCTCCGAGACCTCCCGGGCGCTCGCCTCCGCGGCGATGTCCACCAGGTCCGTGATCGAGCGCCGTACGGACAGGCCCGTCATGGCGGCGAGGTCGCCTCCGCGCACGTCGAGGTCCACCAGGCAGGTGCGGGCGTGCCGGGCCAGCTGGGCGGCCGCCATGAGCGCCACCGTCGAGGCGCCGACACCGCCCTTGGCCCCGACGACGGCGACCACGGTGCCGATGCGGTGAGTGCTGAGTCCGTCCCGGGAGGCCGCCTCGCTGCGGACCGCCTGCGACCACGCCAGCACCGGCTGGAGGCGGTTGCTCAGCTCCTCCAGGGAGAGCGGCAGCGAGAGCACGGTGCGCGCACCCGCGTCCATGGCGGCCGTGAGGACCTCGGCGCTTCGGCCTCGGGTGAGCAGGACCACCGGGAGGAGCGGGTGGGCCTGTGAGATCTCCTGCACCGCAGACATGGCGGAGACGTCCGCGAGGGCCTCGTCCACGAGGACGCAGGAGACGTCGTCGGTGCTGAGCGCCTCGCGCAGACGGTCGAAGGAGTCCGTGGCCACGACCTCGCCGAGCCCCTCCGCCTCCGCGATGGCCGCAGTCACCTGGAGGCGGATCTGCTCGTTGCTGGTCAGTAGGTACTGCATCAGTTACCTCCAGGGGCGGCCGGGGAGCCCATCGTCGAGTACTCGGGGTTGCTGACAGAGCCGTCATCGCCCTCGCGGCGCAGCAGGAGGCGCACCTTCTTGGAGAAGCTCTCGGCGTAGGCGAGCTTGAGTGAGTCCTCCGGGGTGAGGGAGAAAGTCACCGGAACGGCCTCCGACTCCGTGAAATCGCCCGAGGAGCTCTCATCCTCCACCTTGGTGGCGACGCCGACGTCGGTGATGAGCGCGTTCTGGATAATGACCTGCGCCGTCTGCTGCTTGGTGTTGGGGTCCTCTATGGTGGAGACGACGTCGACGCGCGAGCCGGGCGCGATCTTGCCCGCCACGCCGGTCTCGGCGTCGACCATGATCGTCACCTCGCGGTAGCCCTCGGTCAGCTGCGGCGGGTCCTGGAGCATGCTGGTCTGGAGGACGGCGCCCTTGCTGTAGGAGGAGGCCGTCACCTTGCCCTCGAAGTCGGACAGGCTGTGGACTGCGTCCTTGGGGACCCAGCGCTCAGGCACATCAACGGCGGTGACGTCCTCGGCGGTGATCTCCTGGAGCTCGGTCACGTCCTTCGACAGCTCCAGCACGGTGGTCTTGGGGCCGACCTGCGAGGAGACAGACTGGACGTAGTTGAACACCGCCACGAAGGTGACGATGGCTCCGAGGACCGTGACGAGGATGAGCAGGACCCCTCGCCGTTGACGTGGATTCATCGGGTCTCCTTTGATGGGCTGGGGGCGAAGGCGGGCGGCATGGAAGACGGAGCGGGTGCGGAAAGCGAGGCGGACGGCACGGAAGGCGAGGCGGACGGCACGGAAGACGAAGCGGATGCAGAAGGCGCAGCGGGCGCGATGGACGCCGGCGGAGGCGCGGGCACGGGGTGGAACGCGCCCGCGTAGGGCCAGGTGCCGCACATGAGGCATCCCGTGGGGGTGGCCGGCAGGCCGCAGCGGGGGCAGGCGTTCCGAGCGACGCGGGCCAGCGCCTCGTTGGCCAGCGGGCTGGGATCGGCGTCGAGCACCGTCATCTCCGCCCATGCCTTCGTCGGCCAGCGCCGGGAAGCCGGCAGGAGCGGCTCCTGGTGAAGTCCCAGCCGGGCGAGGTTCGCGGTGACCCGGCCCGACTCGTCGTCGGCCGCCCAGACGGCCAGGCGGCCCTTGTCCGGCGCGGTCCAGGTGGTGCTGCCGAGCCTGATCACGCGCCCCCGGTTCAGATCCAGCTCGAAGCGGGACCCGGGCAGCATGCTCTGCAGGTGCTGTCCCAGGGACGGGGCGGGGCTGGTGAGCTTGCTGACCGATGTGAGCACGACGCGGGTGCGCAGTGCGGGGCGCAGCGCGTCGGCGACGACCGGTGCCTGGCCGAGTGCCTGCGGGCTAAGCAGGCACAGGCAGTAGGCGAGCACCCGGAACCGGGTCTCGGGCTCGTCGAGCGGGAGCACGCCCAGCGCGCTGCGGCTCAGGACCGCGCGGACCAGGCGGGCGTCATGCTCGTCCTTGCCGGTGCGGCACAGCAGGAGGGCGGGGACGGGGCCCAGACCTTCGAGGACCTCGATGGCCTGAAGCGCGTTCCGGTCGCTGGCGGCCTCGGCCTGAGGCTGGGAGCCGGTGAGCACAAGCATTCGCAAGGGACTTTCTGTTCGTCGCTGCCGCGCTGGGGCGCGGTACCGGTGACGCCGAGGCGATAGGACTCCTGCGGCGCCGACACATGGGTTCCGGACGGTGATCGTGACGATACTGAGAGGTACCAATTCGGCACTATACATTACGGTGCGATCACGGCGCACTGTCTCCCCGTATTGTCGCACCGGTAAACAATGGCCCTGCTGCTATGCACCTCCATGCACCTCGGTTGGGTGGCGCCCGGTGCACGAGACGCACACCCTATTTGTTCCTGTCTTTGGCCCGCGAGGCGCGCTCGCCGCATTTTTTCTATAGTTCAGAAAAAAGCGGACGCAGATGCGCTTGCGATGGAGGCGTCTGGAAACCGGGTGCTTAGCGTTGCGCTTGTCGTGCGAAACTCGGTCGGCCGGCCGGGCGGGTCTAGGCGACGGCCAGGGGCCAGCTCAGCAGGGCGCCTGCGATGAGATACGGGCCGTAAGCCATAGGATCCTTTCGTCCGACACGACGGGTGATGAGCAGGGCGAGGGCGGCCAGGCCGCCGAGGATGCTTCCCAGGCACAGGGCGACGGCGAGCATGAGCGCTCCGTACCAGCCCAGCCACAGGCCGATGAGTGCGCAGAGCTTGACGTCTCCCAGGCCCAGGCCGGCACGGATGAATGCGAGCAGCAGGCTGACCCCTCCGACCGCGAGCGCGCACAGCAGCGCGCGGCCCGCAGCATGGATGTGCTCGGGCTCTACGATCACGGCGACAATGCCGCAGACCGCCAGCCACGCCGCCGCCGCGCCCAGCAGCCGGTCGGGCAGGAGGTGGGCGACGGCGTCGACGCTGGCGGCGCTGCCCAGCAGGGCGTAGACGGGCATGGCCGCGAGCGCCGCGCCTGTGACGCCCAGCCTCGTTCCCCACCATGCGCAGAATCCGCAGAGCACGAGCGCGAGCACGCCCTGCGGGGCGACCGCGAGGAGACCAGGGTGCCGCAAGGTCGGATAGACCGGCGGCCTCGGCTCCAGGCTTCGGGCCTGCGAGACGTCTTCATCGCTCTCGGGCTCGTCGTCGACGAGCGGCCGGATCGCTGAAGATCGTCGACCTCGGGGTGC
>ERZ772948.1159-NODE-1159-length-15733-cov-30.509568_pt1 | contig 15733 bp, 7 predicted proteins | sample MGYA00511945_ERZ772948 | MGnify/ENA primary metagenome ERZ772948 (study PRJEB29015, sample SAMEA2737927) | human oral metagenome | biome: human oral; feature: human-associated habitat; material: dental | place: China | collected 2141 ... | reverse complement strand
CCCTGCCGGTGGTCGTCTACCGGCTCATCGGCAGCCCCGGCTCCCAGAACCAGGGGATGGCGCTGGCCGGGGGCGTGGTCCTGGCGGTGGGCAGCGCCGCCGTCATGCTCGGCTGTGAGTGGCTCCAGACCCGGTTCGGCTCCGGGCGAGGCGGGAGCGCGGGCGCGGCGTCGAGGTCCCGTGGAGCGGCGGCGCATCGGCCCACCCCGCAGCGCGCGGTATCCGTGGACGCTGGCCAGCATGCGGCGGGCACGACGGGCGGAAACAACGAGACGGCCCGGTCGCGCGGGCCCAGGACGGATGGAGGCGAGCGGCCATGAGCCCGACTGCCAGTGACACCAGTGCTTCTGCGGGTCTGTCCGTGCGCGGGCTCGCCGTGACCTACGGGGACCTGTGCGCCGTCGACGGCGTCGACTTGGAGGTGGCCGCCGGGGAGGTCGTCGCCCTCCTGGGGGCCTCGGGCTCGGGCAAGTCCTCACTGCTGCGGGCGGTGGCCGGCCTGGAGGATGTGGCCGCCGGCGAGGTCGCCTGGGACGGGCGGAGCATGGTGCGCGTGCCCGTCCACAAGCGCGGCTTCGGCCTCATGTTCCAGGACGGCCAGCTCTTCGAGCACCGCGACGTCGGCAGCAACATCGCCTACGGGCTCACCGACCTGCCGCGCGCCCAGCGGGGTGAGCGGGTGCGCGAGATGCTTGAGCTCGTCGGCCTGCCCGGCTTCGAGCGGCGGCGTGTGACGACCCTGTCCGGCGGGCAGGCCCAGCGGGTGGCCCTGGCCCGGGCGCTGGCACCGGCGCCGAGGCTGCTGCTGCTGGACGAGCCCCTGTCCGCCCTGGACCGGGCCCTGCGCGAGCAGCTGGCCACCGACGTGCGCACCATTCTGCGTCGGGGCGGCACGACGGCGCTCTACGTCACCCACGACCAGGACGAGGCCATGACCGTGGCCGACCGGGTCGGCGTTATGGAGGCCGGCCGCCTCCTGCGCCTCGACACCCCCCAGCGCCTGTGGGCCGACCCCGGAAGCAGCAAGGTGGCGCGGTTCCTGGGCTTCGACGTCGTCGGCAACCTCGCCCTCGCCCCCGGCGCGCTGCGCGTGGTGGAGGCCGCGGCGGGGAAGCCAGGGGAGCCGGGGGAGCGGGGCGGCTCCGTGCAGACGGAGATACCGGAGATACTGCCGGCCACTGTGCTGGCCTCGCGGCTGCGTCGCGGCCAGTGGGAGGCCGAGGTCGAGCTCGACCCCGAGGAGTTCGCCGGGCTGGTGGGGTCGGACGGGCCAGCCGGACGCGCCGGCGTCGAGGCTGATGCGGCGGCGGATCGTGAGCCGGTCCGTGCTGCCCGTGCTACCGCCCTGACTCGGTGCCCCCACGCTCCCGGGGCGCGCGTCACCCTGAGCCTCGACCCCGCCCGCACCGCCCGCCTCTAGGGTCGCCAGCCGGCTGTACCTCGATGCGCTGGCCCGGGTGACCGAGACGACTTTCGCGATTCATCAGACTTCCTGCTACTGTCTGCTCGTCATCTTCAGATGCCTCTCAGGAGAACGTCATGGCCAAGCGAATGTGGAGCTGTTGCTGTCGCTGACGACAGCCCACGTCCCATTCGTTGAGCGCCTGCTCCTAATACCTGTGAGGTGCCCCCGTGCACTCGTCCACCCAGGACACCCCTGCCTCCACCAGCGCCGCCGGCCCCCTCGAGGCCGCTGACCCCGCCGACGCCGCCATCGACGTTGGCGTTGCTGCCGACGACGCCGCTGCCGCAGACGCCGCGGCGCCCACCGCCGACCGCGCCTTTCACGAGCGCCCCGGCGGCTCCCGTCAGGTCTGGCGTCGCCTGGCCGCTGACCGCTGGGCCCTGGCCGGAGGCGCCGTCGTCATCGCGACCACCCTCGTGGCCCTCCTCGCCCCCTGGATCACCCGGGTTCTCGGCGTGGACCCCTACACCTACCACCTCGACCTGCTCGCACCCTCCGGTATCCCCGCCGGTCGCTTCGGGGGCATCAGCGCCGCCCACCCCTTCGGCGTCGAGCCCCAGACGGGGCGAGACCTGTTCGCCGTCGTCGTGGAGGGAACCCGCACCTCCTTCTCCATCGGCATGGGAGCCACCGTCCTGTCGATGCTCATCGCCATCAGCCTGGGGCTGAGCGCCGGCTACCTGGGCGGCTGGTGGGACGCCATCGTCTCGCGCCTGACCGACATCGCCCTCGGCTTCCCCCACCTGGTTTTCATGATCGCCATCTCCGCGATCATCCCTGCTACCGCCCCGCGCGTACCGGTCATGATCCTCATCATCGGGCTCCTCGGCTGGCCCTCGACCGCGCGCGTCCTGCGCTCGCGGACCATGGCCGTGCGCGCCCGAACCTTCGTGGGAGCCTCGCGGGCCATGGGCGCCGGCGGCTTGCACATCATGACCACCCAGGTCCTGCCCAACCTCGTGGCCACCATCATCGTGCTCACCACCATCTCCATCCCCGGCAAGATCACCGCCGAGGCCGCCCTGTCCTTCCTCGGGGTGGGCGTGCCCCCACCGACACCGTCCTGGGGCCGCTCCATCGGCTCGGCCATCACCTGGGTCGCCACTGACCCCTGGTATCTCGTCTTCCCCGGCGCCGCCCTGTTCCTGGTGACCCTGGCCTTCAACCTCTTCGGCGACGGCCTGCGCGACGCCCTCGACCCCAGGACCGGTGAGCACCGATGAACCGCCTGCACTTCCTCGGCCTCAGGCTCGTCCGCACCCTGGCGACCCTCGTCATCATCGTCTTCATCACCTTCGCCATCTTCTCCCTGTGGCCCTCCGACCCGGCCACCCTGGCCTGCGGCCGGCCCTGCACCCCGGAGAACCTCGAGCGCGCCCGCGCCTTCATGGGGTACGACCTGCCCTGGTATACCCAGTTCTGGCACTACCTCCAGGGCATCGTCGGGGGGCGCACCTTCGGTGAGGGCTCCGGCGCCATCGCCTGCGCCTCCCCCTGCCTGGGCTACTCCTTCCGCCTGTCGACGCCGGTCAGCGAGCTCGTGGCCACCCGACTGCCCGTGACCGCCTCGATCGCCGTGGGGGCCGCCGTCCTGTGGCTGGCCATCGGTGTGGGCGCCGGCGTCGTCTCCGCCCTCAGACGCGGATCGCGCCTGGACCGCACCATCATGACCGGAACGGTCCTGGGCATCTCCTCACCCGCCTACCTCGTGGGGCTGCTGGGCATCCTCCTGTTCGGCTTCACCCTCGACATGGTGCCGGTCTCCGGCTACGTCCCCTTCGCCGACAGCCCCCTGGACTGGGCCTGGCATCTCATCCTGCCCTGGTGCGTCCTCGCCCTCATCTCCGCGGCCGTCTACGCCCGCATGGTGCGCGGCGAGATGCTGGAGAACCTCGGCGAGGACTACGTGCGCACCGCGCGCGCCGTCGGCCTGCCCGAGCGCCGAGTCGTCGGCCGCCACGTGATGCGCAACATCTCCCTGCCGGTGGTCACCTACTTCGCCCTCGACCTGGGTGGCCTGCTGGGCGGCGCGGTCATCACCGAACGCGTCTTCTCCATGCAGGGCCTGGGTGCCCTCCTCATGGATGCCGTCGGCACCTCCGACGTCCCCGTCGTCATGGGAGTCACCCTGGTCGCCGCCGCCTTCGTCGTCGTCGCCAACCTTGTGGCCGACGCCGTCGCCACCCTCGTCGACCCCCGTCTCTGACCGGCCTCCCCAAGGCCCACCCCCACCTCTCTTCCGGCGCCGACGGCGTCGGGACCCCGACCGGCGACCCACCACGGGCCGACCGCAGCACAGGAAGGACACCCATGTCTCACCCCCACCGCACCCTCATCGCCTCCCGCCGCGCCTTCCTGGCCGGAACCGGCATGACCGCCCTGACTGCGCTGACCCTGGCCGCCTGCGGGGCCAACTCACGCTCATCCTCGGGCGCCTCGGCCAGCGCCAAGGCCGGCGGCAACCTCACCATCCTGACCTCGGCCACCGACTTCGGCTGGGATCCCGCCAAGAGCCAGTCGATGCCCATGACCTCCCTCGGCCTGGTCCACCGGCGTCTGACCACCTGGAAGCTGGCCCCCGGCAAGCCCGTCGAGCTCGCCCCCGACCTGGCCACCGACACTGGCAAGGCCTCCGACGACGGCCGGACCTGGACCTTCACCCTCAAGAAGGGCCTCAAGCTCTCCGACGGCACGACCATCACCTCGGCCCACATCAAGCACGGCGTCGAGCGCTCCTTCGCGCCGGCCCTCTCCGGGGGCCTGGGCTACCACAAGTCCCTCCTGGCCGGCGCCGAGGGCTACCAGGGCCCGTACTCCGGCGCCCACCTGAGCTCGATCGAGACCCCCGACGAGTCCACCATCGTCTTCCACCTGGCGCGCGCCTTCGGCGACTGGCCCTGGATCGTCGCCCAGCCGGCCTTCTCACCGGTGCCCGAGGGCGACGACCCCGCCACCTACTCCCACGCCCCCATCGCCTCGGGGCCCTACCAGATCGACCAGTACAAGCAGGGCTCCTCCATCACCCTCAAGCGCAACCCGCACTGGTCCAAGGACACCGACAGCATCCGCCTGGCCCTGCCCGACACCTTCACCTTCTCGCTCGGCCAGGACGAGACCACCTCCGCCCAGCGGCTCATCGCCGACTCCAGTGACGACCGCAATGCCTTCGGTGCCGACCGCGTCTCGGCGGCCCAGCTCGCCCAGGTCTCGGCCAACGAGAGTGCCAAGTCCCGCCTGGCCACCAGCCCCGAGGGCGGACCGCTGGCCTTCCTGGCCATCAACGTCCAGCGCGTCAGCGACCTCAATGTGCGCAAGGCCATCGCCCACGCGGTCGACAAGGCCGCCGTCGTCGCCGCCCTGGGTGGGGAGCTCGGTGCCCAGGCCGCCTCCACCTACATCACCCCGGGAATCCCCGGCCGCCAGAACTACGACCTCTACCCCCACGACTCCGCCAAGGCCAAGGAGCTCCTGACCGGTAAGAACGTGCCGGACCTGGTCCTGCTCACCGATAACGGCGCCGCCTCCAAAGCGATGGCCGAGGCCGTGGGACAGTCTCTCAAGGAGGTGGGCCTGAAGGTCACCATTGAGCCTGTCGAGCCCGACACCTTCACCGAGCGCGCCACCAAGGGCGATGGCTCCACCTACGACCTGGCCATCTCCAACTGGAACCCGGACTACCCCTCCGCCAACGCCAACATCCAGCCCCTGTTCGCCTCCTCGGAGATCGGCTCGGGCGGCGTCAACTTCGCCCGCTACTCCAACGCGGAGGTCGACGCCGCCATCGCCCAGGCCCAGGCCAACCTTGATGCCAAGGCCGCGCAGGCCCAGTGGGCGGCCCTGGACCGCAAGATCGCCGAGGAGGTGCCCGTGGTGCCTCTGGCCTACCGGCGCAACTCCTTCCTGCACGGCTCAGGTGTGGCCGGGTTCTTCGTCGAGTCCTACCCCGCCTACCCCAGCTACCAGGTGATCGGAGTGAGCGCCTCATGAGCCGGCAGACCCAGGGCGCCCACGCGCAGTCCGCTGACGTACCGGTCGCCGACGACGTGGCGCTGAGCCTGCGCGGCTTCGGCGTCACCTTCGCCGGCTCTGACGCTCCCGCCTCCACCGGGATCGACCTGGACCTGCGGCCCGGCCGCGTCCAGGCCCTCGTGGGAGAGTCCGGCTCCGGGAAGTCGGTGACCGCCCTGGGCGCCCTGGGCCTGCTTCCTCCCACCGCCACCGTCACCGGCTCGGCGCGTGTCATCGACCCCGGCGTGGCCCGCGAGGCCGGCCAGGACGGCGGAGAGTCCGGGACCGCGGAGGCCGTCGAGCTCGTGGGGGCCTTGCGCCCGGTGCTCGACGACGTGCGTGGACGCCTCGTCGGCACGATCTTCCAGGAGCCGACCACAGCCCTGGACCCGCTGGAGACCATCGCCTTCCAGATCGGGGAGGCCGTGCGAGCCCACCCCGGTGCCTTCCGACGGCCTCACGTGCGCGCCGGGTCGGCCGCCGACCCTCAGGCCGGGGGTGGGCGCCGCCGGAGACCCCTGCGACCAGGTCGGTCAGGCCGGCTCAGCCGCGCTGAGGTCGACGCCCGCGTGCACGAGCTGCTCGCCCGGGTGGGGCTGGGCGGAGGCGGTGCTGCCGGTGGCGAGGGCAGTGTGGACGGTGCCGACGGTGGGGTGCTGGAGCGCATCGCCCGCTCCTACCCCCACCAGCTCTCCGGCGGCCAGCTGCAGCGCGCTTGCATCGCCCTGGCCATGGCCTGCGACCCGCCGGTCCTCATCGCCGACGAACCCACCACCGCGCTCGACGTCACCGTCCAGGCGGGGATCCTCGACCTGTTGCGCTCCCTGACCCGGGACGAGGGCGTGGCGGTCCTCCTCATCACCCACGACATGGCCGTCGTCGCTGATGTGGCCGACGACGTCGCCGTCATGCGCCGCGGACGCATCGTCGAGCGCGCTGCCGTGCGCGAGATCTTCCAGAGGCCCAGGCACGAGTACACCCGCGAGCTGCTCGCTGCCGTACCCCGCCTGGACTCCCTACGCCAGGAGGACCCCTTCGCCGCGGTCGCCCGCGAGTCCGAGGCGCCGGCCAAGGCAACGGCCGAGCCCGTTGTCGCCGTCGAGGGACTGAACGTTGTGTACCGCAACGGGCGCCGCACGGTCCACGCCGTGCACGACGCCTCACTGACGATTGCGCCGGGCGAGGTCCTGGGCCTGGTGGGCGAGTCCGGATCGGGCAAGTCGACGATCGCCGGGACCCTCACGGGGCTGGTGCCCATCGCCTCGGGCAGTGTGCGTATCGACGGCGTCGAGGTGGCCGGGGCCCGGCGCCGCGACCTGCTGCCCGTGCGCCGCTCGACGGGCGTCGTCTACCAGAACCCGGCCTCCTCCCTCAATCCGCGGCGCACCGTGGGGGCCTCGATCGCCGAGCCCATGCTCATCCACGGCGGCTTCGACCCCCCGGCCAGGCGGGCGCGCGTGCGCGAGTTGCTGGAGGCGGTGCGCCTGCCGGCCGCCATGGCCGAGCGCTACCCCCACGAGATGAGCGGTGGCCAGCGCCAGCGGGTGGCGATCGCCCGCGCCCTGGCCCTGGACCCGCGCCTGGTCATCGCCGACGAACCCACCAGCGCCCTGGACGTCTCCGTACAGGCCGTGGTCCTGGACCTGCTGCGCGCCCTGCAGGCCGAGCTAGGGTTTGCCTGCCTGTTCGTCTCCCACGACCTGGCCGTCGTCGATTCCATTGCCGCGCGCACGGTGGTGCTCAGCGCAGGCCGCGTCGTGGAGTCCGGACCCACGGAGCAGGTGCTCGCCCGCCCACGCGAGGACTACACCCGGCGTCTGGTCATGGCGGTGCCCGTGCCCGATCCGGCCGTGCAGGCCGCCCGCCGCGAGCGCCGTCGAGCCCTCAAGGCCGTGGAGGGCGTGCGCGCGTAGATGCCGCCGGCCCCACTGCTGGACCCGTCGTCGCGGTCGTGCCTTGTGCCTCGGGATCGAGGGTTAAGGGCACGATCTCGCGACCTACCCTACGACCGCGCGGGGACGGCGGCTCCTGGGATGAGTGGCGTCCGATCGTGTCGCAGTGCCGTTGTAATCTGCGCTTGTCGGCCGGAGCAATCCGCATCCCCTGCCCGCATCGGCCGTCCACCGGCGGTCATCGGCGTCCCCATCGACAGGCCTGCGGTGCGCGGGGCGCTCGGGTCGGCCCAACTGATTCGGGTGAGCGGGTCGACGCACATCCCTACACCACCCATGAACCGCATGAACTCCATGACCTCTGACAATCTGCCCGTCTCCAAGGCGCCCACACCGGTCCAAAACTGGCAGAAGAGTCTGCTCGACCTCTCCCTGCGCAACCCCCTCATCAATCGCACCTCGCGCCACGCCGTGGAGCTGCGCGTCCCGCCGACGCTCATCGGTGAGTTCGAGGATCTTGTTAATGACAAGGAATATATCACCCTCGCCGCGGGGCGATACCGGCCCGCGGGGCTGTCCGACGACGGTCTTGAGCAGGAGCAGACCCGAGCGGAATCACTTCTGAAGGAACGAACCGTCGAGGTCGAGCTGACTGCCACCGAGCGCGTGCAACGCCTCCAGGCCCTGGCGACCAGCGCCCGTACCGCCGTTGAGGAGACGGGCGCCAACAACCTCTACCTGGCCATCGGCACCCTCCATTGGGATAGTGACGGCAGCCGCCTGCACTCCCCGCTCATCCTCATCCCGGTCAACCTCGAGCGCATCGGGGACGACTTCAGGCTCATCCTGGACGAGACGGGCGTCTCCACGCCCAACTACTCCTTCCTCGACCGCTTCGCGCGGGATACCGGCATCGAGCTCACCGAGCTGAGGAGCCCGAAGCTCGACGAGCACGGCATCGACCTGCAGGCGACTCTCGACGGCGTGCGCGATCGCTTGCGGCGTGCTGGCTGGGACGACGTCGTCACCCCCACGGTCCACCTGGGACTGTTCCGCTTCTCCACTTACCGCATGTGGAAGGACCTCGAGGACCACTGGCCGACGATCACCGCCAACCCACTCGTCGCCCACCTCATGTCGGGAGGGCGCCAAGACTTCGTGGACCCGGTCGGCCCGGCCGACAGGTACCTCGACATCGACGAGGCGACCCAGAACCTGCCCCTGGCCGCGGACTCCACGCAGGCCCGGATCGTGGCCGACGCCGTCGCCGGGCGCAGCCTCGTCGTCGAGGGACCGCCCGGAACGGGCAAGTCCCAGACCGTCTCCAACCTCATCTTCCGGGCCCTGGCTACGGGGCGGACCATCATGTTCGTCGCCGAGAAGAAGTCCGCTCTCGACGTCGTCGCCCGCCGCCTGCGCGAGGAGGCCGGCATCGGGGCCCTGCTGCTCAACCTGCACGACAACGGCATGAAACCGACCGAGGTCCGCCGAGCTCTGCGCCGCGCCCTGGCCCTGCGGCGAGGAGAGTGCGGAGACGGTGCCGGTTCCGACCCGGCTGTGCTGCGCGCCGAGCTGGCCAGGATCCGCGCTGAGCTCGACACCTACCGCGAAGGCCTGTACAAGCCGGCGCCGGATGGCCCGTCCTATAGCGGAGTCCGAGAGGTACTTGCCCAGCTCGGGAACTCTGAGGATTCTGCCGATTCTGTGGCTGCCCAGGCCGCCCTGAAGGAGCGGGCTCGAGCCACCGGCCTGGACACCTTCGACGCCGACGCCCACAACCGGCTCATCGAGCGCTACCGCAGCACCCTCGAAGAGCTGCGGGCAGCACTGACACCCGAGCTGCTCGACGTCGTCCTGACCCATCGCGACCAGGTCCTGCAGGACGCCGCCGCCCGCGCCGAGGCGCTGCGCAGCGAGCTCAACCGCCGTCGCAGCGCCATGAGCGTGCGCGAGCTGATCCGCACCTACGGCGACCTCATCACCGCCCTGACGCCCTGCCTGCTCGTCTCGCCCGACTCGGTGGCGCGATTCTTCCCGGCAGACCGCCGCTACGTGGACATCGTCGTCTTCGACGAGGCCTCCCAGATTCGGGTGGCTGATGCCGTGGGCGCCATGGGGCGCGGCCGTAGCGCGGTCGTGGTCGGCGACCCCAAGCAGATGCCGCCCGCTCCCGGAGCCGGCGACATCAGAGGGGAGCAGGCGCCTGAGGCCAGCTCCATCCTCACCCGCTGCCTGGACGGCGGCCTGACCCAGCACCGGCTCACCTGGCACTACCGCAGCCGGGACGAGTCCCTTGTCGCCTTCTCCAACCGCCACTACTACGACGGCCGGCTGCTCACCTTCCCGAGCCCGCTGACGATTGTCCCCGGATCCGACGCCGCCCCCGGCGGCCACGGCATCTCGCTGCGGCGGGTCCGCGGCCGCTATTTCCGTCCCGAGGATCGCGCCCGTCACCCCCACGTCCAGCCGAACACCAACCCCCTTGAGGCCAAACGCGTGGTGGAGGAGGTGCTCCGGCACGTCGAGGCCTGCCCCGACCGCCTGCCCTCGCTGGGCGTCATCACCTTCAACGATCGCCAGCGCGACCTCATCGAGAACAGCCTGCGCGAGATCGCCTCGCCCCGGGTCATCGAGGCGCTCGACGCCCGTGACGGCCTGTTCGTCAGGAACCTGGAGAACGTGCAGGGTGAGGAGCGCGACACGATCCTGTTCTCAGCGACCTTCGCCGCCAACGCGCAGGGTGATCTGCCGCTGAACTTCGGGGTGCTCAACCATGCCGGCGGCGAGCGTCGCCTCAACGTGGCCATCACCCGGGCCCGCAAGCAGATCATCGTCTTCACCAGCTTCGACCCCCAGGACCTGCACGCCGAGCGCACCGCCTACCGAGGAGTCAAGGATCTGCGCGCCTATCTTCACCAGGCCGCCGAGGGGCGGGCCCCGCGGGCCCTGCCCGCCTCGCAGAGCCCGCTCAGCTGGCACCGCCGCGAGATCGCCGAGGCGCTGGAGGCGGCCGGGCTCACGGTCCGTACCGGCGTCGGCCACTCCACCTTCGAGATTGATCTCGTCCTGGCAGTCGCCGACCAGCCGGGCCGCCCCGCCGTGGCCGTCATGCTTGACGGACCGCAGTGGAACAAGCGGGAGGGTGTTGTCGACCGCGACCTGCTGCCGGTTGATGTCCTGCGCACCATGGGCTGGCAGCGGGTTGAGCGGGTCTGGATGCCCGAATGGGTGGCAGACCCGAAGGCCGTCGTCGCCCGACTCGTCAAGGCGGCCGGCGGTCACTGGGCGCAGCAGACGCCGTCGACCACCGTGCTCGAGTCGGGGCGGACTGGCCGTGCCGAGGACGCTGCGTCGCTGACCGACGACGACTCGAAGCCTGGTGCCTGGGGCGCCGCCGACTTGGGCGAAGAGGCGCTGGTGCCTGCCTCCGGCCCGCGTGCCCCGGGCGAGGAGTACACGGCTTGGAGCCCGGCGGGTGTGCGCCCCCTGGAGATCCTTGACCGAGCCGGTACCGACCCTGAGGCCAAGAAGGTGCTCGTCGAGGTCGCCACCACCATCTGCCAGGTCGAGGCCCCGATCGCCAGGCACCGGCTCTACGTCAAGATCTCCCGTGCCTTCGGACTGTCGCGAACCGTCAAGTCGCGCGAGGAGTCGATCAGGACGGCCCTGGGAGAGGCCTTCGCCTACTTCGACGAGGATGGCTTCGTGTGGACCAGCCGGGAGGCCACGCTCGCGGCTCCGACCTACCGACGCAACGCCCTGGACCATGTGGACTCCATCCAGGAGATCCACCCCCGCGAGCTGGTGGGGCTCATGGCCCAGGCTCGTGCCCGGAACCCGGAGTGGGCTTCTCGGGAGGACCTGTTCGCATGGGCGCTCAAGCGTCTGAGTGCCAAGAATCGCAGCCTCGGTGCGCGCGGGGTGTCGGAGGCCCTCACCCGGGCCCTCAAGGAGGCCGAACGCGAGCAGCCGTAGTCCCGCTAGCATGCGGAGCGCCTCGCGGCCGTACCTCATGTCTCCCGTTCGCGGGGTGAAGGGTACGACCGCGGCGACCCACCCCACGAACGCGCGGGGGAGGGGCTCCCAGGGGGATGGTCTGATTCTGTCGGGGGACCGTTGTAATCTGCGCTTGTCGGCCGGAGCAATCCCTATCCCCTGCCCGCAGCGGCCGTCCACCGGTGGCCATCGGCATCCCTAAACGACAGGCTCGTGGTGTGCGGGGCGTCCGAGCCGGCCCAACTGATTCGGGCGAGCGGGATGACACACATCCCTACACCAACCATGAACCGCATGAACTCCATGACCTCTGACAATCTGCCCGTTTCCAAGGCGCCCAAACAGGTCCAAAACTGGCAGAAGAGCCTGCTCGACCTCTCCCTACGCAACCCCCTTATCAATCGCACCTCTCGCCACGCCGTGGAGTTGTGCGTCCCGCCGGCGCTCATCGGTGAGTTTGAGGACCTTGTCAATGACAAGGAATACATCACCCTCGCCGCGGGGCGACACCGGCCCGCGGAGTCGTCCGACGACAGTCTTCAGCAGGAGCAGGTCCGAGCGGAATCACTCCTGAAGGAGCGAACCGTTGAGGTTGAGCTGGCAGCCACGGAGCGTGTGCAGCGCCTCCAGGCCCTGGCCACCAGCGCCCGTACCGCTGTTGAGGAGACCGGCGCCAATAACCTCTACCTGGCTATCGGAACCCTGCACTGGGACAGCGACGGTAGCCGCCTGCACTCCCCGCTCATCCTCATCCCGGTCAACCTCGAGCGCACCGGCGACGACTTCAGGCTCATCCTGGACGAGACCGGCGCCTCCACACCCAACTACTCCTTCCTCGACCGCTTCGCGCGGGACACCGGTATCGAGCTCACCGAGCTGAGGACTCCGCGGCTCGACGAGCACGGTATCGACCTGCGGGCCACCCTCGACGGCGTACGCGACCGCCTGCGACGTGCCGGCTGGGACGACGTCGTCACCGCCACAGTCCACCTGGGACTGTTCCGCTTCTCCACCTACCGGATGTGGAAGGACCTCGAGGACCACTGGCCGACGATCTCCGCCAACCCGTTGGTGGCCCACCTCATGGCAGGAGGGTGCCACAACTTCGTGGACCCCGCTGGGCCGGCTGATAGGGGCCTCGACATCGACGAGGCGACCCAGAACCTGCCCTTGGCCGCGGACTCCACGCAGGCCCGAGTCGTGGCCGACGCCGTCGCCGGACGCAGCCTCGTTGTTGAGGGCCCGCCCGGAACGGGAAAGTCCCAGACCGTCTCCAACCTGATCTTCCGGTCCCTGGCCACGGGCCGGACCATCATGTTCGTCGCTGAGAAGAAGTCCGCCCTCGACGTCGTTGCCCGCCGCCTGCGCGAGGAGACCGACATCGGGGACCTGCTGCTTAACTTGCACGACAACGGCATGAAGCCGACCGAGGTTCGCCGGGCACTGCGCCGTGCCCTGGCCCTGCGGCGAGGAGAGTCCGGAGACGGCGTAGACGTCGGCACCGGTAAGGCGGCCGGCCGCTCCACTCCGGCTGCGCTGCGCACCGAGCTGGCCGGGATCCGCGCCGAGCTCGACGCCTACCGCCGCGGCCTGTATGAGCCGGCACCGGGTGGTCCGTCCTACAGCGGAGCCCGAGAGGTACTCGCCCAGATCCGGGACTCCGGAGAATCCGGGGACTCCGCGAACTCTGCCGCCGTCCAGGTCGCCCTGGAGGAGCGGGCCCGCGCCACCGGTTTGGACAGTTTCGACGCCGCCGCCCACAACCGGCTCATCGAGCGCTACCGCAGCGCCCTGGACGGGCTGCGGGCGTCCCTGACACCTGAACTGGTCGACGTCGTCCTGGCCCACCGAGACCGAGTCCTGCAGGGGGCCGCTGCCCGTGCCGAAGCGCTGCGCAACGAGCTCAACCGCCGTCGCAGTGCCATGAGCGTGCGCGAGCTGATGGACACCTACGGCGACCTCATCACAGCCCTGACTCCCTGCCTGCTCGTCTCGCCCGACTCGGTGGCGCGGTTCTTCCCGGCCGACCGCCGCTACGTGGACATCGTCGTCTTCGACGAGGCCTCCCAGATCCGGGTGGCCGACGCCGTGGGCGCCATGGGGCGCGGCCGCAGCGTGGTCGTGGTCGGCGACCCCAAGCAGATGCCGCCCACCCCCGGCGCCGGCGAGGCACGAGGGGAGCAGACGCCCGAGGCCGACTCCATCCTCACTCGCTGCCTGGACAGCGGCCTGCTTCAGCGCCGTCTCAGCTGGCACTACCGCAGCCGCGACGAATCCCTTGTCGCCTTCTCCAACCGCCACTACTACGGCGGCCGGCTGCTCACCTTCCCGAGCCCGCTGACGATTGTCCCCGGATCCGACGCCGCCCCCGGCGGCCACGGCATCTCGCTGCGGCGGGTCCGCGGCCGCTATTTCCGTCCCGAGGATCGCGCCCGTCACCCCCACGTCCAGCCGAACACCAACCCCCTTGAGGCCAAACGCGTGGTGGAGGAGGTGCTCCGGCACGTCGAGGCCTGCCCCGACCGCCTGCCCTCGCTGGGCGTCATCACCTTCAACGATCGCCAGCGCGACCTCATCGAGAACAGCCTGCGCGAGGTCGCCTCGCCCCGGGTCATCGAGGCGCTCGACGCTCGTGACGGCCTGTTCGTCAGAAACCTGGAGAACGTCCAGGGCGAGGAGCGCGACACGATTCTGTTCTCAGCGACCTTTGCCGCTAACGCGCAGGGCGACCTGCCACTGAACTTCGGGGTTCTCAACCATGCCGGCGGCGAGCGCCGCCTCAACGTGGCTATCACCCGGGCCCGCAGGCAGATCATCGTCTTCACCAGCTTCGACCCCCAGGACCTGCACGCTGAGCGCACGGCCCACCGAGGAGTCAAGGACCTGCGCGCCTACCTCCACCAGGCCGCCGAGGGGCGGGCCCCACGGGCCCTGCCAGCCTCGCAGAGCCCGCTCAACTGGCACCGCCGCGAGATCGCCGAGGCGCTGGAGGCGGCCGGGCTCACGGTCCACACCGGCGTCGGCCACTCCACCTTCGAGATCGACCTCGTCCTGGCGCGCGCCGACCAGCCGGACCGCCCCGCCGTGGCCGTCTTGCTCGACGGGCCGCAGTGGAACAAGCGGGAGGGTGTCGTCGAACGCGACCTGCTCCCGGTCGATGTCCTGCGCACCATGGGCTGGCAGCGGGTCGAGCGGGTCTGGATGCCCGAGTGGCTGGCGGACCGGCAGGCCGTCGTCGCCCGGCTTATCGAGGCGGCCGGCGGTCACTGGGTGCCGCCGACGCCGTCGACCGCGGTGTTCGAATCGGAGCGGACCGGGCAGACCGAGGACGCCGCGCCGCTGACCGACGACGGTGTGCAGGCCGATGCCCGGGACGGTGCCGATGTGGGCGGCGAAGCGATGGCGCCTGCCTTCGGCCCGCGGGCCTCGGGTGAGGAGTACACCGCTTGGAGCCCGGCAGGTGTGCGCCCCCTGGAGATCCTCGACCGGGCCGGTAGCGACGCGGAGGCCAGGAAGGTGCTCATCGAGGTCGCTACCACCATCTGCCAGGTCGAGGCCCCGATCGCCAGGCGCCGGCTCTACGTCAAGATCTCCCGCGCCTTTGGGCTCTCGCGAACCGTCAAGTCGCGCGAGGAGTCGATCAGGGCGGCTCTGGGGGAGGCCTTCGCCTACTTCGACGAGGACGGCTTCGTGTGGGCCAGCCGGGATGACGCGCTCGCGGCCCCGTCCTATCGACGCAACGCCTTGGATCACGTGGACTCCATCGAGGAGATCCATCCCCGCGAGCTGATGGGGCTCATGGCCCAGGCATGTGCGAAGAACCCGGAGTGGGCTTCCCAGGAAGACCTGTTCAGGTGGGCGCTCAAGCGTCTGAGTGCGAAAAACCGCAGTCTTGGAGCGCGTGGGGTGGCGGAGGCTCTCACCAAGGCCCTCAAGGACGTGGAAGGCGTGCGCGCGTAGCCACCGGCCCCACTGCCGGACCCGTCGTCGCGTTCGTACCTTATGCGGTGCGTTCGAGGGGTAGAGGGTACGACCTCGCGATCTAACCTACGACCGCGCGGTTAAACGCCGTTGGGCCACCTGTGAGTCACGGAAAGGTCTCGCCGCACACCTTGGCCGGGCAGACCACACCTGCGGTGATGCCGTGATCCTTGTCACTCGTCGATGTTTCCCGGCTCGCTCCGGTACGGCCTCCACCAGGACTTTTCTCCTGTGTGGCGCCGCCGTTGTGGGCGGGCGAGAAGCCATAGCGTCGGAGGAATGGCAAGGGGGAGTCCTGCCCGGATGTCGAGCCTGACGATGCCAAAAGATCACGAACAGGTCGCAGTTGAAGTCTCCAGTTGAGTAGCATCCACAGTGCTGGCAGCCGTGG
>ERZ772948.1156-NODE-1156-length-15757-cov-11.231053_pt1 | contig 15757 bp, 27 predicted proteins | sample MGYA00511945_ERZ772948 | MGnify/ENA primary metagenome ERZ772948 (study PRJEB29015, sample SAMEA2737927) | human oral metagenome | biome: human oral; feature: human-associated habitat; material: dental | place: China | collected 2141 ... | reverse complement strand
AGTAATTGGGGTAGTAATTGGGGTAGTAATTGGGGTAGTAATTGGGGTAGTAATTGGGGTATTTTTGTTACCAATTACTGGTGCAATTCCAAGCTCGACAAGTTGATATTGTGTCGCTTGATGTTTCCCGCCCCGAATGGTTTTGATGTACCCCGCCTGTTCGAGAACGCGCCGCGCTTCCGCTATGGTCTTCTTATTCCGTATTCCAGTCATCAGACAGATTTCTGCGTCTGATGCGGGAAAGCACTCCGGCCAGCCTCTCATGTTGGCAATCTGAAATAGTCTCATGTAAACATTGAAAGGGGTGCCGGGGAGGTTCCCCGCACTCATGGTTAGAAATGTGTTGAGCTGTCGAATATAGTCCATGTCGCGTCCTCCTTTCTATGAGTTTTTACGGGGGTTACGATTGAGCCGATACACATCCGCGATCCGCTCATCGATCTTCACGGGCTCAAGGAAATACCGCCGCAGAAAATCCTCCTGGCCGACTGCGTGAATCTCCGTATGATGCTCCCTGCAAAGAGGAAGCGCCCTCATACCGACGTGGCATATTTCCTTGCGGTTGCGTCCCATGCCGACCGCATCGACGTGATGCAGCTCCGCTTTCCTTCCACACACCGCGCACCTCTTATTCATGAGGCACGCCCACACATACCGCGGAATATCCTCTGATAGCTGATACAACGGCTCTCCTACGTCCACGCCATGGAGGAGGCAAAAATCAATCAAGTAGGTGATAAACAGCCGTGCAGTCGTCATGTCGCAATCAGACAGTGAGAACGTTCGCCGTAGCGTCTCAGCCTCACCGACGAACATCAGCTTTAGCATCTCCTTCATTGCTTCGAGTGGAGTGTAGCCCCACCATGCGGCGATGTAGGAGATGAGGACGTACGCCTTGCGCCGTTGTTTCGCACTGATACGACGCTTGTCCACGAACTCCACCCCAACGCTCTCATGACAGCCATCAGGCTTTCTTTGTCCCGCAGGATAGGGGACGTAGACCATTGCACCCTCATCCGCTTCCTTAACAACGTGGCCGACGAGTATCATGCGATATAAACCTCCGCGCCTGTCTCCTGCTGCACCAGCCTCTTGAACGCCTCTGCGTCGCTGTTGTTGTCCGAGAGATGCAGAAGGTAAATCTGCCGCACCTTCGTCATGTCATTCGCCCGCAGCAGGTCAATCAGCGTATCAATACTCATGTGCGTTCCTGCGACGCGTTCGGCAAGTGAGAACGGGATTTTCTCATCTCTCACGTTGCCGAGCATGATATCCTCGTCGTAGTTCGCCTCGATCATGATGTGTGTGAGCCCTGTGAACGTGTACCTGACATACGCACTGTCTGTGATGTAGACGAGCTTTTCGCCTGTCGCGGTCGATGTGACCTGATACCCGTAACACGGAACGTCATGCTCCGCCTCGAATGGCAGGATGCGGAATGTCCCGATGGTATGCTCCTGTAATGGCATCAAGGCCCGTACTCCCTTATGGAGCTCTGCAACGTCAACGTTGCTGTAGACTGTGATGCCGCGCTGCAGGAGCTTTGGGATTGCCATCGCATGATCGCCGTGCCGGTGTGTTACAAGGCAGGCGTCAATGCTGCTCGTTTGGAATCCGCAGCTGATCTGGATTCGTTTGAAGGAGATGCCCGCATCCAGGAGCAGACGCGTTCGCCCATCCCCGATAAGATAGGCATTACCGCTGCTCCCCGACGCGATTACCTTGATGTCCACGGCTAAAATGCAAGCCCTTCGAGCGGGTCGGCCGTCGGCGGCGCAGACAGTTTGTCGGGTGCGCCGCCTTGCTCTTCCGCAGTGGCTTCTATCGTCTGCTCCTTGACCGCAGTATCGAGCGGCGTCACATTCTGCGGGCTGCGTTCATACACATCATCCGTGCTGTCCGCGCTGAGTGCCGTTTCAAGTCCCGCGCCCTGCATGTCGATACTCATGATGCCGTACTTGCTGATGAGCTGCTTGAGTACGGTCTTGAGTCCCATTGCCTCAAAATTTGTGCTCCACACGCTGTTTGTTTTGCCGTATTTCTTGTCCCCCTTATACGCCTGAGAGTAAGTCAGCGCATGGCGCATCATATCCTCATGGCTCATGTAGACCATCTTGGAGAACCCATTGATGAGCTCGAAGTAGGCGACGTAGCCGACGACCTTGTCGCTCTTTTTCTTCCCACGGATGATCTCCCCCGTGACGAAATCAACATCCTCGATCTGCCCCTCGTAGACGACGGAGGCATTGATCGTCTTGTACTGTCCCGTGCGCATTGCCAGCTGGATGTACCCCTTGTAGCCCATCTGGAACGTCGCCGTGTCTTTATAGGGGACGATGTACGCAAACCCAAGATTCGGATTGATCGGGAGCTTGAGCGTCGCCGCTGTCATTGCCGCACTGATGACCGTCTTCGGGTCTGCCGCCGCAAGCTGCGGCGTGGACTTAACGAGGCTGAGGATGCTCGTGACGAATGCCCCCGCCCCCTTGTCGAGCACTTCCTGAAACTTCTGCTTGATGTTCTCGCTCTCCACCCAGTCCTCAATCGTACGGGCGGGTGTCTGATTGCGCATTGCTACTGCCTGTCCCATGATGTTTTCCTCCTACTCCTTGACCTCTACTCTGATTTCCTTGTCCTTTGCCGAGACGATGAGCCGAATCAGCTGCTCATCGACGGCAAGCGGCTCTGTGACGCTCTCTCCTTGGTCCATCACGATGGGGAGATGCACTCCATAGTGCTTGCCGAGCGTTGACACAATGTCCAGCTTCGCGTTCACCTGCGCGGCGTAGTTCGCGCTGCGATACTCCACCCACTCGCCCGCCTTGTTCTCGACCATCGGCTCGCATACCTCACGCAATCCGCCGTTGATCTGGTTGCGGAACAGGCGGAAGCGGATGAATTTGAAATGTGCGTTGATACTGTCCGTCACCATCCGCGCCTTTGTCCGGGTGAACTCTTCACACAGGTGAATCCCATGCTCGATGTATTCCAGCTGTTCAGTGGTGTGTTTGAGCTTCTGCTTGAGATCTCCGACACGGTTGCGGCTATCCTCTGAGGACTGTGCTTTTGCCATGCGAAGGTTGACCGCCGCGATTTCGTCCTTGATTGCCGCAATGTCCCGGTCATAGGCATTCGCCGTTCCATCCGCCGCACTCTGTCCAAGTCTCTGACGATCACGCAGCTCCTCCATGTGGGAGGTGATCTCCTTGTACTCTTCCGTCTCCTCAAACGGTGGAGGAGTTCCAATAGAGGCGTTCAGCTTGCTGATCTGCTCTGTCTTTTCCTTGAGTATTTTTTCCGACGCCAAAGCATCTTCGACGAGAGATTCAATTTTTTCATTCAGCGCCTCAATTTCTACCTGACTGCACGCCTGTCCCCGCCGATTGATGTCCTCCTTTTCGGCGGATTTCTTTTCGTTAAACGCTGCGCGAAGCTCCTCTACCTGCTCGGGCGGGAGCGGCTGATGACAGGTCGGGCAAATCTCCGCATTCTCGTCCCATTGCCGCGCTGAGACGGCGGCGTATTCCTCCATGAGTGCCTTGCGCTGTGCGGTCATCCTATCCCGCTTTTCAGTTGACTCCCTCAGTTCGCGTTTGGTCTTTTCAAGGAGATTCGCCTCATCGTTCTTGCGCCGCGTCACCTCCTCGATCTCCGCATTCAGCTCCTTGTTTGCCGACGCGCTCTGTTCGATGTAGGCGGCACGCTTTTTCGCAAGATCTACTTCAAGTCCCGCAAGCGCGGCGCGTGTTGCCTCCTGTTTTCCGTCCTCCGTGCTGAGGCTGCGTTTCTGCTCCTCAAGGTCTGCTTTTCTCTCCTCCAGTCGGCGCAGTTCTGCATTCAGCGTTTCCGCGTCCTCGATGTTCTCGGCGACGTTCTTGCTCGCCTCGTCAATGCGGGCGGGAAGTGTCTCAAGGTCTTTATTCAGTTTCTTTTTCTGTTCAGCAGCGATCTTCTTCCACTGCTCGACGGTATAGTGCTTGTCCTCCGTTCCCGGCATGAGAAAGAAATCCTCGATGCCCTCCAACTCCTCATTCGCCGCGATGACATCCATGTCCGTGAACTCACCCGCCATCTCAAAGAGGATGCGGCGCTTCTCGTCGGTCTTCATCGTGTCGGCAAAGTAGCCGAGAACCATCAGCATCTTGACACGCTCAAGGTCAATCCCGCAGACGGTTTCAAGCACCTCCGTATACTCCTTCTTCTTGGATTTCACGCCGTCCACGTAGTAGTCCGTGACGTTGCCCGTGAACTCCTCAGTGGATGAACCGCGCTTGCGCGTCCACTTCTCATAGAAGTCTTTCGCAAGGGTCATGCGTTGACCGTCAGCAAGCTCGACGGTCATTTCCGCCTTGTGGTTCAGCCCGTGCGTGCCCTCCGTCTTTGGCGTAAAGTCCGACTCCTCCGTAGCGGGACGGTCAATCAGGAGCCAGCAGATCGCATTTGCGATGGTGGTCTTGCCCGTCCCGTTGGCGCCGAACACATCCGCATCCTTGCCGTCGAAATTGACGGTCATGTTCTTGATGCTGCGGAAGTTCTCAAGCGTCAGGCTCAGTATCTTCATTGCATTTCCTCCTCGTCATCCATATATGCGTATGCAGAAAAGCGCATTTCTGCTCCCTCTTCAAAAAGTTCAGAACGCTCCATGTGCCGTACGATACGTTCAGCTGCTTTCTTGCTCTCCGCCTCGACCTCGATTTCTCCCTCAATTTCAAACTCAACCTTGTAGGTCATTGTCTTTCCTCCTCATCCGTTGTATGGGTTTTCTTTCCGTATTTCCGTAGATAGAACTTTGCCATCTCCTCAATCCCGCGCACCATCTCCGCGTCCGGCCGACGCGGCGGGTCAATGAATATGACACCGCCGCCGGGGCACACGTGGTATCCGCTCTCAGACTGCGTTTCCTCCTCCGGCTCGTCCTCAAAGTCCGATAGCTTTTCCATGAACTGAATCCACTTGTCCACATCTGCTTTACTCTTGAAATCCGGCCAGTGATAAGGAACGACGCAGAAGTCACATTTCCTGTACCGCTCCCAGAAGTATTTCCATACTTCATCCGTCATTGCATTCACTCCTCATCCGTGATATACTCACGGTGTAGACTTACTCTGCGCCCTGTGCGGTAGCCGCCGCATCGGGCGTTTTTTCTTTTGCGATTCGCGCCGCATTCAGGAACATCATGCGCGTTCTGATCTGTGTGATCTGCTCTTCCGTCGTTTCAAGCTCATCAATCATTGACAACAGGGTGTTGTATGCAACGTCAACCAACTTGTATGAATCCCCGTAGGACGCTTCCCACGAGCGATTTCCTTTGAGCGCTATGCAGATGAACAAGTCGCTTGCCGCAAGTCTGTCCGCAAGCTCATTCGCCTGTTCCTTTGTCATGCCTTCTCCTCCTCCCATGCGTTCAGCTCGTACATACGGGCGATTGCGTCGCTCTGCACGCCGTATACATGCAGGTCAAATTCTCCTGTGTCGATGCGACGAACGCGCCACATCGGCAGGATGCCGCCGACAATCTCGCGGCAGACTTCCCATTTCATTCCTTCTCCTCCATCTTGTCCAACTGTCTCCTTACCTGCCGTGCGGCATACAGTCCGTTCCCAGATGCCTGACGCACCCACGCGCCCCTCGACGGCGACCACTTGAACGCGTTTCGCTTCAAGATACTCCGCACGTCCTCATCCGGCTTTCCGTCAAAGATGAACTGCACGCGGTTGTCCTCGACTTTCAGCTCGTATAAATCGGTCACGATGTGCTCTGGTTCTCGCTCGGCACGCTGTTCCAACTCCTTGATGCGGGCTTCGATGCGGCGGATATTCGCCCCGTTGTTTGAGATTTGCCACGCAGGGAAGCCAACGTGCCCATACTTAGGAGTGCGTAGCGTTGCAATATCCTCTGTGGTATAGCCCATCTCTGCGAGTTTTGCGTCGCCTTTCGCCGTATCCTTCATGCGGATTGCATGATTTGTGGCTTTCATACGTTCTTGTTTGTCTTTCAGGTGCTCAACTTCTTTTTTGAGTTTTTCGATAGCGTCGGGATCGTCCGAGCTGATTCCACCTGTTCCAACACGCGCCGCCTTCTGCTCGTAGTAATCTGCTTTCTCGTCCAATCGAAATGCCTTTTCAGACGTTGCACGAATCTTTGCCCGAAAGGCACGATCTCGTTTTTCTGAATGATGCCCAACGTGAATCGGCTGCCCGAACGGAATTACCTCGCTCATTTCCCTTGCCCGCTGCCAACCTTCACTGGATTCAGTACGCGCCCTTTCGGCACGCTCCAAATACCGTTCGCGGCGTGCTTCCTGCCGCTCCTCATAGCTGTTCATTCCTTCTCCTCCTCACCCTTGACCCAATAGGTCAAGGTCAACTTATCCCCGGGATAAATCATCCCGTTCCTGTCGAGGAGCCACGGATTGTTTTCGTACATCCCCTCCTTGTATTCGAGGATATACCGCCGCGTCCCCGTGTTCTTCTCACAGAACTCCTCTGCGATTCCCCAGATCGTGTCGCCGGGGCGGACGATGTAGGTCTCTTCGACCAACACGGCGTTCTCACCGTCGTTCCACGGATTCACCGCGCCCGAGCAGAGGATCGCCGCTCCTGCGACGATTCCGCCTGCGATGATTGCCTTGGCGTTCATGCGACCGCCTCCTTCTTTGGAACCCGTACTTTGACAATGCGATGCGGAATACCATGTTCGTTCTCGTCGTAACATTTGAGCTGTTCCTGTGCTTCCTGACGTGTGCTCGCATAGGTGACAATCTCCCATGCCCCGTCATAGAGAGCCTGAACCTGCCACTCATCGTGCGTTTTGCGTTCGTACATCTTAACCACCTCCCGAAATGATTCTCTTGCGCGGGCGACCGCGCCGCAGCTCCATCTTCGTGGCATTCTCGACCATCGCCACTGCCCGATTCAGATCACGGTGCGATGTCGCAACATCCTCAAGCCACTTGAGCAGAGGCTTCCGCGCCACCTTGATAACCCGCCCAACCCAGAAGGCAGGGAAGTCGTTCAGGTTGTGCTTCGAAGCGTTCGCCAATGCCCGCACCAGATCTTCGTGAACTCCCATATAGGACGCTGTCTCCTTAATGGTGAGTGCTGCTTTCTCCCACACGGGGATCGCTTCTTGTTTCACCTCATCACCTCCTCAACGGTGCTTTTCAAGATAAATCTGAATCTCACAGGCGATTGCCGCGAGCTTGCGGACTCCATCAAGTACCCGTTCCATCTGCGGAATTTCATCCGCCGATAGTGCACCGTCCTCTGCGATTCTCAAAAGCTCTTTATCAGAGCCTTTGAGCTGCTCGATCGCGTTCATGAACTTCACCGTGATGCGGTCAAGTTCGTTCGACTCTGCACGTGGTACTGTACGCTGTCCGATTGGACAACACTGCGAGCAGTGGTAGTTCAGGAGCTCCGGCGCGTGGTAGGTATCTGCCATCAGAAGGACTTCTTCGGGATACGGGTTCAATGTTCCGATCTCGATGCGTTGAAGTCTTTTCCTGTCAATGCTCGTTTCCTCGCTCGCGCCCTCGCGGCTGCTGAGACGTTCATTCTGCTCTGCCGCCGCCATGCGGGCTAAATAGTACCGATTGACCGCCGTGGACGGTGCAATCTTGGTCATGTATCTTTTCCCTCCTTTCGCGTATGATGAACGTGTAAGGATTTCTTACATGTCCTCCAAATCATCTGCCGGCTCGTTCAGAGCTTGGAAATCCCTTGCAATCTCAGCGAAGCGAATGAGTTCATCACCACTGAGGCTGAAATGCGTCTCCCAATGTTCTCCCGTATCACGCACATAGATCGTGGAGAACTCAAACCACTCTCCATCCGCGTCCGACGATACCATCGCGTAGATGGAGACCCCGTTGCACGGTGTCTTTTTCAGCGAGTGAACCATGCCGTGCTGTGCAATGACTTCGCGGAATGCACGGCGAACGGGCTTCGGGGTTGTGTCCAATGTTTCATTCATCATGTTGCTCTCCTCCTTTTCCTAGGGGTAGGATATTCTTGAACAGCCTGTACTTTGACACATCAAGTACAGGTATTTCCGTCATTTCCCTTCAAAAAATTAAGGTCAATGTCCAGGAGCACAGCAAGACGCGAGAGCAGCTTAAGGCTGGGGGTGTACCGCCCCCGCTCTACGTCTGCATAATAAGCCCTGGACACACCAACAGCATCAGCGATCTGGTACTGTGTCATTCCAGACCGATCTCGTGCTTCCTTAATGACGGCTTCAATTCTTCCCATCAATATCACCCCCTCGATTCCTTGCATTTCCGTCGTCTTCTTTAGACTACAGTATTTCCGTCATTTTGTCAATAGTATTTCCGTCAAAAATGTTATATAATCAAAAAAGACGGAATAACCGCACGGCGAAAGGATTTTCTTTATGAGTATTGGAGCTAAAATCCGAGAGGCGCGAAAAGTGGCGGGATTAACACAGGTGGAGCTTGCTCAAAAAACAAGCTTGTCTCGCTCCTACATCGGAGATATTGAAAAAGATCGGTACAATCCAAGCCTTTCAACACTGGATTTAATTGCAAAAGCGACCGGGGTAGCTTTATCTGCTTTGGTAGATGGTGACGATGTAGCTACTCCTCCTGCTCCGCCTGCTTCACTTCCTCCACTCACACCAAAAGATGAGCGCCAAATCACACGTGATTTAGAAAACATGGTCGATTCGCTCAATGGCGCGGCAGCGATGAGCGACGATCCGGAGGATGAAGAGGATCGCGAGATGTTGAGAGCTGCTCTTCTGCACGCCATGACACTTTCAAAACGCATGGCAAAGAAAAAGTTCACGCCTAAAAAGTATCGTCACGAGGATTGAACCATGAGTCCGCGACAGGTTGCTATAGGGATAGCGGAACGTTACAACACAAACAATCCATTTGATATCGCTCGTGAGCGCAACATCGGGATCCTGTATGAGCCGATGAAAACGACCTACGGGTTTTATGTTCGGTATCGCAGATTTCAAAATATCATCTTGAATAATGCACTCTCCGAGGAGCTGCAGCGATTTGTCTGCGCTCACGAACTTGCGCACTCGATTCTGCATGCCGACCTCAACGTCCCAAAACTTACACGCTACACGATGTTTTCACGGGACAAATTCGAGATACAGGCAAACACATTCGCCGTTGAGCTTTTGCTCCCAGATGGTTTTCTGCGCGAGTATGCGGACTGCTCTATCTACCAGCTCGCCGCATCTGTCGGTGTGCCGAAAGAGTTCATCGAACTAAAGCGATGTGCAAGCCGTGTGTGATTCCATTTTGGAATATCATCAGAATGGAAAAAGAATATAAAAAGAATGACCTCAGAAAGAAGGGCTGGACATGGAAACATATAACATCGACACGCCTATTTTTCACAAGCTGATGGACAAGTTCGAGGACATCGTGCACGAGGAGAGCAACGGCGAGCCGGTCAACTTCGTACGGAATCCGTTCCTCGTGGCATGGGAGGGCTACAAGTCGAAGCTCTTCTTCGACTTTATCGTTCAGTGGAACGGCAAACGTTTCACTGCTGAGAATGTTGGTGACGGAAGCATCTCTGGCTTTGTGACAGACTTTCTCTTCCAGCAGGATATGAATCTCATCGACTGGCGCAAGAGAGATGATCTCCGTAAAGCCGATATGGCACAAATGGATAAAACGCTCTACCTAATTTTCTGCAACAACGACGCAAAAACGGCATTCAATCATGCACTTCCCGAATTACGGGACTACGGACTTCTCTCTACACTGTTCTTCCTGCGCGACATGAATCAGTTTGCCCCCGTGCGCCCGAGTAGATTCGATAAACTGTTCTCCTATCTAGGTTTAGACTTCAAGATGAGCGGGCACATTTCATGGGATAATTACACTGCATACAACAACATTTTGCAGCAAGCTCGTCCTTTGATCGCCAAACGTTTTGAAACAGAAACGCGCCTAATTGACGCGCAGACTTTTATGTGGATTATCCTTGAGAAGATGCTGAAGGACAAACCGACTGAGGGATAAGACGCATTTTATAACCATCCGTAGGAAAAGGAGCTAGTCATGATTATTCTGAAACACCCCGTTACGGGAGAAACAAAGAACTTCCCTACCGGCATCTCTTGGACGTGTCTCTTCCTCTCTTTCTTTGTCCCTCTCTGGAGACGTGACTGGAAATGGGGACTAGGGAGTCTCGCCGCCACCCTGCTCACCTTCCCAACCGGTCTCCCAATCGGTATCGCTGTAAACGCAATGCTCTTTTGGATGTATAACGACTTATTCATTACACAAGCATACAAGAAAGGGTTTCGCCCCGTTGATGAAGCAGGGGCGGCAGAGGTTGATCGCTTGCTGAAAAAATATAAGATAGAAAAACAGGACTAACCGCCTCGAATCCGGCACGGTTAATCCCCTCGATTTCGACGGAGTTGGAAATACAATTTGCATCAAACGCAAAATACAATGTGAGACTTCTTCACGATAGCGCAACACATTTACTTTCAAACATAGTGTTGAAAGTAAATTGACAGTTTCTGCTAAAAAACACAAGTAAATGAACAGTTTTCTTGAAAAACTGCAAAGAGCCGTTCAGATAGATACAAAAATCCGTAAAAAATACAGGTGTCTGCTGAACCTCTTTATCCGATCACTATATCCCTTACTTTACTTTTCTCCCGATTTATGCGCTTATACTTGACTTATTTTGTCAAGTAAATGCACGCTTTTCCGCAAAAAAGTAAAGTGCGCAGTTGTAAAGAGATACTTTACTGCTCAATGATTTGTCATCGCCGACAAATCATCTCTGTTCATCGAACAGCACAAAAGCGGCGAACCCACTGTATCGGATTCGCCGTTTTCTTACAAGCAACCAAAGAACATAGGTTTTCCAATTATCAGGGAGATGTAGCCATGCCAACCAAACGCAAGGACGGGCGCTATCAATCAAGCGTGACCGTCGAGAATCCCATCACGGGCGAGCGGGTCAAGCGGTACATCTACGCCTACAGTCTAAAAGACTTAGAAGTAGAGCGGCGGCGTGTACTTGCCGCGAACTTCTCCGACTTCCTCCTCGTTGACACATTCCACAACTTCGCCGAGACTTTCTTACAAACAAAGCGCGATGTGGATAAACTCGAAGAATCAACGCTGACGACCTATCGCAGATTTCTGTCCAAGTATATCCTCTCCATCATCCCGCCAAACATGAAGATCAATGACGTAAAGCCTGCACTAATAAAGCGTGTTCTCTCACAGATCACGGGAGATCGCACGAGGCAGGCAGTCTATACGCTTCTTCACTCTATCTTCAAGGCGGCGAAATTTGAACAACTGGTCGAGAACAATCCGATGGAGTTCATCCGCAAGCCAAAACACACGGCGACAACGACAGGGATTGTAACGCCTGAAATTTATCACGCGCTCATGAGTGACGTGAGCGGATCGCAGATCGAGCACCTCTTTTCCTTTGCATGGGGAACGGGATTGCGTCGCGGAGAGATTGTCGCGCTGCGCTGGTCGGACTTCGATGCGGATGCTGCTCTCATCCATGTTTCCAAGGCGCGAAAGCGCGGGTCTGAGGAGTATGAAGGCGCACCTAAGACGGCGTACAGTGTTCGCACGGTCACACTCTCTCCAGCTGCCGTACAGAACCTTCTTGCGTGGAAAAAGAAGCTCGCCGAACAGCTACTCTCGCAGGGCATTCGTCTCACGAAGGATGACTATATCTTCCGCTCTCTCAAAGATGTACGTCAGCCCATGACACTGACCGCCCTGACGCACATCTTCGCCGATTTGAAGGAGAAGCTGAACCTGCCGAAGAATCTCCGCTTTCACTCCTTTCGACACACGCACGCGACCATGCTTGCAGAGCAGGAGATCAGCGCGAAGAAGATACAGCTGCGCCTTGGTCATTCATCTGCATCCTTCACGATGGATAGATATGTGCACAACACAGAGCAGATGCAGGAAGGCATCACGGAAAAAATAATCAAGTGTGAAGAAAAGTATTCCAAGTGACAGCCAGGCTGTCAAAAAGGCTGTCAAAAATAAAAATAGAACAGAAAAAGGCTTCCAAGCAAAATGCTCGGAAGCCTTGATTTTACTGGCAGAGAGGGTGGGATTCGAACCCACGGTGGCTCATCACCACACTTGATTTCGAGTCAAGCACCTTCGACCACTCGGACACCTCTCCATGCCGCTGTGCGACAAGTTGCATTATATCATAGGAGCGAATGCATGGCAAGGAATTTTTCTGCATTGTGTGCCAGGGGGCAAATTGCAAGTTTAATTGTCGCAAGGTCTCGTTAAACATTTAGCGAGTTATATCATCGCAGCATACATATCGTTTGCTGACTTATATCCGAAAATCTTGCGCAGATAGTTGTTGACCCAATCCTCGATCCGCTGCAGCTGCATTCCTGTCAGCTTGCCGAAATCTAAGCCTCTCAGAAAGCCCCCTGCATAACATCCGATTGCCCCCCTCATTGCTCCAGCACTTCTAGCTATTGTGTCTAATTTTGAGCACTTCTTTCCCTTCTGTCTTAATATTGAATTCTAAGACCCTTTTCCCGTACTTATGTTAAAATGATCCTCGTGTTAAGGAATCACCGATAAATTCGGCACGACCATCTGGCATACCTCATTTTATCAGTGATTCCTTGAGTAACAGAATCTAAGGAGAAAACGATGGGACTGATTCAGGCAGCTGCCGGCATGGTGGACGGGGTTCTCGCCCACCAGTGGAAGGAGTTCTACTGCTGTGACAGGCTGTGACAGCCTCGATGCCGACACGCTGGTCGCAAAGGGCGAAAAGTGCACGAGTGCGCGCGGGCGCAGCTCGATCACGAGCGGTGAGAGCAATATCATCACGACGGGCTCGGTCGTTGTGGTGAATGTCGAGCAGTGCATGATGATCGTCGATCAGGGCAAGGTCGTGGAGATCTGCGCGGAGCCGGGCGCATACACGTACGATGCCTCGACCGAGCCGACAGTGTTCGGCGGCGATCCCGCGAAGGATCAGCGCATCTACTATGTTAATACGAAGGAGATCATCGGCAATAAGTATGGCACGGCACAGTCGATCCATGTTGAGACGGTGCTCGGCGCCTATACACTCAACGTGAACATCCGCTGTTTCGGCACGTACAGCTACCGCATTGTGAATCCGATTCTCGTCTATACCAATGTCTGCGGCAACGTGGATGGCGACTATATATGCGCAGCGAGATCGACGAGCAGCCGCGCAGCGAGCTGCTGACGGCGCTACAGCCCGCATTCGGACGCATCGCAGCGCAGGGTATCCGCTATTCACAGCTCATTAACTATACGAAGGAGATACGCGACGCGTTCGCTGTCGAGCTCTCTGCCGAGTGGGGCGAAAAGCGCGGCATCGAGATTGTCTCCTTCGGTGTGTCGAGCGTCAAGGCGGACGATCGCGACGAGCAGCGCATCAGGGATCTGCAGGACGGCGCGATCATGAGTGATGCAAACCTGCGCGCCGGCCGTATCGCTGGTGCGGCGGCGGACGCGATACGCACGGCAGCAAGCAACGAGAACGGCGTCGCATCGAGCTTTATGGGGCTCGGCATGGTCGGCAATCTCAGCATGGGCGCAATGGGTACGTTCGGCCCGCAGGGCAGCACAGTCGGCGCGGTGAATCCATTCCCCGCACAGACGCAGCAGGGGCAGAGCACTGAGGGCTGGACCTGTGCCTGTGGTCATGCGGGCAACACGGGGAAGTTCTGCGCCGAGTGCGGCAAGCCGCGCCCCGCAGGAGCACCGCTCTATCGCTGTGACAAATGCGGCTGGACGCCCGACGACCCGATGCATCCGCCGAAGTTCTGCCCGCAGTGCGGTGATGCATTTGATGAAAAGGATAGACAGTAGGCCTCTTGCAGGGGTACCATACGCCAGCCAAATAGCGAGGTAAACTCATGGTCGAAACAACCGTCAGTTATCAATGTCCGAACTGCGGCGCGCCCCTCAGTTTCCATCCGGGAGACGCGCGCGTCGTCTGTGCGCACTTGCCATATGGAGCTGGATGCTGCCGTGCACAGGAGAAGGCAGCCGCCAAGACGGCAGAGGAGAAGGAGGCCGCGGCAAATGCACCGAACGTCGCAGTAGTCGGAGGAGGAGCGCGCCGCGATGCAGGTGCAGACCTGCTCTGCCTGCGGTGCAGAACTGGTCTCCAACGCAAATACGATAGCGACCTCCTGTGCCTACTGCGGTAGCCCAAACCTCCTCGTTATCACCGCCGCAGTCTCGATGGAAATGCATAGATTGCAAAGCGGGACGGCGCAGTGCACTATGCGATGGTACCCGTGTGGATTCTCACGACGCGCTGCAAGAACCAGCCCTGTACATTCATGACGAACGGGCAGACGGGCAAGGTCATCGGCTCGCTGCCCATCGACCGCCGCAAAGCACTCCGCAATCCGCTCGTCCCTGCGCGGATTGCGCTGCCGCCGCTCTACTACGCCATCAAGTACATCATAAGATAGGAGAGGGTCAGGACAAAACCAACACACCGTATCTCGGTCACACTTCTCCCGCTCCTTGCGGTAATATGTTCCATGCAAATATCGGCAAATGCCACCTCAGCAGCAGCAAAATGCACACGCGCATCACCGACGGCAGGTGCATGGATGCACTGACCGAGGCATTCCTCCCCGATCTGCGCAAGAACTGCTACGCAGATGCGTTTACCGCCTACGCCAAGACGACGGACATGATGCTCACTCACTATGAGAAGAAAGGCACGCCCTACGACCCGCGCACGGCGTTCAATACGACTGCACTCGGCATCGCTGCTCTCCTCGCCGTCGCCATCTTCTGCCTCGTTTGCTGCTTCCTGATCCACAAAATGAGCAACATCGCTGCCGCAGCAGCAGCGGACGCCTACCTCGATCACAAGAGCTTTCAGCTCACATAGAGTGACGACAACTAATCACCTCGCGCGTTGTGCGCACCGCGAAGAAAAAAACCTCCTCCTCATCATCCTCAGGCGGCGGCAGCCACGGCAGCACGGGTGGGAAGTATTGAGGACGTGCTTTGTGTACTTGAGTGCACGATAGTAGCGCAGTGCGAGGAGGTCGACTCCTGCTGCCCCACCCATACATCACGCCCCGAGGGAGACGAAGTGCGCCGTCTCATCAAAGCATGCGAGGTCGATCTCTCCCTTGCCGAGGTCAACCGTATACATGCAGCAGCCGATGTCGACACCGACGAGGTTCGGCACGACCTTGTCCCGCATCGACATCGTTGTGCCAATGGTACACCCCTTGCCCCAGTGCACATCGGGCATGATGCGGATGCTCGCGCCCTCCGTGAATTCGTAGTAACACATCCGGCGGATCTGCTCGATCGCCTCTTCCTCGATCACCTTCGCGTATACAATCGCCGTGCTGCAGCGTCCGTGTATCTCCATGCATTCTTTCCCTCCTTCATTCTTCTCTTTTCAGTCGCCGTCCACGATAAACATCTATCCCATCAGCTATCCCCATTCTAACAAATCTCTCACATATATGGGTCGCTGCACAGGCGACATTTTCTTTTTCCCCAAGTATAGTAAAAGTCATGGGCAAGAAAAACCCATGCTGTTTTCTCCTCTCAGCCACTTCTCCACTATAGCGCATTTCCCCACAAAAGACACACGACCCTCTACCGCAGGCGCATGTTTTGTTCTATAATAGAACGCATCTCATTCGGCAGGGGGTATTTTGTGTGGCAGCAACAAAGGTAAGAACCTATAACTATCTGATCTCGTGCGGG
>ERZ772948.1154-NODE-1154-length-15764-cov-3.612833_pt1 | contig 15764 bp, 17 predicted proteins | sample MGYA00511945_ERZ772948 | MGnify/ENA primary metagenome ERZ772948 (study PRJEB29015, sample SAMEA2737927) | human oral metagenome | biome: human oral; feature: human-associated habitat; material: dental | place: China | collected 2141 ... | reverse complement strand
GCTTTCTCGCCGAGGCCGCAAGGCAGCGGCGGCGCTTCGTGAGCCGTCGATGGGGCCGTGCTTCGGCATGAAGGGCGGCGCGGCGGGCGGCGGCTATGCGCAGGTCGTGCCGATGGAGGACATCAACCTGCATTTCACGGGAGACTTTCACGCCATCACGACGGCGCACAACCTCCTCGCCGCCATCATCGACAACCATATCCAGCAGGGCAATGCTCTCGACCTCGACGTGCGCCGCATCACATGGAAGCGCGTCCTCGACCTCAACGACCGCGCACTGCGCCATGTCGTCATCGGCATGGGCGGCAAGGCGCACGGCGTGCCGCGTGAGACGGGTTTCGACATCACGGTGGCGTCGGAGATGATGGCGATTCTCTGTCTCTCGCGTGACCTCATGGACATGAAGGAGCGTCTCGGACGCATCGTCATCGGTTACACGCGCTCGGGCAGAGCTGTGCGTGCCGACGAGCTCGGCGCGACGGGCGCACTGACGCTGCTCTTCAAGGACGCGATCAAGCCGAATCTCGTGCAGACGCTCGAAGGCACGCCCGTCTTCATCCACGGTGGTCCTTTTGCCAACATCGCGCACGGCTGCAACAGCATCATGGCGACGAAGTTCGCGTTGAAGTTCGCCGACGTCGTCGTGACGGAGGCGGGGTTTGGCGCCGACCTCGGTGCGGAGAAGTTCCTCGACATCAAGTGCCGCTTTGCAGGGATTTCGCCCGACGCTGTCGTCATCGTCGCGACGGTGCGTGCGCTCAAGATGCACGGCGGACTCTCCAAGAAGGAATTGGAGAAGGTTGACATGACGGCGCTCAAAAAGGGCATGGCGAATCTCGCCAAGCACATCGAGAACGTGCAGAAGTTCGGTTTGCCCGCCGTCGTCGCCGTCAACGCCTTCCCGACCGATACGTCCGAAGAGCTGGATTTCGTGCGCCGCGAGTGCGAGGCGCTCGGCGCCGAGGTCGCTCTGTCCGAAGTTTGGGCGAAGGGAGGCGAGGGCGGCGAGGCGCTTGCCGAGAAGGTCGAGGCGGCGCTTCAAAAGAAGGCGGATTTTCGCTATATCTACGATGAGAAGGAGACGATTCCTCAAAAAATCGGCAAGATTGCGCGTGAGATTTACGGCGCGGCAGGCGTCGACTTCACGAAGGAAGCGCAAAGAGAGCTTGAGGAATTGGAAGCGCTGGGCTTCGACAAGATGCCCGTGTGCATGGCGAAGACGCAGTATTCGCTTTCCGACGACGCCGCGCTTCTCGGCAGGCCCGAGGGCTTTCGCATCACGGTGCGCGAGCTTCGCCTCGCGGCGGGTGCGGGTTTCGTCGTCGCCCTGACGGGCAGCATCCTCACGATGCCGGGGCTTCCCAAGCATCCGGCGGCGATGGATATGGACATCACGGAAGACGGCAGAATCACGGGATTGTTCTGAGGAAGCAAGGCGCTTGGAGCACAAGGGAAGGTCATGCGAATGAAAACGATGGCTGAGCCGCAAATTCGTTGGACGGTGCGCGAGGAAAAAATCTTCGCTCAGCTTCGAGATCTGGCAAAGCGCTATGATGTAGGAAAACTGGTGCTTTTTGGCTCACGGGCGCGCAGGTTGCAAGCGGAGAAAAGTGATGTAGATATCGCTGTCTATGATTGTGCCGATTTTCGTGATTTCGCGTTCGATGTGGAGGAGAAAGTGGACACGCTGCTGACGTTTGACATCGTCAACATGAATGAATCGCCGTCGGCGGAGCTTGTCGCAGAGATTTTGCGCGATGGGGTGATCTTGTATGAAAAAGTATAAAGAATTTTCCCGTCATCTGCATGTATTGGCGCAGGCTCCGCTGCAGGATTTGGAGAATGAGTTCATCATCAGCGGCATCATCGACAAGTTTTTCATTCAGTTTGAACTTGGCTGGAAGGTGCTGAAAGAGCTTCTGCGTTACGAGGGAAAGGCGACTGCCGCTTCGGGGTCGCCAAGGGAGATTATCAAGGCGGCATACCGCTGCTTTGATTTTCTTGAGGAAGACGTGTGGCTCGACATGCTGCGCACGCGCAACGATTTGACGCATATCTATGACAGCACGCGTGCAAGGGCTTTGGTGACGGAGATTTTGACCCGCTTCATTCCGGCATTCGAGACGATGGATGAGGCTGTGCGAGAAGCGTATCCTTTAGAGTTGAGCAGGTGATTGATATGAGCAAAGTGTCGCTTGAACTTGTGCCGCGCGATGAAGCGGCGCTGCGTGAAGAACTCGCGCAGACGAAAAAATATGAGGGAAAGATCGATCTCATCAACGTCCCCGACCTCCTGCGGCTTCCTGTGCGCAGTTGGGAGGGCGCGGCGATTGCGGGCGAGACTTTCCCCGCTGTGCCGCACATCCGCGCCATGGACATCGACATCACGAAGCCGCTGCCCATGGCGGACTACCTGCGCGAACATGCGATTCGAGAAGTCCTCGTCATCGAGGGAGATGCGCCGCAGAACATGGCGCACACCGTCTATCCGACGGAGAGCATCGACGTCATACGGAAGTTCCGCGAGGAAATGCCCGAGATTCGAGTCTTTGCGGGCATCGACCAGTATCGCGGCAGCATGAGGCAGGAAGATTACCGCATCCGCCGCAAACTGCAGGCGGGCGCTGTCGGCTTCTTCACACAGCCATTTTTCGATCGCCGCTTCCTCGCGATGTATGCGGACATGCTCGAAGGCATCGAGGTTTACTGGGGGCTCTCGCCCGTGACCTCGCAGCGCTCTGAGAGCTATTGGGAGACGAAGAACCAGGTCGTGTTCCCGAAGGACTTCGAACCGACGCTTGCATGGAGCATCGCGTTCGCGCGTGATGTTCTGGCAGAAGCGCGGGCAAAGGGCGAGCACGTCTACCTCATGCCGATTCGCACGGGGATTGATGAGTATCTGGGCGGCATATTTGCCGAAGGATAGAGGGCGTGTCAGAAATCTGATTCTTTGTTTTTAATGCAGAGGAGGGGCATTGGAATGTACAGAATCTTAAAGAAGCAAGAGTTGTCACCGGGCATCCTTGAGTACGATATCGAGGCGCCCCGCGTGGCGAAGAAGGCTCTGCCGGGCCAGTTCATCGTCCTGCGCGTCAATGAGGAGGGCGAGCGTGTACCGCTGACGATCGCCGACTTTGATCGCGAAAAGGGAATCGTCACGATCCTCTTCCAGGTCGTCGGCGCATCGACCGAACTTCTCGCCTCTCTCCAGGAGGGCGATTCTATTCTTGACTTCGTCGGCCCTCTGGGGCAGCCGTCGGAGCTTTCCGATCACATGGGAACCGTCGTTTTCGTCGGCGGCGGCATCGGCGTCGCGCCCGTCTACCCGATCGCGCGCGCGGCGCATGAGCTTGGCAACAAGGTCATCTCGATTCTCGGCGCGAAGACGAAGGACATCCTCATCTTTGAAGATCGCATGAGGGCGATTTCCGACGAGGTTCTGATCACAACGGACGACGGATCCTACGGCATCAAGGGGTTCGTCACGAACGCCATCGAAGAACTTATAAAGCGCGGCGAGAAGATCGATCAGGTCACGGCGATCGGCCCGGGCGTCATGATGAAGAGCGTCGCCGAAGCCACGCGCCCCTACGGCATCAAGACCATCGTGAGCCTCAATCCCATCATGGTTGACGGTACGGGCATGTGCGGCGGCTGTCGCGTGCAGGTGGGTGAGGAGATGAAGTTCGCCTGCGTCGACGGCCCCGAGTTCGACGGTCATCTCGTCGATTTCCACGGATTGATGGCGCGCGGCAGGATGTACCGCACGCAGGAAGCGAAGGAGAAGGATCACATCTGCAACATCGGCTTGGGGAGGAATTGACATGGCGTTGGTGCTGGAAAAACATAAGATGCCTGAGCAAGACCCGAAGGTTCGCGCCCACAACTTTGAAGAAGTGGCGTTGGGCTACGATGAGGAAACGGCGATCGCTGAGGCTGAGCGCTGTCTCAACTGCAAGGTGCCGCAGTGCCGCAAGGGCTGTCCTGTGTCCGTGCGCATCCCCGAGTTTATCCAGAAGATCAAGGCGCACGATTTTGCGGCGGCGATCGACATCATCAAGGGCGACAATGCGCTGCCCGCCGTCTGCGGCCGCGTCTGTCCGCAGGAGAACCAGTGCGAGAAGCTCTGCATCCTCGGCAAGCGCGGCGAGCCTGTCGGCATCGGCAGACTTGAGCGCTTCGCGGCGGATTGGCAGCTCGCGCAGGAAGAAGAGGTCAAGCCCGTCGAGTTCGCCCCGGATGCGCAGAAGGTCGCAATCATCGGCGCAGGTCCTGCGGGACTCTCGTGCGCCGGCGATCTCGCGAAAAAGGGCTACCGCGTGACGATCTTTGAGGCGCTGCATGTCGCGGGCGGCGTGCTCTCCTACGGCATTCCCGAGTTCCGCCTGCCGAAGGACGGCGTCGTGCAGAAGGAAGTCGAAAACCTCAGGAAGCTCGGCGTGACGATCGAGCTGAATTCCGTCGTCGGCAGGCTCTATACGATCGACGAACTCATGGAAGAAGAGGGATTCGACGCCGTCTTCGTCGGCACGGGCGCGGGCTTGCCGCATTTCATGAACATCCCCGGCGAAAACCTCAACGGCGTCTATTCCGCCAACGAGTTCCTGACGCGCTGCAACCTCATGAAGGCATACCGTTTCCCCGATTTTGCGACGCCGATTCACGTCGGCAGGGGCGTTGCCGTCGTCGGCGGCGGCAACGTCGCCATGGACGCGGCGCGCACGGCGCTGCGGCTCGGCGCGGAGAAAGTCTACATCGTCTACCGCCGCAGCGAGGAAGAACTGCCCGCAAGGCGCGAGGAAGTGCACCATGCGAAGGAAGAGGGCATCGACTTCCGCTTGCTGAACAATCCCGTCGAAATCTTGGGTAACGAAGACGGCTGGGTCAAGGCGATCCGCTGCATCAAGATGGAACTTGGCGAGCCGGACGATTCGGGACGCCGTCGTCCCGTGCCCATCGAAGGCTCGGAGTTCGAGCTTCCCGTCGATACGGTCATCATGTCCATCGGCACGGGGCCGAATCCCATCGTCGCGACGACGACGCCCGGCATGGATACGACGAAGCGCGGCAACATCGTCGCCGACGAGGAGACGGGCGCTACGACGAAGGAAGGCGTATTCGCGGGCGGCGACATCGTGACGGGCGCGGCGACCGTCATCCTGGCGATGGGCGCGGGTAAGAAGGCGGCCGCCGCCATCGACGAGTATCTGCAGAAGAAAAAGAACGCCTGAGCTTCGAAGAAGACCGAAGCGGCAGGCGTGTCCGGGGGATGCGGGAAGGCAGCGTCCCTCGGCGTGTGTACGGCGCGGCAGTGCCGCAGAAAGTGTTTTGCGAGGTGATCGCCATGATGAACTATATCGCGATTGATTTTGAAACGGCGACGGGCAGCATGAACTCCGCCTGCAGCGTGGCTACCGTAGAGGTGCGGGACGGACAGCTAAAGGAAGGGTGGACGACGCTCATTCAGCCGCCCGGACTTCGCTTCGACAGCTTCAATATCGGCATCCACGGCATAAGCCCTAAGGATGTGGCAGATGCGCCGACCTTCGCCGAGGTCTGGGAAGAGCTGAAGGAGCGCCTTGCCGGCAAGATCGTCGTCGCGCACAATGCGTCCTTCGACATGGGCGTGCTCAAGGCGTCGCTCCTTGCCAATCGCCTGCAGGCGCCAGATTTTCGCACATGCTGCACCGTGCGCATCGCACGCAAGGTTTGGCCTGCTCTTGACGATCACAAGCTCAACACCGTAGGCGCACACCTCAATATCAACTTCCGCCACCACCGCGCCCTGGACGATGCCAGAACGTGCGCCGCCATCCCGCTTTTTGCAGGCATGGAAACGGGCACCGACGACATAGAAGAGCTTGCGCAGAAAATCGGCGTAAGGATCGGGCATTTCGGCGTGTGAGATAAGGAATAAAAGAGGCAGCAACCGACCCTTTGTGAGTCGGTGCTGCCTCTTTTGATATGTGCTTGAAGTTTTTTCTTTGGTTTCAATAGTGCCCTTTGCAGGCTTTTACGATGATATTATCGCCTTCGACGGTGTATACGAGACGATTTTGTTCGTCGATGCGTCTGCTGAAATCGCCGCCGAGGTGCTTCAGCACTTCAGGCTTGCCAAGTCCGTTCAAGACGCCGTCGCGGTCGATGCTCTGCAGAAGTTGATTGATTTTTTTCAGCGTACGCTTGTCTTGCGTTTGCCAATAGAGATATTGTGCAAATGCGGGTTCTGTAAAGGTGATATTACTCATGTTCCATGGCCTTAAGCTCAGCAAACGTCTTCGTGATCGTGCGGCCTTCGCGAAGCGCTTGGTTGCTTTCTTCAAGCATCTTGAGGTAGGCGGTTCTTTCTCGCTGGTGAAGTTCGGCAATCAATTTGTTGATGCAGCTGTCAATCGTGATCTTGTTCGATCGTGCATAATCTTCCAGTATGCGGGCATTGGCATCATCAATCTGTATGGCAAGCGTGGTCATGGAAATCAAGCTCCTTTCCAGAGAATCTTTCGTTTTCTTGAGTATATCATTCTCCATTTCCTTGCGTCAAGCCGAGCGAGAAGCGCGATTCTTCCATGCTCCCTGCCTGAAATAAGGCGACGATTTGCGCCTTCTGCTTGACTTCATGGACGTTCACGGCGAACTACACGCACAAACGTCCACTTTGTGGACATTGTGTGTCGCCCTTACCAGAAACCTAGCCAATCGGTCTGCACCCTTTGGGTTTGACTTCTTGGGGTTTCGTGGTAGAATGAAAAGACCTTGAGGGGGATGATGTGGAAGCAGTCATCAAGGAAGCGCTGAATTTATCAGTGCTTCCTCAAATACCTCTCCCACTTGAAGATTGAAAAGAGGCTATAAAAATGGAAAGACAGAAGAGAGTCTTGGCGATTCATGATATTTCGGGCGTGGGGAAGTGCTCGCTGACGGTGGCTTTGCCGATCATATCGGCGGCGGGCGTCGAGTGCTCGGTGCTGCCGACGGCGGTCTTGTCGACGCATACGGGCGGCTTCACGGGCTTCACCTATCGTGACTTGACCGAGGACATCTCGCCGATGGTCGCGCATTGGCAGTCGCTTCGTCTGAAATTCGACGGCATCTACACGGGCTTTCTCGGCTCTTTCGAGCAGATCAAGCTTGTCGGCGATGCTTTCTCCGCCTTGGCGGACAAGGATACGCTGCTCGTCGTTGATCCTGTGATGGCGGACGGCGGCAAGCTTTATTCCATTTTCGACGAGACATTCCCGCCGGCGATGAAGGGGCTTTGCTCCAAGGCGGACATCATTCTGCCCAACATGACGGAGGCAGCGTTCATGCTCGGCGAGGACTATGCGGAAGGTCCCTACACGCGCGAGTATGTGGAAGGTTTGCTGCGCCGCCTAGCGAAGGCGATTCCCGTCAAGCATATCGTGCTGACGGGCGTCTATTTTGACGACAAGGAACTTGGCGCGGCGGTTTATGATGCGGCGGCGGACAATGTTTGCTATGTCCTCGGCAAGAACATTCCGGGCAGTTACCACGGCACGGGCGATGTGTTCGGCAGCGCCTTCGTCGGCGCGGCGGTCGGCGGCAAGCCGATCGCGGAGGCCGCACGCATCGCCGTCGACTATACGGTGGAGTGCATCGCCTGGACGAAGGAGGCGGGTACGGACATCCGCTACGGCGTCAACTTCGAGCGCTACCTCGGAGACTACAGCAGGAAACTCGGTCTTTGAGGCCGGATATATGCCGGAACGCGCATGTCGAAGGCTTGCAAGGGCGAAGGAACTGTGCTATAATGCCAGAGAAGTTTTAAGGAAACGCTGATAAAATGAAGTTGCCCAGATTTGCACAGATACGCTGTTCCTGTCAAGGAGACAAACCGCAGGCGTAGCAGTGGCTACGTCGAGGATTTGGCGACGACGACAGGGCAGTGTAGATGTGTGAAGATGGGTAGCTGAAGTTATCAGTGATTCCTTAAGGAATTCCGTAGCTACGACGCCGATTTCTCCGACGACGCCGTGGCTGCAGGAGAAAAGAAAGACGCTTAGGAGGGCTTATTCATGCTGACACAGGAAGCAAAGCAGAAGATCATCGAGGAAAATGCCGTACACGAAGGCGACACGGGTTCGCCCGAGGTGCAGATCGCGCTCTTGACGGCGCGTATCGTCTACCTCACGGAGCATCTGAAAGAGCACAAGAAGGATCACCATTCGAGACGCGGCCTTTTGAAGATGGTCGGTCATCGCAGGAGGCTTCTGAGCTACCTCTACAACAGTGACATCGAGCGCTATCGCGCGATTATCGCAAAACTGAACTTGAGGAAGTAAGAGAGAGGCGGGGATTTTTCCCCGCCTTTTTTTGCATGTGGCAAGGATAATGCGTTTTTTTGTCGAATAAGGTCATGAATCAAAGAGTGAAAATTTAGGAGGAACTCAAATGCAGAGTTTTGAAATGCAGGTTGGAGGCCGTCCGCTGATCATCGAGCAGGGAAAGATGGCGAAGCAGGCGAACGGCTCCGTTCTTGTTCGTTACGGCGATACGGCGGTGCTCGTCGCGGCGACTGCGTCGGCAGAGCCGCGCGAGGGCATCGACTTCTTTCCGCTGACGGTTGACTTCGAAGAAAAGATGTACGCTGCCGGCAAGATTCCGGGCGGCTTCATCAAGCGCGAAGGCCGCCCGAGCGAATCGGCGATTCTTTGCAGCCGTCTCATCGACCGTCCGATCCGCCCGCTGTTTCCCGAGGGTTTCCGCAACGATGTGCAGATCATCGCGACGGTGCTCTGCGTCGACCAGGACAATGCTCCCGAGATCGCAGGCATGATCGGCGCTTCGTGCGCTCTTTGCACCTCGGACATCCCGTTTGCCGGACCAATCGCAGGCGTCAAGGTCGGCCGCGTCGACGGCGAACTCGTCATCAATCCGACGGAGGCGCAGCGTGCAGTTTCCGACTTGAATCTGACGGTTGCCGGCTCGCACGACGCCGTCATGATGGTCGAGGCGGGAGCGAATGAGCTTCCCGAGGAAGTCATCCTCGAAGCGATCCTCTTCGGGCACAAGGAGATTCAGCGCATCGTCGAGTTCCAGCAGGAGATCGCCGCTGCCTGCGGCAAGGAGAAGCGCGAAGTCAAGCTCTTCCTCGCGCCGGAAGAACTCGATCGGGCGATTCGCGACTACGCTTCTTCGCGTCTCGACGAAGCTGTGCGCAATCCCGACAAGCTCGACCGCGACGAGCATATCGCCGCCATCGGCGCGGAGGTTCTGGAGCATTTCCTTGCGGACTATCCCGAGAACGCCAAGGAGATCGCCGCCGTCACGCACAAGATCGTCAAGGAGAGCGTGCGCCGCATGATCACGCACGAGAAGATCCGTCCCGACGGGCGTGCGCTCGATGAGGTGCGCCCCGTGAGCTGCGAGGTCGGCCTTTTGCCGCGCACGCACGGCTCGGGGCTTTTCACGCGCGGGCAGACGCAGGTACTCACGATCACGACGCTCGGCTCTGTCGGCGACGAGCAGATCATCGACGGTCTTGGTCCCGAGCAGTCGAAGCACTACATTCATCAGTACAACTTCCCCGGCTACAGCGTCGGCGAGGCGCGTCCCGCACGCGGCCCCGGCAGGCGCGAGATCGGTCACGGCGCTCTGGCGGAGCGTGCGCTCCTGCCCATGATTCCCTCGCTCGATGAGTTCCCCTATACGATCCGCCTCGTGTCGGAGGTCTTGGAGTCGAACGGCTCAAGCTCCATGGGAAGCGTCTGCGGCAGCACGCTCTCGCTGATGAACGCGGGCGTTCCGATCAAGCGTCCCGTGTCGGGCGTCGCCATGGGACTCGTCAAGGACGACGACCACTATACGATCCTGACGGACATCCAGGGCATGGAGGACGCGCTCGGCGATATGGACTTCAAGGTCGCGGGCACGGAGAAGGGCGTGACGGCGATCCAGATGGACATCAAGATTGCCGGCATCACGCGCGACATTCTCCTTTCGGCGCTCTCGCAGGCGAAGCGCGGCCGCGCCTTCATCTTAGAGAAGATGCTCGCCGTCATCGACAAGCCGGCGGCCGATCTCTCGCCCTATGCGCCGCGCGTCACGGTCATGAAGATCCATGTCGACAAGATCCGCGAGGTCATCGGCTCGGGCGGCAAGACGATCAAGAAGATCATTGACGAGACGGGTGCGCAGATCGACATCCAGGAGGACGGTACGATCTTCATCGCGGCGGCGGACGGCGAGGGCGCAAAGAAGGCGCAGCAGATCATCGAGGATATCGTGCGCGATGTGGAGGTCGGCGCTGTTTACAAGGGCAAGGTCACGCGCATCATGAACTTCGGCGCCTTCGTTGAGATCCTGCCGGGCAAGGAGGGGCTTTGTCACATCTCCCAGCTTGCACGCCATCGTGTCGCTCAGGTCGAGGACGTCGTGCATGAAGGCGATGAGCTTGAAGTCAAGGTCGTCGAGATCGACAAGCAGGGACGTGTGAACCTCTCGCACAAGGTTCTTCTCTGAGTATAGGAATCGAAGACTCGCGCTGCTTGCTGCGGCGCGAGTCTTTTGTTGAGACTCATTTCCTATTCTTGCACCGCGTGCTTTTCGCGCTTATTGTCTTTTCTCTTCTATGACGGTATAATGGAATGGGAAGTTTTATTGGGAAGCTTTCGGAAAGGATGAATTTCGATGATAGGCGATCTTCTGCGCAGGGAACGCGAGAGGCAGAATTTATCGATCAAGGATATTGAAAAGGCTACGAGCATACGCGCTTTATATATAGATGCAATCGAGAAGGGCGAATACAAGACATTGCCCGGTGAGGTCTATGCGAAGGGCTTTGTCCGCAATTATGCAAACTATTTGAAGCTTAATGCCAACGAGATTGTAAACGCTTTCAATGAAGAGATGCATCCGCAGGAAGAGATGCAAGCGGCGGGGTCTTCTTCTGTGGAAGAAGCAAGACAGGAGCAGTCTACAGAAAGGAACAGGGAGGAATACCGAGGGCCGAAGATCACCTCGCTTGAAAGTTATCCGATGGAGAAGAGCTCCCATGGCGTTCGCAACGCTCTGATGGTGGCGGTGGCCGTCTTCGTCGTTGCCTTCGCGGCGCTCATCGCCTTCGGCGGGGACGAAGAGCCGAGCGCTCCCGCGCCGCGTGCAAAGACGCAGACGCAGCAGGGGCAGAAGCCGGGACAGAAGCAGACGGAGGCCGCGCCGAAGGCGGCGGCTGACGGTGTAGAGGTGAAGCTCAGTTTCACCGATCGCTGCTGGACGGAAGTTGTCGTTGACGGCAAGACGGAGTTCGAGGGAACGGCTGAAAAGGGCAAGGTCTTGACGCTCAAGGGCAAGGACAAGGTGCGCATCACGGCGGGCAATGCCGGAGCGCTCAACTATTCTCTGAATGGCAAGGACATGGGCGCGATCGGGCAGAAGGGTGAAGTGGTGGAGAAGACCTTTACCAAAGAGAATGCGGCGAAGTGATCGATGGTTGGAAGCGTGAAGGATTTTTTGCCGATGAGCCGGACGGACATGGAGGCAAGAGGCTGGGACGAGCTTGATTTCATCTTCGTTTCGGGCGACGCCTATGTCGACCATCCGGGCTTCGGCACTGCGATCATCTGCCGCGTGCTCGAAGCGCACGGCTATCGCGTCGGCATCATCGCCCAGCCCGATTGGCACAGTGCAAAAGATTTTCGACGTTTAGGCAAGCCTCGGCTTGCCTTTCTTGTATCGAGCGGCAATCTCGATTCTGTTCTCGCACGGCTTCACGGCGGCGAAGAAACTGCGCCGGCAGGACGCCTATTCACCCGGCGGACGCATGAATTGCAGGCCTGAGCGCGCTGTCAGCGTCTATGTGAAGCGGTTGCGTGAGGCTTGGGGTGCGATTCCCGTCATCATCGGCGGCATTGAGGCGAGCCTGCGCCGCATGGCGCATTACGACTATTGGCGCGATGAGGTGCGCCCGTCCATCCTCTTAGAGAGCGGCGCCGACCTTCTGATCTACGGCATGGGAGAGAAGCAGATCGTCGAGATAGCGGCGGAGCTTCATGCGGGCGTCGCGATCGAGAACGTGCAGGATGTGCGCGGCACCTGCTACCGCGTGCCGAACCGCGACTATGTATGGGACTATGTGGAACTGCCGCCCTATGAGAAGGTCGCGAAGGACAAGGCGCAGTTTGCCGACGCCTTCCGCGTCGAATATCTGGAGCAGGACCCCCTGCGCGGGCGCAGGCTCATCCAGCAGAACGAAGAGATCTGCGTCGTGCAGAATCCTCCGGCGCTGCCCTTGACGACGGAAGAGATGGATGAGATCTACGAACTGCCGTATCGCTATACATGGCATCCCGTATACGACAAGGCGGGCGGCGTGCCCGCCATCGCCGAGGTCAAGTTCAGCCTCGTCAGCCAGAGGGGCTGCTTCGGCGGCTGTCATTTCTGCGCCATCGTGTCGCATCAGGGGCGCATCATCCAGCATAGGAGCAAGGAGTCCCTGCTGCGCGAGGCGAAGCGGCTCATCGCCCTGCCCGATTTCAAGGGCTATATTCACGATGTCGGCGGGCCGACGGCGAACTTCTATGAGCCGTCGTGCAGCGCCCAGCTCGTGCGCGGGACGTGCCGCGGCAAGGCGTGTCTTTCGCCCTTGTGCGAGAACCTGCGAGCCGATCACAGAGAATACTTGGCTATCCTAGAGAGCCTTCGCACGCTGCCCGGCGTGAAGAAGGTCTTCATCCGCTCGGGCATTCGCTTCGACTACCTGCAGCAGGCGCACGATGATTTTCTGGAAGTGCTGTGCCGTCATCACATCAGCGGACAGCTGCGCATCGCGCCCGAGCATGTATCGAGGCGCGTCACGCGACTCATGGGAAAGCCCGGAAAATCCGTATACCTGCGCTTCGTCAAGGCGTTCGAGGAAATGAACCGAAAGCTCGGCAAGAAGCAGTACCTCGTGCCGTACTTCATGTCAAGCCACCCGGGCGCGCACCTCGAAGATGCCGTCGAGCTTGCGGAGTTCATCCATGAGCGCGGCTACCATCCCGAGCAGGTGCAGGACTTCATCCCGACGCCCGGCACGCTTTCGACCTGCATGTACCACACGGGAATCAATCCTCTGACAGGCGAGAAGGTCTATACGGCGAAAAAGGCGGAGGAGAAGAGGATGCAGCGCGCGCTTCTGCAATATTGGCTGCCCGAGAACGACGCCATCGTGCGCAAAGCGCTGCATCTGGCGGGCAGGAGCGACCTCATTGGCTACGGGAAGAAGTGTCTGCTGCGTCCGAAGCGGCGCGAGACGGTAGAAAAAACGAGAAGAAAACGAAGGAAAGAGAAGGAGATATAGATGCGTTGCCCATTTTGCAAAGAGGAGGACAGCCGCGTCGTCGACTCGCGTGCAGCTGACGACGGCAATACCATTCGCCGCCGCAGGGAGTGCACGTCGTGCGGCAAGCGCTTTACGACATACGAGACAGTGGAGAAGATTCCGCTGATGGTTATTAAAAATGACGGCAGGCGCGTGGTATTCGACCGCAACAAGCTGCTGAACGGCCTCATACGCTCGTGCGACAAGCGCGACATTCCGACGGAGCGCATCGTCGCCCTGGCGGATGAGATCGAAAAGGAGCTTCGCAACACGATGGATCGCGAGGTCTACACGCGCGACATCGGCGAACTCGTGATGGAGAAGCTCAAGAACTTCGACGAGGTCGCCTACATCCGCTTCGCCTCGGTCTACCGCAAGTTTGCCGACATCAGCGGCTTCCGCGAGGAGTTGGAAGCGCTGCTCAGGGAGAAGAACCCGTCTTGAGCTGGAAGATCAAGCGGCGTCTGCGCGAGCAGTTGGAACGCGAGCAAGGCTATTTTTCGTTTCCGACGGGCACGCGGCGCGCCTTCGCGCTCGTATACCCGAATTCCTACTTCGTCGGCATGTCGAACCTCGGTCTGCACATCATCTACGACCTCTTGAACCGACGCGGCGACACGGCGTGCGAGCGCTTCTTCCTGCCGAGCGACGAGGAACAGCGCGAGCATGAGCGTACGGGCACGCCGCTTCTGAGCCTGGAGAACCAGCAGCCGCTCCATCGCTTCTCTTTGATCGGCTTTGCCGTCTCCTTCGAGATGGACTACTTCAACCTGCTGCGCATCCTGCAGCTTGGCAAGGTCAAACTTCTGGCGGCGGAGCGCGGCGAGCAGGACGCCATCGTCCTCGCGGGCGGGCCTTGCGCCACGTTCAACCCCGAGCCGTTGAGTCTCTTCGTCGACGCCTTCGTCATCGGCGAGGGCGAGGTCGTCATGCCGGCTCTGATGGACGCATACGACGACGCCGTGCGGCAGGGTCTTTCGCGTGCCGAGCTTCTGCGCGCCCTCTCGAAGGTCGAGGGCGTCTACGTGCCCTCGCTCTACGCGCACGACTACGATGAGTCGGGCCGCCTGTGCGCCATTCGCCCTGCGGCGGGCGCTCCTTCGCGCGTCACGCGCCAATGGGTGCGCGATCTCGATGATTTTCCCGCGCACACCGTCGTCGTCACCGACGATACGGAATTCAACCTTTACCTCATCGAGACGGCGCGCGGCTGCGGCAGGCACTGTCGCTTCTGCATGGCGGGCTACTGCTTTCGACAGCCGCGCAATCGCTCGCTGAAGGTTTTGGAAAAGGAAGTCCAAGAGGCGAAGAAGTACGAAAAGCGCATCGGACTCATGGGAGCCGCCATCTCGGACTATCCCGAGATCGACGCTTTGTGCCGCGACATTCTGGCAGAAAATCTCGGTATGTCGGTCGCCTCCTTTCGCGCCGATTCCGTGACCGAGGAGCTTGTCGCGTCCCTTTCGAGGAGCGGGCTGCGCACGATCACGCTCGCCCCCGAAGCGGGAAGCGTGCGCATGAGGAAGATCATCAACAAGGGCATCGAAGAGGAGCATCTGCGCCATACGGTCGATCTTGCGCTGCAGGCAGGCATCCGCCAGTTCCGCCTCTACTTGATGATCGGCCTGCCCTACGAGGAGGAAGAGGACATCAAGGCCATCGTCGATATGACCGTGCGCCTGCATGAGCATATCCAGGCGAAGAAGGAGCATGCGCAGATCACCTTGAGCATCAATCCGTTCATCCCCAAGCCATTCACGCCCTTCCAGTGGCTGCCTATGGCGGACGAGAAATGGGTCAAGGAGGCGATGAAGACGATCCGCAAGGGGCTGGCGTCCTACAGGAGCATCCGCATCATCGCCGAATCGCCCAAGAGCGCCTATGTGCAGGGCGTGCTCGCGCGCGGCGACCGCCGCGTCGCTCGCGCCCTGCACCGCGCCTTCCTCGCGGGCGGCGCGAAATCGTTCAAGCGTGCGCTGAAGGAAGAGGGGCTTTCCTTTGCGGACTTTCTGCAGGTGCGGCACGCAGAAGATGCGGTATTCCCGTGGGATGCGCTCGACATGGGATTTCCCAAGCAATACCTCTACCGCGAGCTGCAGAGAGCGGCGGCGCTGCAATATACGAAACCTTGCTTTTCGGGATGCACACGCTGCGGCGTTTGTGATACAATGGAGGAGAGACATGTTTCAGCTCAGACATAGCGGCGGCCTTTGGCGCGGCTCGTTCTCGCTCTTTCCCGAGGAGGGGTTGGCGCACGGCATTTCCACGCGCTTGGGCGGCGTATCGAAGCCGCCGTTTGTCGCATTGAACATGGCGCTCCACGTTGGCGACTGCGCCGCGGACGTCTTGGAGAATCGCCGTCTCTTTGCCGAGGCTCTGGGGCTTGACGCTGCGCGGATCGTCACGTAGGCGTAGGAACACGGTCACGGCCGATGTGCCGGTTCCC
>ERZ772948.1145-NODE-1145-length-15849-cov-4.034254_pt1 | contig 15849 bp, 18 predicted proteins | sample MGYA00511945_ERZ772948 | MGnify/ENA primary metagenome ERZ772948 (study PRJEB29015, sample SAMEA2737927) | human oral metagenome | biome: human oral; feature: human-associated habitat; material: dental | place: China | collected 2141 ... | reverse complement strand
TTTCTGTAAGGGCGGCGCACAATGTCCACAAAGTGGACGTTTGTGCGTGTAGTTTGTCATCTCTTTCCTCCTCAGTCGCGAATCGCATTGGCAATCGTCGCCGCCTTGACGGCAGCCGCTTTTATAGCATCAGCATCCGCCCCCGTGACGTTGACATTCTTCGTGACCTTCGCCTCGTAGCTCTCGCCGCGCACGATGTCCGCGAGGTCGATGCCCGTCGCCGCCTTGACCGTCTGAAACGTCTTCGCCATGACGAGCGGCACATTGTCTGCCATCGGCTCGACCGCAGAGGCGCTGCTACCACCGATGATGGATACATTGCCGATGCGCTCAAGCGGCTTTGCCACTTCCGAAGCGATCTGCGGCAGAATCTCAACGATCATCTGCGCCATAGCCGCCTTGCCGTATTTCTTCAGCGCTTCCGCCTTGCGATCCATCGCAGCGGCTTCCGCCTCGCCTTTCGCCTGGATTGCGGCAGCTTCAGCCTCGCCCTGCGCCTTGATTCCTGCCGCTTCCTGCTCTGCCGCATAGCGCGAGGCCTCCGCCTCAGCCTTCTTCGCCTCCGCCTTGCGCTGCGTTTCATAGAGCGCGGCTTCCGCTTCACGCTGACGCTTGGCAAGATCGGCAGCCGCCTTCTGCTCGACGGCATACTTTTCTGCGTCCGCCTGCTTCTGAATCTGCGCCGCAAGCTCCTGCTCACGCACGGACACCTGCTGCTTCTTCAGCTCCTGCTCACGCTCCGCCTTCGCGATCTGCGCGTTGACCGTAGCGGCCTGAACGGATTTCTGCTGCTCCTGCGCCTGAATTTCGTAGGCTGCATCCGCCTCCGCGCGCTTGATATCAGACGCCCGCTTAAGCTCCGCCTGCCGGATGGCAAGATCGGTCTGCCTCTGGGCAATCTCTAGATCCGCCTCGACCTGCGCATCGTTCGCTTCCTTCTGTGCCTGCGCCTTGGCCACAGCGACATCGCGCTCCGCCTCGGCACGTGAGATGGCCGCGCGTTTCTTGATTCGCGCCGTGTTGTCCGCACCGAGGTCGACGATGAGACCATTGTTGTCCGTGACATTCTGTATGTTGCAGGAAATGATCTCGATGCCGAGCTTCTTCATATCCTGCGCCGCCTTGTTGACCACCTGATCGGAGAAGCTGTCACGATCCGTATTGATGGCTTCCAGCGTCAACGTGCCGATGATCTCGCGCATGTTGCCCTCAAGGGAATCCTGCAGATCCTTCGCGATCTGTTCCCCCGTGAAGTTCAGGAAGTTCCGTGCTGCAAGCTGCACGCTCTCCTCGTCGCGCCCGACCATGACCTTGGCGACAGCATCGACATTCACATTGATGTAATCGTTCGTCGGCACGGGCGTCTCCGTCTTGATGTCCACAGAAATCTGCCCGAGGAAAAGCTTGTCCATGCGCTCAAAGAAAGGGATGCGCGCCCCGCCCCGCCCGATGAGGATACGCGGACGCTTCTTGATGCCGGAAATAATGAGTGCCGTCGACGGCGAAGCCTTCACATAGCCGCCCACTAAAATCGCCAAGAGCACGACGACCAACACAACGGCGCCAACAATTCCTCCGATAAATAAGATTCCCATACACTTCGCGACGCATCGCACAAGCAAGGCGCCGCTTTCACCTCCTTGAAAGCAGCACAAAAGGATACGGCGGGAAAGGACATCGTCCTCTCCCGCCCTTCTATTTTATTGTACCATGAACCTTCAAGAACTCAAGCCCCAAAGGTACAGAGCAGATCGAATAAATGCACCGCATCAGCTCCGACATCATGCAGCAGCCCGCCGCGCCGGCTTCGATACAAGCGTCGAGCTTGTCCATGCCGATGCCGCCGAGCGCGAATATAGGGATCGGCGACTTTTGGCAGGCGGCGGCGAGGGCGGCCGTGCCGAGAGGGGCAACACCCGGCTTGCACGCCGTGGCGAAGATGGGACTGAGCATCGCGTAGTCTGCGCCAAGGGCGGCGGCTTCGGCAAGCTCGGAGGCGGAGTGTGCCGATGCGCCGACGATTTGCACAGCGCCCGCTTGCGGCGCTGACCGCCACCCGCTCGCCGCTCGCCATTCGCGCAGAGCGTCGAGCGGCAGATGGAGGCCGTTCGCGCCGAGTTCTGACATCATGCCGAGCGCAATCCGACCGTGCGCGAGACACTTCTTGCCGCCCTTATGCGCGATGCGAGCGACCTTTGCGAAAAGCTGCCGATACTCCTCAAACCGCAAATCCTTTTCGCGCACGATGATCCAGTCCACCATCTCCATCGCGGCGACGCGCTCGATCTGGGCGAGGAAATCGCCTTTTACAAGACGGCGGTTCGTGATGCACGCAATGATTCTTCCCCTATACATAGACGTAATCGTTCAGCACGGGCTGCAGTCCGCCGCGCGAGAGTCCTGCGTACATCTCAGCGAGCGAGCGTGCGTCGGCGATTTCAAACTGCTCGTCACCCGCCGCCCGCACTTTTTTTCCCTCGTACTTCTCCTCGTGGTCGCCGATGCCCGTCGAGACGCCCGCCGATACCTTCGTCGCCGCGATCTTCACGATGCCGTCGCGAAAACTCGCCGACTCGCGCGAGGAAACCGTGATGCCGACATAGGGCAGGAAGATGCGGTAGGCGCATAGCACCTGGCAAAGCTCCCTTTCATGCACGTCGCGCGGATTGATTCCCGCGTTGTTGACGATGGGGCGAAGCCTTGGACAGGAGAGCGAATATTCGACGTGCGGATACTTGCGCTGCAGGAAGTAGACGTGCAGCGCCGTCGCCAGGGCGTCGCGCCGAAAGTCGGCGAGCCCCAGAAGAGCCGAGAAGCCGACGCCCCTCATGCCGCCCAAGATGGCGCGTTCCTGCGCCTCGAAGCGGTAGGGAAAGACGCGCTTCCTGCCCGCGAGGTGAATCTCCTCGTAGCGCACGGCATCATACGTCTCCTGAAACACCGTCACATAGTCCGCGCCGCATTCGTGCAGGTAGCGATAGTCCGCCGTATTCACGGGATAGATTTCGAGTCCGACATTGCGGAAATGCCGCCGCGCCAGACGGCACGCCTCGCCGATGTAGGCGATGTCGCTCATCGCGGGGCTTTCGCCCGTCAACAGCAAGATCTCCTCGATGCCCGACGCCGCGATGACCTCCATCTCGCGTGCGATCTCCGCTTCCGTGAGCCTGCGGCGCACGATGTCGTTGTAGCGATTGAAGCCGCAGTAAATACAGTAATTGTCGCAGTAATTCGCAATGTAAAGCGGCGTGAAGACGTAGACCGTGTTGCCGAAGTGACGCCCCGTCTCCCGCTGGGCACGCCTCGCCATGCGTTCCAAAAAGGGCGCGGCGGCAGGAGAAAGGAGCGCCGCGAAGTCCTCGATGCTGCACCGCTCGTGCGCGAGAGCACGCTCGACGTCGGCGGCACTGTAAGCGGCAGGATCGTACTCCGCTGCCGCAGAAAGCACCTTTTCGCGCACATCGGAATCAATCCGCTCCATATCGCTCGCATACGCCATGACGTCCGTGCGGCTCGCTGGATCGTTTTCGAGCCGATGCTTCCTTTCGAGCGCCGCGCCGCTCAAGCGCGCCGAATCGATGAAATACCTTGCATCTTCTCTCATCTCGTCGCCTCTCCCTCGTGCAGAAAGCCCGTCAGCGGATCGGAAGCAGACGCGCCGCGCTCCAGGACTCTCCCAAGCCCCGCAAGATACGCCGCGCGTCCCGCCTCGATCGCCGACTTGAACGCCCCCGCCATGCGCGCCACGTCGCCCGCCGTCGCGATCGCCGTGTTCGCCATGACGGCGGCGGCGCCAAGTTCCATCGCCTCGCACGCTTCCGACGGCCTGCCGATGCCCGCATCGACGATGATCGGCACGTCGATCTCCTCGACGAGAATCTTGATGAACGCTTTCGCCTGCAGCCCTTGATTCGAGCCGATGGGAGCGGCGAGCGGCATGACAGCCGCCGCTCCCGCCGCTTCAAGGGCACGCGCCGCATAGAGGTCGGGAAACATGTACGGCAGGACGGTAAAGCCCTCGGCGGCAAGCAATTTCGTCGCGCGAACCGTCTCCCCGTTGTCCGGCAGAAGATACTTCGCGTCGCGCATGATTTCCACCTTGATGAAGTCGCCGCAGCCAAGCTCGCGCGCCATGCGTGCGATGCGCACGGCTTCCTCTGCCGTGCGTGCACCCGACGTGTTCGGCAAGAGCGTCACATGCTCAGGAATGTAGTCGAGGATGCTCTGCCCTTCGCGCGTATTCGTGCGCCGCACGGCGAGCGTCACCATTTCCGCGCCCGCATTTTCCACGGCGGCGCGGATGAGTTCGAGCGAATACTTGCCCGAGCCGAGGATGAAGCGCGAGCGGAACATTTTGCCGCCGAGCTTCAACATGTCTTCCCCTTGCTTCTTTTCCATACGATTTCCCCCTTCGCCCTCCCTTTGGGAGAAGCCTTCCCTCCATCGACGGCACGTCCCTACAAAAGCACGACGCGCCTCATCGCCTCAGCCGCCGCCGACGAAGCTCACGATCTCCACGACATCGCCTGCCGCAAGCCGCACCGATTCATACGTCGCCCGCGGCACGATCTCGCCGTTTCTCTCGACGGCGATGCGTGCGGGCACATAGCCGGCTTCTCGCAGATAGTCCAAGAGCATCCTGCCGTCCGCCGCAGTATCCTCGCCATTGACCTTCACCATCTTCATCCCTCCCAAAAAGAAAACCGCACACGCCAAAGTGGTGTATGCGGTCAAAATCGCCCTCTATTCCCTACGTTGGCATGATCCAAATCAGGTTTCGGGTCGGAGCGAAAAGCTCCCTCTCAGCCCATTCGTGGACTCCCCTTTTGCAGTATTCATTATAGCGCAGTTGTGGAAAAATGCAAGGAAAATTCTCCCTAAGGCAGCATCCACTTAAGTTTTCCTCCCAAATAAACGAATAAATCAAGGGAAGACGTCTAATCTTTTTTTAATGAGGAGGGTCATCATGCAGATATCCAGATTTTTGATGTCGCCCGTCTTGCAGCGCCGTGCTGCAGGCGGCATGACTGCTGCAGCCATGCAGAACAAAACGGAAAATCTCGTGCAGTCGTCCAACGGCACTCCTGCTGCAAATCCTGCCGGCTCGAAAAAAGCCAATCCCTTGCAGGAAAACATTTCACGCTTGCAGGCACGCATCGAAGAAGTCAAGGGCAACGACGAGATGCGCCCGGAGGCGAAGGACGCCCTGCTGAAAACGATGATGCAGCAGCTTGCCGATTTGCAGAAGCAAATGGTGGAAGCGATGCGGGCGGACAAGAAGAGCGAGGACGAAAGCGATGCGTCCGCCAGCGCTCGTGACCGCTTCGGCACGGCGAGCGTGCAGGACAAAAAAAGCGACAAGAAGAGCCGGGAAGATGCACGTCTCGCCAATCTGCTTTCTGCAGGCGCATCGCTGCAGCAGTCGAAAGAGAGCGGCGCGTTCGCAGCAAAGGCGCAGTCTGCAGCACAGCGCATGGAGCGCGAGCTTGACTATGCGACAAACCATCCCATAGAAGCGCTTCGGCTGACGAATCCGGAGGCCATGCAAAACAGGCAGAAGGAAATCGCCTCGCTGCAGCTCGGCATCAACCAGATGCGAGCCGCGCAGGCGTACGGAGTCCAAACAGCCAACGTGCCGGCATCCGACGCCCCTGCCCTTGCCGGGGACGCAGATGCGAACGCGAGCGCGGCTCCTGCGGCGAAAGACGCAGAGGACGGCCAAGAGGTGACGATGTCCTCCGACAAGAACGTGGACGACGAGATTCAGAAGCTCAAGGCCAAGAAGCAGCAGATGCAGGCGCAGCTCGCCAAAGCAGCCTCACCCGATGAGAAGGCGGCGCTTCAGCAGCAGCTGCGCCAGTTGGACGCGCAGATCAAGGGCAAGGATTCCGCCGCCTATCGTCAGTCACACGCCCACTACTGGCAGGCATAGCGTATGAAATGCAAAACACGGAAAAGGAGCTGTCGCAAGCATGTACGACAGCTCCTTTTCGCATCCTATAGATGCGCCGCGTTCCACGCAACATGACAGCAACTATTCTCAAGAATTGAAATATCCTCTAGCTATCGGCTAGGAAACATGATATAATTTAGCCAGTAGTAAGGTGTTTTTCGTATGCGGCTCTGCCGTATACTCGCCCTTACAAGGAACCAATCAACCGGCTGACTTCTGTCGGCTTCTTGGGAGTTTCCCTGTAACAAAGGAGGTTTTTGTATGACCATAACGAAAGATATGGGCATCGGAGAGGTTGTCCAGAAATATCCCGCCACCGTTCCCGTATTCATGAGTGCCGGCATGGGTTGCATCGGCTGCGCCGCCTCGCACTTCGAGAACATCGAGCAGGGTGCACTCGCGCACGGCATCGACATCGACGCCTTGATGAAGGGTCTGAACGAAGCTGTCACTGCGGGCTGATTTGCACGAAAAAAACTGCCGCAAGCCAGAAGGCTTGCGGCAGTTTTTTCATGCGTTTCCCAAGCAAAGAGGGCTGCTCCAAGAAGCGAAATCTCGCTTTTCGGAGCAGCCCCTCTTGATTCGTTTCTCAGTTGTCCGCCCAGATGGTCTTCATCGTATCACCGAAGGTCTCATCGAGGTGCTGCAGGATGACGTCGAGGATCGTGCGCACGATGTCCGGCTCGAATCCCTCGTCGGAGGCGGGCAGGCAGGCATCGAGGACGAGGCTGCCGTCTTCCACCGTGTAGTACTTGAACACTTTGTAGCGGCTGTTCATCTCGTTGATGTATGCCGCGAGGTCGCTCTCGTTCTTCTCGTTGACGACCTTGCTGCCGACGATGACGCGCACAATACCGTAGATGGAGGCGTCAAGGATGACGATGACGGGCAGGAACTGCCCCTTGATTTCCATCGAGGAGCGGTAGAGCACCGTACCGTACTCATCGCCGACTTCCTGCTTCTGGAACGCCTGAATGTCAAGCTCCTTGAGCATCGCGTCAAACTTCGCGGCTTTTTCGGATTTGACAGCTTCCGCAGTCTCTACTGCCTCTGCTGCCTTCGCCGTCTTCTTCGCGCCTTTCGTTTCTACCTCGAGGTTTTCTTCTTTTTCTGCCATGTGAACTCTCCTTTTCATTGTGGAAGGATTGTGCTGCCCAAAGGTTCGTCAACACATCTTTAACATTTGCGGAAACCAGGTTTCCTGCTCTCAAACATCGCTTAACGGCGCTTTTTCAAGAAAGCGCCGTGCAAGGATGATGGCAACAAAATCATCGACAGGCTCGGGCGGCACGAGCATCGAGGCGGGCAGAAGCCTCCGCCAGCCACGCGGCGGACGTGCCTGCCAGTACGCCCGCTTCGCCATGTCCGTCGTACGGTACTCGTCGACAAGCACCACGCGCAAACCAGGCACGGCCTCTTCTATGCGTTCCTTCGCTTCCTTGCTCGTCGTGCCGTTTCCAAGCACAAGAACAGTAAACGCATACCTAGAATATTTATCGTTGATTTCACGCGCAAGATTAAGCGTCTCGATCACTTTTTGGAAAAGCACCACGCCATGTACATCGAGAACCGCAATCCCGCACTTCTCGCGACCGGGATCGACGGCGGCGAGCGTCCCGTTCTCCATCATTCGGCTGCTCGCTCAACCTTGATGTTGAGCCGCAGAGGACCGAGTGCATCGGTGTCATCTCGCGCATAGGCGGAGAGGAGGATCATGCCGTAAAGCGGTTCGAGTGTCTGCATGATGCCATACATCTGCTCACCATCGATGACGCCGACCGTGCCGCGGATCGGATCGGGCAGAATGCCGTGTGCCGAAGCAGCGGCATTCACGCGCTTCAAGAAGTCCATGACGACTTCCTGTGATGCCTGCGCACCGCCCGTACCCGTCAGACGGTACGATTGCGCGAGGATGAATTCTCCCTGCCGATAGACGATGCTGTTCGGATGCAAGTCGAGGGCGGCGCGCACGGCTTCGCCGCGCACGAGATTGCCCGCCGCGACGATGCGCACGACCATATCGCCTGGACCTTTAGCTATGCGTGCGACGGCGTCATCGACCTCGGGCGAGTAGACCCAGATCTCGCCGTCGGGCAGATCTTTGCCGAGGTGTGCTGAGACGTTGCGGCTCGCGAGCTGTGCGAGTGCAGCGACATCGGCGCGCACATCGTCCTCGGGCCGTCCGCCCTTGATGACGCCCGCCGCGATGACCTCGCCCGCGCGATAGACGATGTCGCCCTCGCGGATGATCTCAAGCCCGCGGCGCAGCTCCTGCGTGCGCGTTTCCAGCGCCTTCTTATCGCCGGCAAGCTGCGCGTTGCTCGTCGCAAGCGCCGCATTCTCCGTGCCAAGCGTTTCGTTCGCCGCACCGAGCGCATCGTTTTCTGCCGCAAGTGTACGGTTCACCCCATCGAGCGCAGTGTTTTCCTTTGCGAGCTCATCGTTCTTCGCTGCGAGCGCACGGTTGCCCGCAGAAAGCTTTTCGGCTTCCTCCTCTAGTGAGCGTACACTGCCCTTGAGATCGGCAAGCGCCTTGTCCGCCGCCGCCTGCTCGGCGCGCGCCGACGTAAGTTCGGCCGACGCATCCTTGAGCTTTTCCTCCGTTTCCCGCATCGAGCGGTTGAGCTGCTCCATGCCGAAGAGCGCCGTGCGCACGTTTTCTGAAGCGGCGGCAAGGATGATGAACGTCAGCGTCGTGATGACGAAGCCCGTGACGATGGTAACGATGGTCGACGTATGACGCGGCCTGAGGCCGAAGAGAGACAAGCGCTTCTTGCCGACCTTCGTGCCCACGCGGTCGCCGATGACGGCAATGACGCCACCCGTGATGATCAGCACGAGTATCAAGACGATCCCGTACATCAAGACATGCTCCTTTCTCTCCCGAGAGTTTTCCCTTGGCAAGGCGGGAAAATCCGCCTTTTCCTTATCAGTGCGCCGCCTCGCGCATCAGATACGCTCCAATGAGAAGCCCTGCGACATTCGGCAGCCAGACGGCGTAAGCGGGGTTCAGTGCACCCGACTGCCCGAGCGCCCCCGCGAGCGTCATGAGAACGTAGTAGCAAAAGAAGATCAAGAGGCTCAAGCCGATGCCGCGCGAGGAGCTGCTGCGCGTCGGCTGGATGCCGAGCGGCACGCCGATGATGGCGAAGACGAGGCTCGCCATCGGAATCGTGATGCGCTGATAAAGCTCCGTCTCCAACTTCTTCGTATCGACGAACTGCGTGCGCATGAGTTCGATCTGCTGACGCAGCTCCTTCATCGTCAGCTCCTCCGGCTTCTTCTGCTCACGCACGATGCGCCCGGGACCAGCGTTGATGGGCAGCACCTGCTTGTCGAAGCGCATCGTATGCTCCGACTTGCCGCCGGAAACCTCGTAGATCGCTCCCCGATACATCGTCCACTGCGTGCCCTCCCACTTCGCATAAGCGGCATCCTGCACGTACTTCGTCTCACCCTGCTCGAACGACTGCAGCGTCACGCCTTCGAGCGTTTCCGTTGCAGCATCGTAGCGACGCGCATACATGAGGCGCTGCATCTCGCCGTCCTTGATCTCCTTGATAACGATATGATCCTGCGACTTGGGTGCGGCGTTTCCCTGAATCTCGTAGGCGATGACATTCTCATAGGCGTTGTTCGCTCGCGGTACGACATACTCCGTGAAGAGGATGGAAAAGATGCTGACGACGACGCCGAGCACAATGACGGGCGCAGCGATGCGGTAGAAGCTCACGCCGCACGACTTCATCGCCGTGATCTCACTCGAACTCGACAGCCTGCCGAACGTCAAGAGTGCCGCCAAGAGCATCGACATGGGAAATGTATAGATGGCGATAGCGGGCAGGCTAAAGATGAACATCTTTACGACAGAGCCAAACGATGCGCCGTATTCCGTAATGTACTGTGCGATGCGAAAGAGTGTGCCTGAGCCAACGAATACGGCAGACGTGCCGCATATACCGAAGAAGAAGGCGAGGCAGACCTCACGAAAGATGTATTTGTCCAAAAGTCGTATCTGCATAAGGACGCTCCTATAACGTGAAGTTGTCGCCAAGGTAGAACTTGCGTGCGAGATCGCTCGCAGCGATGGTCGCACTGTCCCCTTCGAGGAGGATCTTGCCGTCGTTCAGGATGTAAGCGCGGTCGACGATGTGCAGCGTCTCGCGCACGTTGTGGTCGGTGATGAGGATGCCGATACCGCGCCTGCGCAGATACGCGATGATCTCCTGTATGTCGGCGACGGCAATGGGATCGACGCCGGCAAACGGCTCGTCGAGCAGGATGAACTGTGGCTCGATGGCGAGGCAGCGCGCGATCTCAACGCGGCGGCGCTCACCACCCGAAAGCTCCGTACCGAGACGGTTACGTACATGGCCGATGCGGAACTCCGCGAGCAGATTCTCCATCTTCTCCCTGCGTTCCTGCGCGGAGAGCTTCGTCATCTCCAGGATCGAGAGGAGATTTTCCTCGACGGTCATCTTGCGAAAGATCGAGGCTTCCTGCGCGAGGTAGCTGATGCCGAGACGCGCACGCGCATACATGGGCATGCTCGTGATGCGCACATCGGAAACGAAGACATCGCCCGAGGTCGGCCGCTCAAGCCCCGTAATCATGTAGAACGTCGTCGTCTTGCCCGCGCCGTTGGGCCCTAGAAGCCCGACGATCTCGCCCTTGTCGACGCGCAGGGACACATGATCGACGACACTGCGCCGCTTGAACGTCTTGACCAGATCTTTCGCTTCCAGATGCAAGACCCTCCACCTCTCTTCTTATATTGAATCCTTCTCATTCTACCGCAAGATTGCCCGTGTTGGCAAGGTAAACCGTCAGATGCTTGCTCTTGAGCATGTTATTTCCCTGATATGCCCAGGCGTTGCCATCGAGCACGCACTTGCCCTTGCCGTCCTCAGCTTTGGCAAAGTAGTCGACCGTATCGCCGCCGCCCTCGAAGCTTCTCGGTGGACTGACGACATGCACGTTGCCCGTGCCGCGGTAATGCTCTTCTGTCAGCCAGCCTTCCATGCGATCTGCCGTGAAGGTGCCGTCCGCCGTCGTCATCGTGCCGCCCGCCGGAACGAGCATGTAGTTCGCCGACTGCGTAAATTCGGCGCGCGCGCCTGTAAACGTCTTATCCGCCTTCACGGCACGAACGTCACCTTCCGCGACGTAGCGATCCTTATCAAATACAGAGAGGCTTGCAGCAGTCAGACAAAGATCATCCTTCGTGATCTCTGCACCGCCCGTCGCATGGATGGCGTCGACAGATTCGAGCGTCACGGTCTGTGCCGTCAGACGCATCGCATCGCGCACAGCGATGACGCCGCCCGTGATCTCGCCCTGCTGTGTCTTCGTGTTGTAGCTGGCTCTCGCCCCTGTGATGGTCGCCGCGCCTCGCTTCAATGTAATGCCGCCCTCCGCCGTGATCTCGCCCGTCGCCATGTCGTAGCTGACGCTCTCTCCCTCCAAGGACGATGGCTCATCCGCCGCCTGCAGCGTCCCCATGTTCAGAGCTGCAGCCAAGGCGGCAGCTACGAGTGCAGCCTTCCCTTTTCTCTTCCTCAATTCGCTCCACTCCCCTTTTCAATCCGCGCCTTCTTGCCTTCCTTGCCACTCGCCGTGAACTTCGCGAAGCCGTCTGAGCTTTCGATGCGCTCCGCGCTCACGCGAAGCTTCTCTTTATCCTGCGTGAGCAGGACGTCGCCGACGGCGGCGAGCGTCTCCTTTTCTGACGACCAGATGACCTCTCGGCTCGTCAGGTGTATGCCGTCCGATGTCTCGATCCTCACGCCGCCGTCGACGGTAAGATCCTTAGACGTCAGATCATAATGAGCGCGAGGCGCAGTGAGCTTCAGTTCGCGCCCGCCTTCCTCATGAAAAACGCCTTCGATGTTTCTCGCCTCTGCCGCCTTGCCATCAGCATCCGCCTCGATCGATTCCGCCGTCAGCTGCCAGACGGTACGCCCGTCCTTCTCCAAGCTCAGCGTATTTCCCTCATAACGCAACGTGCGCGCAGGATCGTTCAAGGCCGGAACCTCGGGAACGGAGAGCACTGCCCATGCGAGTGCAGCGGCGAAGAGGGCTGCGGCGAGGACTGCGAGAAGAGTCTTCCTATGCTTCATCTTTCCCTCCTTGCAGCATCGCGCCGTGGCGCTTCTCCTTCTTCATCTCAGGCGGCGTATTCCAGCGTTTCTGAAACCACAGCCACTGCGTCGGGTTCTCGCGGATGACCTCCTCCATAAGGCGCGTCATGCGCACGGTCAGGTCGTAGAGATCCTTTTCCGTATCGCCCGTGTCGACGTACTCCATGCGCTCATAGACGCGCACCGTATGCTTGCCGTCGGGGCGGCGCAGGATGAACGCGGGAACGACGGGCGCACGAAACTTGCGCGAAAAGACGGCAGGTCCCAAGGGCGTCGCAGCCGTCTTGCCGAGAAACTCGATGAAAGCGCCGCCGGGACCTGCATCCTGATCAGCGAGAAAGCCGAGGATCTTGCCATTCTTCAAGGCGCGCCCCGCCGCCAAAAGTTCGCTCGTGCCGCGCGAAAAGATCTCCGCACCGATCGTCGCACGAAGATCATCGAGGACGCGCGAATACTCGGCATTCGGCTGCGTCTTAGCGATTGCCGTGACGGGCAGGCCCGACAGTGAGAAAGCGGCGGACAGCCACTCCCACGTGCCGATGTGACCCGTGAGGACGACGACGCCGTGCCCTTCGGCTAGCGCGTCTTTAAGGCGCTCCAGGTGCTCGATCTCGATGTATTCATGCAGGTTCTCTCGGTTGAGCTTCGGCATGTAGAGAATCTCCAGCATGTTTTGCGCGAGGTTCACGAAGGAGGCGCGCACGATTTTCCGTGCTTCCTTCTCCGAAATGGAAAGCCCCTGCATCATCTGGCGCACGGCACGCTCGCGCTGCTTCTTGATGATCATATAATAGAGCCTGCCGAGCAGCGCGCCGAGTAAGAGCAACGCGCCGTGCGGCAGGAAGCGCAGCGCACGGCTCAGCGCCATCAACGAGTTGTAGAGCATGAACATTCACCTGCTGTCTTCAGATATGTGAGATCTCGGGCGCACGCGCGCCCACCTCATAGAGCGCTGCGTCGCCCTTGCCAAAGCCATCACTGCGAGACGTTTGTGACCTTCGCCGACGCGGTGAAGCGTGCGACGACGTTTTCCCAGCGCCTCTGCGCCTTCAGAAGGAACTCGATGATCTCGCGCACAGCTCCCTTGCCTCCCGGCTTTCCGGACACAAGGCATGCGAGTCTCTGCACCTCGGCCACCGCATCAGCGGGCGCGGCAGGAAAGCCGACCTGCGCCATAACAGCGAGGTCGATGAGGTCATCGCCGACATAAGCGACCTCATCATCTTGAAGACCATGGCGCTCCTTGATCTCAGCATAGGCGCTACGCTTGTCGGCGTGCCCGAGGTAGACATCCCCGATCTTCAACTCGGCGGCACGTCGGGATACAATGGCAGAGTCGCGCCCTGTGATAATCGCCGTACCGAAACCTTCGTTCTGCCACTGGCATATACCGAGACCGTCGCGCACATGGAACGGCTTCATCAGTTCGCCCATCTCACCCGTATAAATGCCGCCATCCGTCAGAACACCGTCGACATCGAAGATGAGGAAGCGCACGCGACGCGCACGCTCCATCGCATCTGCAGAAAGAATCATTTAGACCAGCTTCCCTTTCACCACGTCGTAGATTGCCAGCACTTCCTTCAAAAGCTCTTCGAGCTTGTCGAGGTAGAGGCTATTCGGGCCATCGCAGAGCGCCTCCTCAGGATTGTCGTGCACTTCCATGAAAAGTCCGTCGACGCCAGCGGCGACGGCGGCGCGTGCCAAAGGCTCGACGAATTCGCGGTTGCCGCCCGACGATGTGCCCGCGCCGCCCGGCAGCTGCACGCTGTGTGTCGCATCGAAGATGACGGGAGCACCAAACGTGCGCATGATGGGAAAACTGCGCATGTCGACGACGAGGTTATTGTAGCCGAACGAGGCACCGCGCTCCGTCAGAAGGATGTCAGAGCAGCCGCCCTCGTGCAGTTTGTCGACGACGTTGCCCATGTCGCGCGGCGCGAGGAACTGCCCCTTCTTGACGTTGACGACGCAGCCGGACTTCGCCGCCGCGTAGATGAGGTCGGTCTGGCGGCACAGAAACGCAGGGATCTGCAGCACGTCGACAACCTTCGCCGCAGGCGCGATTTGCGACTCCTTGTGGACGTCGGTCACGACGGGCACATCGAGCTCTTCCTTGATCGCCTGCAGCATTTCGAGTCCCTTCTTGAGCCCCGGGCCGCGGAAGCTGTTGAAAGACGAGCGGTTCGCCTTGTCGAACGAGGCCTTGAAGATGTAGGGGATGCCGAGCCTCGATGTGATTTCCTTGATCGTGCGTCCGATCAAAAGGCAGCGCTCCATCTCCTCAAGGACGCACGGCCCCGCCATGAGCACGAGCGGGCTTCCTCCTCCGATCGTGAAATCTCTGACCTTCACCTTGTTCATCATCATAGTACCGCCTTTCTCTTAAGGAGTCACGGATAAATTCAGTCGCCCAGCTTCACACATCCGAGCGACTTCATTTTATCAGGGTTTCTTTAAAAATGCTTAAAGATTCGCTGATAGATTCTTTGCATCGCACCGCGTTTGTCCGAAACACATTTATTTTTTACGCCAGCCCCTGCTCTCGATAGATCTTATTCACGAGAGCAAGGTCTTCCGGCGTATCAACGCCGACGAAGCGGCAGTCCGTTTCCAGCACGCGGATGCCATAGCCGTTTTCCAGCGCCCGAAGCTGCTCCAGCGACTCCGCCCTCTCCAAGGGCGTCGGTTCAAGGCGCGCGTAGCGCAGCAAAAAGTCGCGCCGATAGGCATAGATGCCGATGTGCTTGTACACGGGTCCAGCCGCTGCACGCGGATAGGGCACGAGCGAGCGTGAGAAGTAGAGTGCATAACCAAGCTTGTCCACAATGACCTTGACGTTGTTCGGATTGAGCTGCTCCGCCGCGTCGTCCATACGTGTCATGACAGTAGCCATCGGCAAGTTCTCATCCATCTCAAAAGGCGCGATGAGATCGTCAATCACGGAAGGTTCGATCAGAGGCTCGTCGCCCTGCACGTTGACGATGAGGTCGACCTCAGGGTATGCCTCTGCCACCTCAGCAAGCCGATCCGTGCCCGTCGGATGGTCGGCACGCGTCAGGAGCGCCTCGCCGCCTTCCGCTCGCACGGCATCGTAGATGCGCTGGTCGTCCGTCGCCACGATCACCTTCTCGGGTTTTTGGGCGCGGCTCGCACGCTCCAGGACGCGGCAGATCATGGGCTTGCCGCAGACGTCGGCGAGTGGCTTGCCTGGCAAGCGCGTCGACGCATAGCGCGCCGGAATCACGCATAATGTCCTCATGTTTCTTCTCCTCCCTTTCGCAAGGCAGTGATCCTTTCCTGCAGATGTGCGGCGAGCATATCCTGAAACTCCTTCGCTCCCTCCTGGAACGTGACCTCGACGCAGATGACGAATACAGGGATCGGCACCTTCGCCTCGATGATCGTCAGCGGGATCTTCACGGCATCCTTCTCCGTGATGACGATGGCTTCCGCCCCGAGGGAGATCGCCTGATCGAGGACGTCCTGCAGTTCCTTCGTCGTGTACTCATGATGGTCGGGGAAGCGCAGGCTCTCGACAATCTTCGCGCCAATATCGAAGAGCGTCTGCTCGAACGACATCGGATTGCCGATGGCGGAGACCGCCATGACGCGTTTGCCTTCGAGCGTCTTGATGTCGACGCCCTCGCCTGCGATGTCGCGATGCCAGTCCTTGAGGTTGACGAAGCGGCGCGGCTGATGGATGCTCTCCATGATCAGCGCCTTTTCGTTGTACTTGCGTATCGGGTTCTTGAT
>ERZ772948.1144-NODE-1144-length-15858-cov-10.399101_pt1 | contig 15858 bp, 8 predicted proteins | sample MGYA00511945_ERZ772948 | MGnify/ENA primary metagenome ERZ772948 (study PRJEB29015, sample SAMEA2737927) | human oral metagenome | biome: human oral; feature: human-associated habitat; material: dental | place: China | collected 2141 ... | reverse complement strand
AAGGACAGTCTTCTGATACTTCATTGTTGATTCGTAAGTGTATATAAAACTTATATATTTTGGTTGCAAAGTTATGAATATTGTTCTAAACTTCCAAATTTTCGTTTGTTTTTTCTCATTTTTAGTTAAAATGTGCAGCGTTAATTAGGTGGTTAAAGGGCTGAAATAAGCTTATGTCGTTAAATGAATAGAATGGGAATAGAAGAAAGGCTTATCTATATGCAGGGTATTACAATTCCATATTAGATGGTCTTGCAGAGAGTGATAAGCTAAAAGATAAAAACGATTTGATACTATGTCTATCTGTTTCCTACAAATAACTTGATTCCTACATTATAGGTTTTTGTAAACTATTTTTATTCGACTCAAAACCAATACATGCTCTTTTGGCTTCTTAAAGATGCCTAATTGACTTGCAAAAGATGCCCTTTTGGAGTCTAACTAACGCCCTTTTGAAGTCCAATTAAGCACCTTTTGAAATGCAGTTTTGCAAAGGCTTGATAGCGAATAACTTACAAAGGTGTTGTTAATGCTTGTTTTTGGCCTTATTTTCTGTCTTTTTACGGTTTGTTTTGTAAATAAAATTCCAAAGTCTTAAACACAAAAGTGTCAAAGAAAACAGGCTAATAACCTCCGCTTTCTCTATGTATCGACGGTGCCTTCGTTCCTTCTATTACTTTTTAAATCTTCCTCCGTGTTCTCCTTTTCTCTGTGTGATATCATGTCAAAGTTCTAAGCTTAAGAGGTAAACTTTATCATTTCAAATGACTGCCCCCTAAAAAGAAACCCCACTATTTTACTATATGTTGTAACTTAGTGAGGTCTCTTGGCGTTTATGTATCTTCCTTTTGGAAAGGAAGGGGAGAGGAGTCAGCCTTGTGGTTGTCCTCAAGCTTCTATGCTTTCAACTGTGGGTACTGAATACGAGTATGATACATCGCTTTCAGACGTTCGATAAGTACAGCCTTAGCAGCGGTGATGTCACGGAATGTAATAGGACAATCCGTGAAGTTTCCATCAGCAACTTGACCATCAATGAGTCGGTTTACCAATCCACTGATACTCTCTTCGGTGTATTCCTGTAGAGAACGCGAAGCAGCCTCGACGGTATCACTCATCATAAGAATAGCCTGTTCGCGTGTGAAAGGATTTGGTCCAGGGTAACGGAATAAGTCTTCGTTGACCTCCTCATCTGGATGTTCATTCTTGTAGTGTATGTAGAAATACTTAGCAAGTCCAGCACCATGATGGGTGGTAATAAACTCCTTAATCTCACGTGGGAGGTTGTATTTTTCTGCAAGTTTCAGACCTTCCGTCACATGGCTGATGATGATACGTGCGCTCTCAAGGTCGTTTAGCTTGTCATGTGGGTTGATGCCTGCCTGATTCTCGGTAAAGAATGCAGGGTTGAGCATCTTGCCAATGTCATGATAGAGCGCACCAGTACGTACCAACTGGCTCTTTGCACCGATTCTACTGGCTATTTCTGTGGCAAGATTACCAACTGTGATAGAGTGCTGGAAGGTACCAGGAGCAACCTCACTGAGTCGGCGTAGCAATTCATTGTTTGTGTTTGACAACTCAAACATTGTTACGGTAGATACGAAGCCGAAAGTCTTCTCGATGACCAACATCAGTGGATAGGTAAAGAGAAGGAAGAAACCATTGACAGCAAAGTGGTAATACATGGTGCGATCAAGCTTCGAAAAATCGTCCGCCTGTATGAGTTGGAGTGATAAGTACACTGCTGCTGAAGCAATTGTGACAAGGAGTGCGGTAAGGAAGATTTGACTTCTCTTTGATAATTCGCGCAAAGAATAAATCGCCACGAGGCCAGCAACAAACTGTACGATAATGAATTCGTATTGATATTTGACAGCCACCGCACAGATAAGTACCATTGTCATGTGTCCTATGAAGGCTGTTCGTGAGTCCATAAACACACGGAAGAATATCGGAGCCATACTGAATGGAAGGATATACACACTCAGAATGTTATGCTCCATCATTAAGGATGTGAGGATAGGATAGATGACTATCATCACATAAAGTAGTGAGATGGAACGTGGTTTATTAAAATAATCTTTTCTGAAAAGTGCCAAGTAGAGTGTGAAAAGGCAAATGAAGATTAGGACGTAGATGGTCTGCCCGATGAAGGTAGATGTTATCTCGTCTTCAGTAGCCTTGCGTTTCTCCATTGCTTGTTCAAAGGAATTAAGCACACGATAGGTCTTTGCATCGACAATGTCACCACGGTCGATGATGCGTTGTCCCTCCAATACCATGCCTGAAGCCTGCGGAATAAGACTTAGCATGTCGTTCATCTCCGTCTCACTACGGTCTTTGTCATAGACAAGGTTTGCCTCTATGTAGTCGTTAAGATTACATTGCTGAAGTACGGAACGCTTCGGACCTAACAAAGGGTCCATGAAAAGCTGCTCATAGGCACCAAGGGTAGAGTAGGTTCTATTAATAGGTACACTCACCGCCTGCTTACCAGTTACGACACGGATATAATGGTTGCTGTCCTTGGCAAGTGTAGAGTACTGTTGTGGATCAATGACTCCAGCCTCATAGATTTCGTGTAGTCGGTGAGTAATAGCATCGACATAGTCTTTTGATAAGCCCGGTATACCATCCTTGTATGCCTGCTTAAACTGTTCAATCTTTTTCTGTTCAACCGTTTGGTTAATGTTGTAATAAGGCTGGAAATGCTTTGTAATAGAGTCTTTCTCAACCTTCAACGCAGCATCAGTCTTAAAGATAGGGAAGTCGAACTTAGCAATCAACTGTCCGTACATCCATGGTTTTCCTTCGTCATAATGGAAAAGTTTACCTTGTGTACGGGGTAAAAATAGCACTATCAAAACGACGGCAACAATGACCAAGGCTACTCTTGAGACCATATTCCGCCAGTAGGGGTTGCTTATGTTTTTGAATCTTATCATCTTATATATTGTTTCGTAAATGTTATAACAAGCTGTTGTAACTTGTTGCGTAATCCTCTAACAACTTGCGAAAATACTAAAAATATAGCGTATAGTCAAAAAAAAGCATTAATTTTGCAGGAAAATATAATATTTAAGACAATGGCAGAAAGAAATGTGAGAGTGCGTTTTGCTCCAAGTCCAACGGGTGCTTTGCATATTGGTGGTGTGCGTACTGCTTTGTATAACTACCTTTTCGCCCGTCAGCATGGCGGCAAACTTATCTTCCGTATTGAAGACACAGACTCTAATCGTTTTGTTCCTGGGGCAGAGGAATATATCCTCGACTCTTTTCATTGGTTAGGCATTAAGTTTGACGAGGGTGTTAGCTTTGGTGGCGAACATGGTCCTTATCGTCAGAGCGAGCGTCGTGATATTTACAAAAAATATGTTAACCAGCTTTTGGAGGCTGGTAAGGCGTACATTGCTTTTGATACTCCAGAGGAGTTGGATGCGAAGCGTAAGGAAATTGAAAACTTCCAGTACGACGCACACACTCGTCTACAGATGCGTAACTCTTTGACAATGTCAAAGGAGGAAGTTGAAAGTATGATAGAAGATGGCCAACAATATGTTGTTCGTTTCAAGATAGAACCAGGAGAGGAAGTTCATGTTAATGATATGATTCGTGGTGATGTTTGCATCAAGACAGATATCCTTGATGATAAAGTTTTGTTTAAGAGCGCAGACGAATTACCAACTTATCACCTTGCAAACATCGTTGATGACCACTTGATGGAAATCTCTCACGTTATTCGTGGTGAGGAGTGGTTGCCAAGTGCACCGTTGCACGTGTTGCTTTATCGTGCCTTTGGCTGGGAAGATAGCATGCCACGCTTTGCCCATCTGCCTTTGTTGTTGAAGCCAGAGGGTAAGGGTAAACTCAGTAAACGTGATGGTGATCGTCTCGGTTTCCCTGTGTTCCCATTGGAGTGGCACGACCCTAAGACAGGTGAAGTAAGTTCGGGCTATCGTGAGAGTGGCTATTTCCCAGAGGCAGTAGTCAACTTCTTGGCACTTTTGGGCTGGAACCCTGGTACAGAGCAGGAACTCTTCTCACTTGAGGAACTTGTAGAAGCATTCGATATCACGAAGTGTTCAAAGAGTGGAGCTAAGTTCGACTATCAGAAGGGTATGTGGTTTAACCACGAATACATCCTCCGTAAGTCAGATGATGAGATAGCACAACTCTTCGCACCAATCGTAGCTAACAATGGTGTAGAGGCTACTATGGAGCAGGTGACACAGGTTGTACACATGATGAAAGACCGTGTTAGCTTCGTTAAGGAACTTTGGGAGCTTTGCTCTTTCTTCTTCATTGCACCAACAAGCTATGATGAGAAGACTGTTAAGAAACGTTGGAAGGAATATTCTGCACAGCAGATGAGTGAGCTTGCTGATGTTTTGGAGGGAATCGAAGACTTCAGTGTTGAAGGTCAGGAACCTATTGTTTTGAAGTGGGTAGAGGACAAAGGCTATAAGCTTGGTGATATCATGAACGCATTCCGACTCACCCTTGTTGGTATTGGTAAGGGTCCTGGAATGTTCGATATATCTGCTTTCCTTGGCAAAGAGGAAACCTTGAAGCGTATGCACAAGGCTATTGAGGTGTTGGGATAAGCACCTTGAAAGGCTAAATTAATTGAGCCGAGTATGTATAATATAATAATGTATGCCATCCAGTTTGGTATCGCTGTGGGTAGTCTTTTCAATGAAAAGCTACGTAAGATGTGGCGAGGAGAACAGGAGGTAGTGCGGATTTTACGTGAGAAGGTGGAGCCAGACGCTCAATATGTTTGGTTTCATGCTGCTTCATTGGGTGAGTTCGAACAAGGTCGCCCTTTGATAGAGCAGATACGAAAAGACTATCCGCAATATAAGATTCTGCTTACTTTTTTTTCTCCTTCTGGTTATGAGGTGAGGAAGAATTATGAGGGAGCAGACATCATCACCTACCTTCCTATAGATACGGTGGGTAATGCGCGCAGATTCCTACGTGCAGTTCGTCCTGTTATGGCGTTCTTTATCAAGTATGAATTCTGGTATAATTACCTGCATATCCTGCAGTATCGTGATATACCAGTCTATAGCGTGTCAAGCATTTTTCGTCCAGATCAAATCTTCTTTAAGTGGTATGGTCGTGGTTACGGTCGTGTTTTAAAGTGCTTTAGCCGTTTCTTTGTTCAGAATGAGGAGAGCAAGGAACTCCTGAATAAGATAGGAATATCTGATGTAGTTGTTGTGGGTGATACTCGCTTCGACCGTGTTCTGCAAATCAAGGAGGCAAGCAAGAAACTGCCATTGGTGGAGAAGTTCGTCAATAGAGATGCTACTGATAGAAAGAAAGTCTTTGTGGCAGGATCATCATGGCAGCCTGATGAGGAAATCTTCCTTAAGTACTTTAATGAGAATAGGGACTGGAAACTCATCATTGCACCGCACGTTATCGGAGAAGATCATCTAAAGACTATCCTCTCACTGATAAAGGATAAGAAGGTAATACGCTACACACAGGCAACAGAAGAGAATGTTGCTGATGCAGATGTATTGATTATCGACTGTTTTGGTTTGTTGTCATCGATTTATCATTATGGTGATGTTGCCTACGTCGGTGGTGGTTTCGGAGTTGGAATCCACAATGTTCTCGAGGCTGCAGTGTGGGATATGCCCGTCCTCTTTGGTCCAAATAACAAGCATTTCGCTGAAGCACAAGGACTCTTGCGTGATGGTGGTGGCTTTGAAGTTTTCGACCTTGAGAGTTTCAGTCTATTAATGAATCGCTTTGCCGAAGACGAAGAGTATCGCACTGCTTGTGGTTCTTTGGCAGGTACTTATGTTGAGAGTTTGGCTGGTGCTACAAATAAAGTTCTAAGCAACGTAAAGTTATGAAATATCAGATAACGTGTGATAACTGTGGAACACAGTTTATTGTTGAGGCTGAAGAAGGACAAACAATAGAGTGTACTTGTCCTCATTGTCAAGGTGTCATGGAGGTTACATTACCTTTGGTGAGTGCTGGTCAGCAGTATGAACAACCTACAGGTTTTACCTCACAAGCGCAGCAGGTACAAGGAGAAACGCACAAGAAAGATAGCAATGCAATTCTTTGGGGCGTTGTTATCGGTCTACTTCTATTGGCTGGTGGTGTAGGTGCTTATTTCACTTTCGGCTCTTCTTCGCCAGAAACACCTGTGACTGATAGCATCCCTAATGATACGATTCCATATGAATCTCCTATTCAAGTAGAGGAAACTCCATCTGTTGATACTGTGGCAACAGCCCCTGCAGAGCCTGAGCAGAAGGAAGAAGAGCAAGTTGAAGAACAGCCAGAAGAAGGCGCAGATACCATTGCTGTACCAGGACACGATGAGTAACTTCAACGATACACATAACGAATAAAACAGAAATATATACATGGGAAAGATTATTTTAACAGGTGACCGCCCTACAGGTAAACTTCACTTGGGTCACTACGTGGGTTCTCTCCGCCGTCGTGTGGAACTTCAGAACCTCGGAGACTACGATAAGATGTTTGTCTTTATGGCAGACGTACAGGCGTTGACAGATAATGCTGACAACCCAGAGAAGATTCGACAGAATATTATTGAGGTAGCTTTAGATTATCTCTCTGCTGGCTTGAGTCCAGAGAAATGTACACTCTACATACAGAGTCAGATTCCTGAAATAGCCGAACTGACCACTTTCTTGATGAATCTTGTCAGCGTAAGTCGTGTTCAGCGTAACCCAACGGTGAAGACTGAGATTAAGATGCGCAACTTTGAAGCTAATATCCCAATGGGCTTCTTTGCTTATCCTGTTTCTCAGGCTGCTGATATTGCTGCTTTTAAGGCTACTACTGTCCCTGCAGGTGAGGACCAAGAGCCTATGTTGGAGTTGACACGTGAACTCGTACGTCGCTTCAATCAGATTTATGCACCAGTACTCGTTGAGCCTGCTATTATGTTGCCAGAGAACGCTACGGCACGTCGTCTGCCTGGTACAGATGGTAAGGAGAAGATGAGTAAGAGTCTTGGTAACTGTATCTATCTCTCTGACGATGCTGACACCGTATGGAAGAAGGTGAAGACAATGTACACTGACCCAACTCATTTGAATGTGTCTGACCCAGGTCATGTTGAGGGTAATGCTGTGTTTACTTACCTTGATGCCTTCTCAACAGATGAGGACTTCGCTGAGTTCTGGCCAGAGTTCCAGAACCTTGATGAGTTGAAAGCGGCTTATACAGCCGGTGGTATCGGTGATATGAAGTGTAAGAAGTTGCTCAATAGTGTATTGAACAAGATGTTGGATCCAATCCGTGCGCGCCGTCGTGAGTACGAACAGGATATTCCAGAGATCTATAATATCCTCAAAAAGGGTTCATTGGAAGCACGCGAAACTGCAGCCCAGACTATGGATGAGGTGCGTGCAGCTATGCAGATTAACTACTTTGAGGATACCAAGTTGATTCAAAGTCAGGCTGAAAGATTCAGACAGAAGTAAGTCTTTAGCCCTACTTTAAATTCATATAGCAGTCTTATTCCACCTCTTTATAGAAGGAATAAGACTGTTTTTTGTGTCTAATAGTCTTGCAGTTAGTACTTTTGATTAAGTTTTCTTACCTTTTTAACGTACGTGCGAACGCCCCGCACGTATGGTGCGGACGCTTAACACCATTGGTGTGGAGGCTTAGCACGCTACAATAAGTCCTAATTCTTCGAACGATTTATTGGTCGGAAAGAACCATAATACTAACAGTAAACCATTTTTAAAGCCTCAGTTATTATTTATATTGAGTGGATGAGGGTAGATGAAGAATCCCTTTTCGTCTGATAGTCAGTAGAGTTTACACTCGCCTTGATTAAATTTAATGATTATTTAGAAAATATTTCTTAGCATAATTTGTGTCAAATAAAAAAAGTCCCTACATTTGCCTATATCAACCTAAACAATATATGACATCGGCAAATGGCGTTCTGCGGAAAGGGGAATAATACCTCCTCTCGTAATAAGCCATTAATATCGTGAACATAAATAGAATATCATTTTAATAATTTTATATCCTTTCGTGCTACTGTAGGCATGATACTCTTTGTCAACAGTTTTGCGGAGGAACTAAACAATCTTTACTATTAAAAGTTAGATGCGCATGATTTTACACATCAAGCCAATCGGTTTTACGTTATGCATGGGTGTATCTTTCTTGATGCCAACGCATGGATTTGCAGTGTCAAAACTGCCTGTTCAAAGCGTACAGCAATCAGGGAAATGCACGGGTATTATTCTTGACGAACAAGGAGAGCCTATCATTGGTGCCACTGTTCAAGTGAAAGGTACAAGTAATGGAGCTGTTACTGATTTAGACGGTCGCTTCTCTTTATCAAACATTCCTCCTGGTAGTATTATTGTTATTAGCTACATTGGTATGGACACCAAGGAGGTAAAATGGGATGGTCAGGAAATTAAAGTGACGTTAAAGGAGGAACAGCATGCTCTCAACGAACTTATCGTGACAGGTTATGGTGGTCAACAGAAGCGTGCTACGTTGACAACAGCTATCTCTAAGATGGATAATAAGGTGTTGGATGCGGCAGCTTTCTCAAATGTCGGTAGTGCATTGCAGGGTAGTGTGACAGGTCTTCAGGTTGTCAATAGCTCTGGTCAGCCAGGTACTGCGCCTTCTATCACCTTGCGTGGTGGTGCTTCTATCACAGGAAGTGCTCCTGCATTGATTATCGTTGATGGTGTTGAGCGTACTTTGTCAGAGATTAACCCATCTGATATCGAGTCAATTGAAGTATTGAAGGATGCGGCGTCAACTGCAATTTATGGTGCGAGAGCAAACGGTGGTGTAATCCTTGTTACAACAAAGCGCGCTCAAGCGGGAACTTCCAGCATCAATTATCGTTTGAAAGTGGGTGCCAACTTCAAGCGTGATGACTATAAGTTCATGAATGCCCGTAACTATCTTTACTATAACCGAATGGGCTTCAAGCGTTATGCTGATGCTATGGAAGGACACGGAAGGGCTGCTAATGTCGATGCACAGAATGGTTATTCTGGTCGTGGATATACTGATTACACTCCACGTACGGATGTTATGTATTACGATGCAACCAATCCTGAGCACCAAAGACTGCTAACTGAAGAAGGATGGGAGGTTATGGACGACCCTTACTATGGTGCAACAAATGGTGCAAAGCTTATCTTTAAGGATTATGGAGGTCTTTTAGAAGATGCAATCTACCATAATCAAACCCTTACACAAGACCATTATCTGAGCTTCAGCGGTGGTAATAACATGGGTTCTTTCGTAGCTTCATTAGGTTACTATAATGAGAATGGTGTTGTACGTAATACTTCTTTCCGTCGTTTCACTGGTAGCGTGAAGGGTGCTTATCAAATCAAGCCTTGGCTGAAGGTGCGTGCTGGTGCACAATACACCTGGTTTACGAAGCCAGATAGTTATTTTGGCTCATGGAGTTCTTTGTTCTATCGTACCCGTTCACAGCGTCCTACATGGAATCCTTACCTCGCTGATGGTTCTCCAGCACCAGGTTGGAGTAGCTCAGATGGTAACTATATGTATTGGAATGATAAACTCACGATGGAGAATGGTTCACGTTCAGAAACCTTCAACATAGGTTTTGACTTGACATTGATACCTAAGCATCTGAAGATGTCGGCTAATGGTTCTATTTATCATGTGCTGAATCAGAATGAAAGCTTCAATAAAGCTTATTATACACAGAGCAATCCTAATAGCATCAATACGACACGTCGTGCATATGCTTATATGATGAAGGATACACAGATACAGCTTAATACGATATTGAATTACTTCGATACGTTTGCTGAGCATCATAATGTCGACTTCATGTTGGGTGCGGAGTATTATGATTATAACTACTTCTGGATGAATGCTTCTACAAAGAATTCACCTACAGATGATATCCCTACACTTAATGCTGGTGCTGATAAGGATAGCAATCCAAAGTCTGAGAAGTCTGGTAATCGTATCGAGTCTCTCTTCGGACGCTTCAATTATGATTACAAACAGAAGTATTTGCTCAGCTTTACTTTCCGCTATGATGGTAACTCTAAGCTAAAAGATAACCGTTGGGGTTTCTTCCCTGGTATCTCTTTGGGTTGGAACATGATGGAAGAAAACTTCTGGAAGGAGTCTAAGTTGTCGAACTTTGTTAGCAATATCAAGCCTCGTATCAGTTATGGTAGCAATGGTAATGTGAGTGGTATTGGTGATTTCTATATCTATGGAATTTATGACCAACTTACAAACTATCATGGTAACACTGCTTTCTACGATCGTTCGCTTGTGAATACAGCCTTAAAGTGGGAGCAGAGTCATACGTTTGAGGCTGGTCTTGACCTCGGTTTCTTCAAGAATCGTCTGTCATTAATTCTCGATTACTACGTTCGTAATACGAGTAATCTGCTTCAGAGTGTGAACCTTCCTTCTTACTTAGGATTCTCTTCTATCCAAACAAACTTGGGTAAGTTACGTAATCAAGGATTTGAAATGGAGGTGCGTGCTACTCCTATTCACCTGAAGAACAGTTTCCGTTGGGACCTCTCTTTCAATCTCTCAACTGTAAAGAATACGATTATTCAGCTTCCTAAGAGCGACCGTCCATTCAATCAACTTCAAGGAGTAGAGGTTGCTGCGGGCAAGGTTGGCACTGATGGTAAGACTCCTACTAAGTGGATTGGTGGTTATCGTGAGGGTGGAACACTCGGAGAACTCTATGGTTACAGCCAAGATCATATCTTTAGAGATTGGGATGATGTAAAGGCTAATGCTAACAAGCGTATTGATAACATTGCAAAGTTGTACGGTCCAGGTCTTGCAGATGAGGTAAACCCACAGACTGGAGTGCTTTATAAGAACTCAACAGGCTGGAAGGCTATTGAACCTGGTGATGTTTGCTGGGAGGATATCAATGAAGATGGTATTATCAACTCACTTGACCGTAAGGTATTAGGTAACTCAAGACCTACTGTGACAGGTGGTTGGACAAGTACGTTAAGTTATAAGAATCTCTCATTATTTGCTCGCTTTGATTATGCTTTAGGTCATACAATCTACAATGACCTCAAGGCTCGTTCCATGGGACAATTTCAAGGACAGTTCAATCTCATTGATAATGTAAAGGATATGTGGACAGAGACCAATCCAGGTGCCAGCTATCCAGCATTCAGTTATGCTGATCAGTTGAATAAGCAGAACATCTGGCGCGAAGGCTCTAAGTTCTTTGAGAAGGCAAGCTACATGGCTCTGCGTGAGATTACGTTGAGTTATACCTTACCAAGAACATGGATTAAGGCAATGAAGATGGCGAATGCCAATGTTTATGTGACAGGACAGAACCTCTTCTATCTTACCCCTTATGACGGTGCTTCTCCTGAAGCCATCTTGGAGGGATATGACTACGGTCGTTATCCAACTCCTCGCACACTTATCTTTGGATTAAACGTTACATTTTAATTAAGCAATGTTACTTACAATGAAAAAGTTACTATTCTATATAACTGCTGCAGCTCTCAGCCTCTCGCTGACAGGCTGTATGGACATTGAGCCAGTTAGTACTATTACCGATGCGAACTACTGGAAGAATTCTGATCAAGTACAAGCTTTCAATCAAGGACTGAGTTCTTGGATGCGAAGCTATGCTGATAAGTATATAGTCTGGGGTGAGATGCGAAGTAATATCTATAGTGGAACCTCTTTTAGTGGTGAGGCTCCACAAGGCTACGAACGCTTGTGGAATAACACCCTTGAGAAGAGTAGTGCTGTGGTAGGCAACTACGGAGGGCTTTATACTGGTATCAATCAGATTAATCTGATGATAGATAAGGTGAATGAAGCTGGCTATCTTACCGAAGCAGAGAAAACCAACTATCTTGGTGGTGCTTATGGCATGCGAGCTTTCTTGTATTTCCAGTTGCTTCGTACCTATGGTGACGTGATTGTTTACTTACAACATACGGAGGGAAAGACCATTGACTTGAGTAAGGTTGCTCGTAAGCAGGACGCAGCAGCTGATGTGATGAAGCAGATAAAGGCTGATATTACAGCTTCTGAGACAGCTTATAATAACAATTATAAGTTTACTAATGGTCGTACTTATTGGTCGCTTGCTGCAACCAAGATGCTCAAAGGTGAGGTATATCTGTGGAGTGGCAAACAGATGGGGGGCGGTTCTGTCGACTATCAGACAGCTCTTACTGCTTATCAGGATGTGCAGAACAATGCTGATGTAAGTCTACTTGATAATTTTGAGGACGTCTTCGCTTATGATAACAAGGAGAACAAAGAGATTATCTATGCGCTTCACAATCGTGAGAATGAAGCGTCTTTATGGGGAGGTCTCTATACTTCACTTGTGATGAACAAGCAGAACGTTGGTGCTTATCGTCTGCATGATGACGCTGGTCAGGCTATACAATTTAGCGAATCAAAGTATCTGAACTTACGCTTAGGAAGTGGCGTAATGCGCTTCCCACTTGACAAGCGTTTGTGGACGAAACTCTATTCAAATGATGGTGACAAGCGTAAGAAGGCTTCTTTGGCAGATGTTTATCAGGCTTCAGACGGTTCATACGTGGGTAATATCTGTAATAAGTTCCACGGAACATTGCTTGCTGGTAGCTCAGCTACATCATGGTATGATGACCAACCTATCTATCGCTATGCAGAGTGTCTGCTTGGTATTGCTGAGGCTAAGGTCTTCTTAGGTCAGGATCCATCAACAGAAATCAATCAAGTTCGTCGTCGTGCTTATGGTGCTACCTACTTTAATGCACATGCTGAGGTACAATATCCAAATGATGTTAGTACGGGAGGTAGTGCTACGCTGACCACGTTCTATACTGATAACCCATTTGTTGGTGGTGATGAGGACCCAATAGAAGCTATCCTTAAAGAGCGTATGCGCGAGTTCTTGTTTGAAGGGAAGCGTTGGCATGATATCCGTCTGGTTGATAAGGCTACAAAGTATTCAACAGCAAGTGCCGACCGCTTGTTGTGGCCTATTGATGAAACAACGAAGTCAACCAATGCAGAGCTGAAACAGACTCCTGGTTACGGAGATTAATACGAAAAGAGATTAATTTTTAATTTTATAGGGGAAAGATAGGGAATAAAATCTCGTCTTTCCCCTTTTCTTTTGCATATAATTAGCACAACGCTCTATCTTCGATTTGTATAATGTGATATTTATCTCTCATACAAGTTATGTGTTTGTGCCTTACTATCCGTTATAATGACTTTTATATGTCATCTTTAAGAGACGTGCTGACGCTTAGCACATGTGGTGCTCATGCTTAACACCAATGGTGCTGAGTACTAAATAATCTGCACACTTGCCTCATTCTTCTAATAGTAGACTTGCTCATTGTCAGTTGGTTTACTAACTTTTAGGTATTGCACGCTCTATAGAATATTAATACTTTTGCATCAATAGTTGAATACATATTTTTTACTTAAGACTCTATTCGTTGTAACACGGAGTCTTTAAACTACAAGTTAGATGAAAAATAACAGAAAAATATTTATCTGCAAAGGGGCGTATAATACTTATTCGTTATATAGAAAGGCGATTTGTCTAACACTTTTCTCAAGTTTTCTCATGCTTAGAGGAAACGCACAAGAGATGAATAAGCGTGATACAACTGTTGAGATGAAAGAAGTTATGGTGACAGCACGTAGCGAGATTAGGAAGTTGAAGGAGTCGGCTATGCCTATATCTGTTATAGGACAGCGTCAGTTACAAGGTACAGCGACAAATATTAATGACGTACTTGCGCGTACGGTTGGAGTGACAGTGCGAAACACAGGAGGTTTAGGTAGTGCCTCTCGCATCTCACTTCGTGGCTTAGAAGGTAAGCGTATGGGAATGTATGTGGATGAAGTCCCGATGTCGCAGTTGAGTAACTTTGTTGCCTTAAATGATATTCCTACGAATATGATAGAGCGCATTGAGGTTTATAAAGGTATTGTCCCTTATAAGTTTGGTGGCTCAGCCTTAGGAGGAGCAGTCAATGTAGTAACAAAGGAATACCCACCAGTTTATTTTGACTTCTCATACGAACTGGGTTCGTTTAACACACATCAAGTATCAACGGTGTTTAAACGTACCAATCATAAAACTGGCCTACAATTTGGTATTGGTGGAGCCTTCTCGTTTTCAAAGAACAATTACAAGATGACCTTGGCAAATTTGGACAATAGAATTGTGGAAAGAGACCATGATAAGTTCAATAAAGTCATGGCTGGAATGTCTGTTAAGGCTACGAAATGGTGGTTTGATGAAATGAAGTGGGAACTTATTTTCCTCAAGACACGTCAGGAAATACAAGGAATCGACCTCGATGTGCGTGAGGCTTATAACCATTCTGTTAGTGGAGTAACGGCTTTGACGCTGAAACGTAAGAACTTTTTTGTAGACGGACTCGACTTCGATTTTGAAATAGGGTACGTTATTGGCAAGTATGGATTGCGTGATAAGGCTATGAATCGTTATGATTGGGATGGAAACAAGTTGCCTGCGGTCTCTCCATACGGAGGAGAGCAGAATAACTTCCCTTCTGATGGAAGAAATCGGTCAAATGAGTTGACGTCGAAGCTCAATTTGGGATATACCATAGATAAGCATCATGGTGTCAATCTGAATGTTTACTTTGATAGGAATTCACTTCATCCAAATGATTCCTTAATGGATAAGGCTTTGGGATTTCAATCAAATTTCCCCAGTAAGATGAAAACCTTAACAACTGGCTTGTCATACGATTTGACTCTCTTTGATGGTCGTTTCCAGAATGCTTTGACTTTAAAGAACTTTATTTTCTCATCTCATTCCCGTAGCATAGATGTTTATTCGGTACGTGCGCCAGAGCCCGTAAAAGTGTCTAAATCTTATTTTGGTTTTAGTGATGCCTTTCGTTATAAGTTTACAGACGACTTGATGCTAAAGGCCTCTTTTAATTCAGAGGTGCGAATACCTACAAGTGAGGAGTTAATAGGTAATGGATATTCTATCCTCGCATCCCCAGCTTTGAAGCCTGAACGTACATCTGGTGTCAATCTTGGTATGCTTTATCGTCACTTAAAACAAGATGGTGGACTTGTTGAGATAGAGTTGAATGGTTTTTATAATCAGTTGAAAGACATGATAAGGTTCACTCCTGATATGATTCCTACGATGGCTCGCTATCGTAACTTTGGTAGTGTTCGGACGAGAGGTGTTGAACTTGATGTTAAAGGAGATGTCTGTCCTGTACTTTATCTTTATGCGAATGGTACTTATCAAGACCTTCGTGACGTGAGAAAACTAACTCCAGGTACTACTGTCGAGAATCCCACCTATATGAAACGTATCCCAAACGTACCTTATCTATTAGCAAACTTTGGTGCAGAGTTCCATAAAGAAAACCTCTTTGGAGGAAAGGAACAGAACACACGTTTCCTCTTTGATGCTTCATACGTTCATACATATTACTATGATTTTGAAGTAAGTCGGTATCAAGATAAGAAGATTCCTTCTGCTTTGACGATGGATGCAGCAATAGAACATAGTTTCAAGAATGACCAATGGGTTTTAACGTTTAAGGTAAAGAATCTTATGGATCGCCATGTTGTATCAGAGTTTAATCGTCCTCTGCCAGGAAGATATATAGGAGTAAAAGTTAGATATCTTCTGAAGTAAGAGGTAATAAGACTTTATTTTGCAATATAAAAGAATAAAGTATGATTCATAAAGAAAGGGCATATTGTGTGTCTATAAAGATAATGTTAATATTAAATAAAGAGAAAAATGAAAAAGCTAAAATCAATTCTTTCAGCCATTGTTGT
>ERZ772948.1142-NODE-1142-length-15877-cov-10.087473_pt1 | contig 15877 bp, 11 predicted proteins | sample MGYA00511945_ERZ772948 | MGnify/ENA primary metagenome ERZ772948 (study PRJEB29015, sample SAMEA2737927) | human oral metagenome | biome: human oral; feature: human-associated habitat; material: dental | place: China | collected 2141 ... | reverse complement strand
GGCGGGCGTGGCCGCCGGCGCCGCCAGCGCCCGGGAGTCGGCGGCGCCGCCACTGGTGGCCGGCGCGGGGGAGGCGTTCGTTGGCGCCAGCGGGTTCTCCCGCACCTGCTCGGTGTAGCCCAGGGGGGCGTCGGTGGTCACCCACCACGCCGTCGCCCCGGGGGCGCTATCGACGCGGATCACCCGGACGGCGTCGACTCCCGCCCGCCGCAGCGCCCTGACGAGCGCGATGCCGTGGACGGAGCGGTCCTCCACCCCGAACAGGCAGCGCAGGGCCAGGCCCGCCAGGCGGCCCAGGAGCAGTGAGAGCACCGCACCGGGAAGGGTGATGGCCGAGCGAAGCACGGCGAGCCCCACGATCGTCCAGATCGCGACCCAGCCGTAGCGGACAGTTGCTGACGAGCGCCGCTCGCCCGCGGCCGTGAGCAGGCCCACCAGAGCTGCGAAGACAACCGAGACGCCCAGGCGGGGGAAGCCGGAGGCGCTGACGGTCAGACCGGCCAGGAGGGCGGGCGGCGCCCAGGCCTCCAGCGCCCACAGCGCCATGATGGTGAGGGTCCAGCCGGCGACGGCGCCAGCGGCGCTCTCCGCGGCCCCCCGCCAGCGGCCCCGCAGGAGCTGGTCGAGGAGGATGAGGACGGGGATGAGGAAGGTCGCGAGCCCCTCAAGGGTCTGCAGGGGAAGGATGAGCACCTGGCGCAGCACGGAGGACAGCACCACGCGGACATCCGCTGTCACGCCGGTGGTCGTCTCATGCGCGTAGGTGGCCAGGACGAGGACGGACAGGATGCCCGCGCTCACCAGGGCGAGGCTGAGCAGGTCCTCGGCGCGGCGACGACGGCGCGGGGACTCGTCGACGAGCAGCGTCGCCGAGCGGGGCCCGGGCTCCGGCTCCGGGGCAGGCTGCACCACCGGCGTGACGCCGATACGGGGGATCCCGACCGGGGAGGTCGCAGGCATCGGTGGCATCGGCGGGATGTCGGGCGCTGGCGGCGTCGCGGGCGCCGCGGAAGGGGCTGGCGCGGCGTCGGCGGGCGCGCTTCCCGAGGTCGGGGGCTCGGCGGCGGCATCGGTCATGCCGGGATTCTACGGGGAGCAGCGCATCTGCCCGGTGCGTCCAGCGTCTCAGCCGGCTCTGCGCAGCCGCAGCGAGTTGGCGACGACGATGACGCTGGAGCATGCCATCGCCCCGCCAGCGATCATCGGGTTGAGCATCCCCGCCATGGCCAGCGGAATCGCCGCCACGTTGTAGGCGAAGGCCCAGAACAGGTTCTGCTTGATGATCCGCAGAGTGGCCCGGCTCACTCGCACGGCGGCGACGACCGCGTCGAGGTCGGCCCGCACAAGAGTGATGTCCGCGGCCTCGATGGCCACATCCGTCCCCGAGCCCATGGCCAGGCCGAGCCCCTGGGTGCCCGCCTGGGCGAGGGCGGCGGCGTCGTTCACCCCGTCGCCCACCATGCCGACGACGGCGCCCAGGGCCTGAAGGTCGGCGACGACGTCGCGCTTGTCCGCGGGGAGCACCTCGGCGCGCACGTCGGCCGGGTCGATCCCGACCTCGCTGGCCACATGCGCGGCTGCCCGGGCATTGTCCCCGGTCAGCAGGATCGGGCGGATCCCCAGGGCGCGCAGCTCGGCGATGGCCCCGGCAGAGGAGGGACGGACGGTGTCGCGCACCGCCAGCACGGCGGCAGCCTGGCCGTCGACGGCGACGACGACCGCGGTGGCCCCCGTCGACTCGGCGGCCTGAAGGGCGTCGGCCAGGTGGCCGGGGAGGGCGACGCCGCGCTCGGCGATCCACGCGGCCCGGCCGACGGCGACCTGGGAGGTGCCGCCAGTCCCGGCGGCGCTGCTCGCCACCCGTCCCGTGACGCCCCTGCCCTCGTGGTTGACGAAGCCCTCGACCCCCGGGAGCTGGGCGCCGGCGGCCTGGACGCGCTCGCGGGCCGCTGCTGTGATGGCCGCCGCCACCGGGTGCTCGCTGGAGGCCTCGAGCGCCCCCGCCAGCACGAGGGGGTCGAGTGCGGGGAGGGAGGGGTGGTGGGGTCGATCCGCGGGGCTGGCATCGGGTCTATTCGGGGCTTCGCCCCTCTTACGCGCTGCCATCGGCTCGGACACTCGAGCAAGCTCGGCGCCGCTCGCCTCAGTTGCGCGTGGCAGGGGAGCGCCTGAGGGCGCCCCAGCGCCCGATGGCGCGGGGGACTGGCCCGCGGATCGACCCCACTGCCCCGACTCAGCCCCATCGGTGCCGATCCCGGCGCTGGCGGCGGCGTCGAGGCTCATGCGCGCCGTCGTCACGGTGCCGGTCTTGTCCAGGACGATCGTGTCGAGCGAGCGCGTGGACTCCAGGACCTCCGGGCCCCGGATGACCACGCCGAGCTGGGCGGCGCGGCCCGAGCCCACGAGGATCGCGGTCGGCGTGGCCAGGCCCAGGGCGCAGGGGCAGGCGATGACGAGCACCGCGACCGATGCTGTCAGCGCGTTCTGGACCGAGGCGCCGGCGACGAGCCAGCCGACGAGCGTGAGGGCGGCGATCCCGAGGACGGCGGGCACGAACACCCCGGAGATGCGGTCGGCGAGGCGCTGCACGGGGGCCTTGCCCGCCTGCGCTGCCGTGACCATCGCGCCGATCCGCGCGAGCGTCGTGCCCTCGCCCACGCGCGTGGCGCGCACGAGCAGGGCCCCGGAGGTGTTGATCGTCCCGCCGGTGACCTCGTCGCCGACGCCGACCTCCACCGGCACGGATTCCCCGGTGAGCAGGGCCTCGTCCACGGCGCTGGCGCCCTCGACGACGACGCCGTCGACGGCGATCTTCTCCCCGGGGCGCACGGCGATGAGGTCGCCCGCGGCGAGGTCGTCGACGGCGACCCGCTCCTCGCGGCGCTGAGCCTCGGGGCGGGGGGCGCCGTCGTCGTCGAGGACGTCGATGGCGGCGGTGGAGCCGTCCGGCGCGGCCAGGCGGACGCGGCTGGCCTCCTTGGCGCCTAGCTCGAGGAGGGCGCGCAGGGCGTCCCCGGAGCGGTACTTGGCGCGGGCCTCCGCGTAGCGCCCGGCCAGGAGGAAGGTGGTCACCCAAGCGGCTGACTCGAAGTACATATGGGCGTGGTGCTCGCCCGCGCCGGAACTGCCAGTGAGCATGCCCGCGAGGTCCATGGGCATTGTCATGCCGATCTCGCCCGCGCCGCCCCAGATGAGCGCCCATAGGCTCCACAGCGTGGAGGCGGCCACGCCGAGCGAGACGAGCGTGTCCATCGTGAAGGCCCCATGCCGCAGCCCGGCCAGCGCCGTGCGGTGGAAGGGCCAGGCGCCCCAGGTGACCACCGGCAGCGTGAGCGCGGCGAGAACCCACTGCCAGCCGGTGAACTGGAGGGCCGAGCTCATCGAGATCGCCATGACAGGGACCGAGAGCACCAGGCTGAGGATCAAGCGGCGCCTCAGATCCTCTGCGCGCGCGAGATGCGAGGCTCCCAGCGAGCCGCGGGTGCTCCCCACCGCGGCTGGCGCGGCTGGCTCGGCTGATCCAGTGGCCACGGGCGCCTCGCCCGCGGCGGGGGGAGCGCCCGCGGGCTTGGCCGACGGCGCCTCCTGGCCCGTCTGGGCATCGGGGGCCGCCCGCCCTGGGGCAGCCTCAGGGGCGCCCGCGGCGGCGGGGGAGGCGAGGGTCGCTGAGTACCCGGCCCGGGTGACGGTGGCGATGAGCTCGTCATCCGTCACGGACTCGGGGACAGTGAGGTGTGCGGACTCGGTGGCCAGGTTGACGCTGGCCTCGACGCCGTCGATCTTGCGCAGCTTCTTCTCCACGCGCGCCACGCAGGACGCGCAGGTCATGCCGCCGACGACGAGGTCGACCGTCCGGGTGCTCAAGAGATGCGGACGTCGCGCTCGACGGCGTCGAGTGTGTAGTCGCCGGCCTCGTCGATCGCCTCGGCCAGGGCGGCGTCGTCGAGCACGACGTCGGAGACGACCGTGACGACGGACTGCCCGCCCTTGTTGAGGACGACGGAGACGTCCTTGACGCCCGAGAGCGCCTCGAGCTCCTCGGTGACGTGGGCGACGCAGTGCCCGCACGTCAGGCCGGACACCTTGAGGGTGGTGGTGCGGTCGATGCCGTCGTCGGTGAAGTCGGCCATGGGAATGCTCCTCGCTGCGGTGCTGCTGCGCGTACGTGCATGGGTTGAGTTGCTGCGAATCTACTCCCGACGGCGACGGCGCACCAAGCCCCTTGCCTCCCGGCGAAACCGGGACTGTGCGGGTGGGGGTGGTGGAGCCGGTCCGCAGGGCTGGCATCGGGTCTGGCGGGAGCGCCGTCGCGAGCTTGCGAGAGACGGCGCGGGGGACTGGCCTGCGGACCGGCTCCACCACCTCCGCCCTGAGGAGGGAATTCGCGCTTATGTGGCCTACTCTGTGCGATGTGCCTGGAGCTATTCACATGACCTATCCGGTCGCGACGGGGCTCATCCCCGACGGCGTCACCGACGTTCTCGCCGCCACCCCCCTGCTCACGGTCTTCCTCGTCATCGGGCTCGGGACCGCCGTCGGGCAGATCCCCTTCGGGCCGATCCGCTTCGGCGCGGCCGGGGCGCTGTTCGTGGGGCTCGCCGTCGGCGCGCTGGACCCCCGGCTCGGCGCTGACCTGACAACGCTGCGAGCCCTCGGGCTCGGCCTGTTCTGCTACACGGTGGGGCTCGGCGCGGGCAACACCTTCTTCCGCAACCTCGGGCGGCAGATGCCCATCATGGCGCTGTGCGTCGTCGCGCTCGTCGCCGCTGGAGCGGTTGGGGCGGGCTTCTCGCACCTGGCCGGCGTGACGCCCGCGATGGACGCCGGCGCCTACGCGGGCGCCCTGACCTCCCCGGTCCTCGATGCCGCGATCGAGGCCGCCGGGAATCAGGAGCCGTCCATCGGCTACGCCATCGCCTATCCCGTGGGTGTGGCCGTGGCGATCGTCGTCGTCGCCATCGTCATCGGCCAGCGCTGGCCCGGCCGCAAGGATCCGCGCCCCGCCAGTGCCGACGGCATCACCGCCACCAGCGTCTACGTGCTCACCCGTGTGCGCCTGGACCAGATGGAGGCCTTCACCCGCGCCCATATCCGCATCTCCTACCTGGAGCGCGACGGCGTCACGCGCGTCGTCTCCCCCGGTGAGGAGCTGGCGCCGGGGGACAAGGTCGTCGTCGTCGGGGCGCCCGCCGCCGTCGAGGAGGCCATGCACGAGCTGGGCACGGGACTGCGCTCCTGCCTGGCCAAGGATCGCCGGGCTGTGGACCACCGCCGCCTCACCGTCTCCTCCACACGCGTGGCCGGGCGCACGATCGCCGAGCTGGATATGCCCGGGCGCTTCGCCGGCGTCATCACCCGCGTGCGGCGCGGCGACCTCGACCTGCTCGCCCGCGACGACCTCGTCCTCGAGCTCGGGGACAGGGTGCTGGCCGTCGTGCCCAGCGAGAAGCTGGAGGAGGCCGCCGACTGGTTCGGCGACTCCGAGCTGGGGATCTCCCAGATCGACGCCTTCAGCGTCGGCATCGGCATGGCCCTGGGGGTCCTGCTCGGGCTCGTCGCCATCCCGCTGCCCGGCGGCATCACCCTCAAGCTCGGGGTCGCCGCGGGGCCGCTCGTGGCCGGGATGATCCTCGGGCGCCTCGGGCGCACCGGCCCGTTCCTGTGGGGCCTGCCCCACGCCGCGAACGCCACGATCCGCCAGCTCGGGCTCCTCTTCTTCCTGGCCGCGATCGGCCTCGCCTCCGGCCCGCAGTTCGCTGCCGCCGCCTTCTCCACCACGGGCCTGGCGGTCGGCGGGCTCGCGGCGATCATCGTCGTCGTCAACGCCGTGGTGCTTCTCACGGGCGCGAGATTCGTTGGGCTATCCGCGGCTCGGGCGGCGGGCGGCCTGGCGGGCCTCGTGGGGCAGCCGGCGATCCTCTCCTATGCCTTGTCCCGCAGCGACGACGAGCGCATCGAGGCCGGGTACGCGACCCTCTTCGCGCTCGCGATCGTCGTCAAGATCGTGATGGTTCAGATACTCGTGGCCCTGTGAGTCACCTCCCAAACCCACGGCGACGGGCCAGTCCTGAGGAAGGTCCTGAGCTCGCAAGGTAACGCTCAGATCACGAAGTGGGTATCATGAGGGCGCGGACCCCATCCGTCCCTGATGCTCCCGAGCCCCTAGCGCGTCGGTGAGTCATCGACAGAACTGACTACCCATGGAGATATCAGCCCTGTGAAGATCGCCCGCCTCTTCGCCGCCGCCGCCGTTTCCGCGTCGCTTGTGGGGGTCGCCCCCCAGGCCATCGCGGCGCAGGCGCCTGCGTCGCCGGTCAGCCCCGCAGTCTCCGGGGCCGTCCTGCCGGCCGCGACCTCTGCGGACAGCGCCGCCGCGCAGCAGATCCTTACCCGCGTCAACGAGCTGCGCCAGAGCAGTGGCCTCCAGCCGCTGACCCGGCTCGTCGTGCTCGACGACGTCGCCCAGGACTGGTCCGGCCAGATGGCTGGCGAGAACAACATGTACCACCGGCCCAACCTGCGCGCCGCCTTCCCCTCGGGCTGGACGTGGGTGGCCGAGAACGTCGCGATGAACGGCAACGGCCTGTCCGGCACGGACCTCGGCAACGCCCTGTTCGAGCAGTGGGTGAACTCGCCGGGCCACTACCAGAACATGGTGGACCGCAACGCCACGGCCATCGGCATCGGCATCGCCCGCTCCTCCAACGGCTCCATCTACGCCACCCAGAACTTCACGGCCTACCCCGGCGACGTCCAGGCGGGCTTCGAGGTCTCCGGTGGGGACTCGTCCTCCTCGCCGTCGACGACGCCGAGCAACTCGGGCGCTCCGAGCGGCGGCACCTCGACCGAGGCCGCCCAGCCCGCGCCTGAGGTGAGCCCGACGCCGGACGCCACCGCCTCCGCCACCCCGGACGCCACGGCGACCGCGACCGCCACTGCGACGCCGAGCGCTTCCGCGAGCGCGACGGCCTCCGCCACCCCGGTGCCCGCCCCGACGGGCGGTAGCACTGACTCGGTCGGTGCCCCGAGCACGGGCTCGGAGGTCGTGGCCGCGCCGGAGCCCGCGAGCACGCCCCGCTCCGCGCAGGAGAAGCTGCTGGGCATGCTCGGCATGACGGGCGCCAACGCGACTCTCGTGCTCTTCGCGATCATCACGCTGGGTGTGGGCGGAGTCGTCCTCATCCTGCGTCGAGGCCTGCGCGACTGACGGCCTCAGCGGCGGCGCGCCCAGCGGCGCGCGACCCACGCTCCCGGGCGGGGCAGGTCTCGAGCAGAGCGCCTGCCCCGCCCGATCTTTGTGTGATTATCGGAGAGAAGATGCCTATTCAACGCCAGATGGCGCAGATGGCGCGGCTGGCGCCCGGAATCGTGCTTGCTGCGGTCGTGGCCGCCATCGCGACCCTGGTCAACAACCGGGTGCCGCTCCTGTCCGCGATGCTCGTGGCGATCCTCGTGGGGCTCGTGGCCCGCAACATGGGGCTTGTGCCATCCGTTGCCGACCCCGGCCTGAAAGTGGTGGGCCGCACCGTGCTGCGCGCGGGCGTGGTGCTCCTGGGCCTGCGCCTGTCCATCCCGGCCGTCATGGCGCTGGGATGGGGCGCCGTCGCCGTCATCGCCGCGACTGTCACCTGTGTCTACCTGGCAACGCTCGCCCTCGGGCGGGCCCTGCGCGTCCCGCACGCCACCGTGGTGCTCACCGCCACGGGCACCGCTATCTGCGGCGCCGCGGCCGTGGCCGGGATGAGCGCGGTGGTCCGCTCCGATGGGGAGGACGACGACGTCGAGGACGCCGCGGCCACGGCGATCGCCTCGGTCACCCTCTTCGGCACGCTCATGATCGTCGCCCTGCCGCTCCTGGTGGAGGCGCTGGGCCTGGCGGAGCGCGGCGCCGGGGTCTGGGTGGGCGCCTCCGTCCACGAGGTCGGCCAGGTGGTGGCCGCCGGTGGGCTCATCAGCGCGGGCGTGCTCGATGCGGCGGAGCGCTCGGAGGTCGGCGATGTCCTGGCGGGCGCTCCCGTGGAGCACAGCGTCGCTGATGGGCCGGGTGGCCCGGCGCGCGAGGGCGCTGGGGCCAGAGCGGGGAGTGCGGGGAATGCGGGGAGCGCGCCGATCGTGCCGCTGTTCGTCATCGGGTTCCTTCTCGCGGTGCTGCTGAGGTCCTTCCTCGACGGCGTCCTGCCCGCCTCGGTTTTCTCCTGGGGGACCCAGGTGGCGGGCTTCCTGCTGACGATGGCGATGTGCGCGATGGGCGCGGGCGTCAACCTGCGGCGCCTGGCGGCGACGGGCCTGCGCTCGCTCGCGCTTGGCGCTGGGGCTGGCGTGGTGAGCGCAGCGGTGTCACTGCTCGGCGTCCTCGCCCTCGTGGGGTGAGCGGAGTCCGGGCCACGATAGGTTCGGTAACATTCCTTGCCATTATGTGCCTAGATGGGAATAATTCTTCCCATCTTGTGTCTGCGAGGAGGAGCTGTGGCCGCGAGCTTCCATCCGCGCACGCGGCGGCTGCTGGACCGCGTGGGCCCGTCGATCCGCCTGTGGCGGCGCGCGCAGGGGCTCACAGCTGAGCAGGTGGCGGACCGCGCCGGCATCTCCCGCCCAACGCTGCGGATGATTGAGACGCATCCCGAGCGCGTCACCTTCGGCAACGTCCTGGCAGTGCTCGCGGTGCTGGGAGTGGACGACGCCGTCGTCGCCGCCATCGACCCCATGGAGTCCGACCGCGGCCGCACCATCGTCGTCGACCGGTTGGAACGGAAGGAAAGGCGCAGGGCGCCAAGGAAGTAGTCACTCAGGGCTCGGCGGGGCCGGCGGCGAGCCGGGTGAGGGTGGAGCGGATCTGGGCGACGGCGTCGGCGGCATCGGTGTGCTCCCAGATGCGCAGGACGGTCCAGCCCTCGGCTTGCAGCATGGCGGTGGTCTCGCGGTCGCGCTCGGCATTGCGGCGGAGCTTGGGCTGCCAGTAGTCGGCGTGGGTGGCGGGCGGGCGCGAGTGCTCGGGGGACGAGTGCCAGAAGCAGCCGTCGATGAACACAGCGAGGCGCTTGCGCGTGAAGACGATGTCAGCGCGGCGCCGCTTGTTGGCCCCCGGCGCGAAGTCGACCCGGTAGCGGTACCCGAGCGCGTGGAGCCGGCGCCGGATCTCGAGCTCGGGCCGCGTGTCCCGCCGCCGATTGCCGCGCATCGTGCGGGCGACGGCAGGCGAGGAGGCCCAGGACTCAGCCGCGCGGTCGGAATCCTGAGAAGACATCGTCAGTCCACATCGACGATCGGCTATGCGGGATCGTGTGGAAGTGACCAGGTTCCATTCCTGGCATTATTGACTGGGGCGAGTTCTCCGGCGTTTCGAAGCCTTTGCGCGGCCCATCTCATGCCGTACTGCCAGGTGTAGAAGAGATCGCCTCGCTCCCGGGGGTCTGCCTCGTGGTGGCCCCAGATGTCTTTCGCGACGTCAAGCAGTTGAGCTGTGCCACCGTTGCGCTGCGGTGCCTCGATGATCCACGTCTGAAGATCCGTCTTGTTGCTCATGACGCTAGCTTCGCACCGCGAGGCCGGTGGAGGTGGCCAGGTTTGAGGATTCCTTTTTCTGACGCGATGTTAGATCGTTCGTCATCCCAGGTCAGAGGGCTGTGCTTGAGCCTTGAGCCTCCCTGAAGGACCCTCAAGGCCCGAGCAATCCTCGAACCTGGCCATCTCGGGAGGGCGGTGTCAGGTGACGCGCGCGTAGGCGGTGCCCCGGTCGCCCTGGGATCCCCGCATCTCCACCAGGCCAGCGGCGGCAAGGCGGCGCAGGGTATAGCGCGCCTGGTTGAGAGTGAGGCCCGAGCCCTCCACGACCTGTGTGATCGTGAGCGGCTCGTCGAGGAGCGCCAAGACCCGCTTGCCGTGGCGGGGGAGTCCCGCCCCGCCCACGCTGCTGCGCCGTGGGCCTGCTGGCGCCCCGGCTGCGCTCCCGGCCGACGGCGGCGTGAGCACAACCTGCGGCAGGGGTGTGGCCGCAGTGTCGTCCTCTTGTGGACGATGCAGGACCGCGGTGAACGAGACGCCCGTATCGTAGAATTCGGGCGGCGCTAGATGCTGCTCGCTCATCTCCTCGCGGACCTCGATGATCCCGCCACCTTCGGCCTCGACCAGGCGCGCGCCGTCGGCCCCGCGCAGGTGGTGGCAGATCGCGTAGAGGAACTCATTCGGGGCACTGCGCCCGCCAGGCGTTCCCAGCTGCGAGGCGGTGATCGCATAGAGGCCTCCCGGATTGGAGATGACCAGTCGATCCTGGCTCAAGCGCACATCCACCCGCTTGCCATGGCTCATCGGACTGAGGCTGCGATGCACCAGCGCGTTCGCTATCAACTCCCGCACTGCCCCCAGCGGCAGCTCTGGCACATCTGCCGCATGACCGTCCTCGCGGTAGGCGATCCGCGTGCGCGTATTGCGCTCCACCCACACCATCGCATCCTCCAGCAGCACCGGCAGCGGCCCCGTCAAATGGACGAGATCCTGCAGGCGCGCCCCGCTGGAGCGTGGCAGGTGAACCGCTGCCGTCAGGCTCAACGACGGGATGAACTGCTGCGGGTACTCGCCCAGCGCGTACAGGCCCGCCAGCGTCAACCGGCCGCCGCTGGGCTCCACCACGCCGGTCCTCCGCAGCAGCGTCTCCTCGTCCAGTCCCTGCAAGCGCCTCGATGCGCCGCGGACCAGGCGCGTGTAGACCGCTCGCAGATCATCGTCGAGATCGGCCATGCTCGTGCCATCCACAGGAGCGGCATCCTCAGTGCGGCGAGTCCGGCTCGTCAGTTTGACCGCCTCGATCTGCGCCCGCTCCTGCTCGCTCATCTCATAGTCACCATCCGCCTGGCGCAGGAAGGCCCGTCCCTGGTGCTCGCAGGGCCGATCGGCGAGTGGGAGGCCGGCGACGTCGACGAATAGAACTGTCGCACCATCGACGTCCATCGATGTGAAGGAGACCTGCACGGGCGGGGTCACCGCTCCCCGTGCCTGAGCGGCCACCGCCTGCTCCAGCTCGGAGACGTCCCGTAATCCGACGGCGTCGAATCCTCGCGACTCATCCAGGCCAAGGATGATCGTGCCGCCCTCCGGCATATTCCCGAAGGCGCACAGGGTGGGGCCGAGGCGGGGAACGCCGTCGGCCGCGCTCTTGACCTCCACATCCGTGAGGTCGTGCCGACGGCGCCGCAGGGTCGCGATGAGTCGTGCCGCAGACTGGGGATCCCATGACATATGACCACTCTACACTGGTCATATGTCATCAGTGTAGAGTGGTCATGGCCTCTGAGGATTCCCAGTGAGGCGCATCAGCCCTGGTAGTTGCCCTGCCAGACGTAGGTGAAGGGGATGTTCCCGCGCATGCCGGGGTTGACCGACGCCGAGACCACGTTCTTCGCCGTCACCGCTGCCTCCAGGGGAGTGGCCCCCTTGGCGAGCTCGGCCGTCACCGCCGCGGCTAGCGTGCAGCCCGCGCCGTGCATCCGCTCCGTCCCCACCGCAGGGACCTCGAGGACCTCCAGGGTGGAGCCGTCGTAGAACACGTCCAGCGCCGTGCCGGTGCCCAGGCTCGGGCCCGCCTTCGCCAGGACGTTGGGCACGCCGAGGTCGAAGATGCGCTTCGCCGCGTCCTTGAGGGCCTCCACCGAGGTGATCTCCTCGACGCCCGCCAGCGTCGCCGACTCGAAGAGGTTCGGGGTGACCATCGTGGCGCGCGGCAGGATCTTCTCGCGCAGCGCGTTGTCCACCGCCATCGCCGTGGCGAACTCCTGGCCCTTGCAGATGAGGACCGGGTCGAGCACGACGATCGGGAAGTCATAGCGCTCCAGGGCGGCGTCGACGACGTCGATCGTGGGCTGCGTGCCGAGCATCCCGATCTTCACCGCGTCGATCCGGGTGTGGACGGTGGCGCAGGCCTCGATCTGGTCGGCGATCACCTGGGGGTCCACCGGCACGAAGCGGTGGTCCCAGTTCGCCTTCGGGTCCATGGACACGATGCAGGTCAGCGCCGTGCAGCCGAAGACGCCGAGCTGCTGGAAGGTCTTGATATCCGTCTGCGCGCCAGCGCCACCGGAGGCCTCGGAGCCGGCGATGGCCAGGGCGATGGGGGGAGTAGTGCTCATGGGCCAAGCCTGCACCCGCTCGGCCCCGTCGCGCAGCACCGGGCCGCGCGCGCCTCCGGCGCCGCTCGTGGTCCTGCTCGTCGCGCCTCGTATAGCATGGCGGCGCATCACGGAACGGTCACGGAGCCTGGACTCCTGGACCCACGAAGGAGCTCTTGTGCGCCGACTCGGCAGTTACTACTTCCTGGAGGAGTCCATCGGGCTCGGCGCCCAGGGCGAGGTATGGCGCGGCCACGCCGAGGGCTCCGAGGAGCCGCTGGCCTTCAAGCTCCTGCGCCGCGAGTTCACGCGGGGAGGCAGCGTCGTCGACGTTTTCCTCAAAGAGCGGGACATCCTCTCCCGCCTCCACAGCCCCAACGTCGTCGCCATCCGGGACATCGTCGTCGAGCGGGACACCCTCGCCATCGTCATGGACTACGTCGTCGGCGGGAGCCTGGCCGATCTCATCAATGAGCGGGGCGCGCTGCCGCCCGCCGAGGTCGCCTGGCTCGGCACCGGGATCGCCTCGGGCGTGGCGGCCGCGCACGACGCCGGCGTGGTGCACCGCGATCTCAAGCCGGTCAACATCCTCATGGACTCGGCGACGACGCCCAGCACGCCGCGCGTCGCCGACTTCGGGGTCGCCCGGATCTGCGACGCCAACGGCGCGGCCAAGACCACCGTCGGCATGGGCACCCCCCTCTACATGGCGCCCGAGGTCAGTGAGGGAGCGCGCCCCACCCCTGCCATGGACATCTACTCCCTCGGCGCGCTGCTCTACGAGCTCACCTGCGGCGTCCCGCCCTTCCTCGGGCCTCCCGTCCAGGTGCTCCGCTTCCACATGCAGCTCGCCCCCGGGCGCCCCGACGGCGTCCCCCAGCCTCTCTGGCAGCTCATCAGCGCGATGCTCGCCAAGGACCCCGCCGCGCGGCCGGCGATCGGGCAGGTCCACCAGGCGCTCGCGGCGATGACCACCTCGCTGGCAGGCCTGCCCGCCGCCCCCTCGCTGACGACCCCGCCCCCTGGCGTGCCCGTGGAGAGCCCTGCCGCCGCGACCGCCATCGTCAGTCCGCCCACCGCCTCGGCCGCCTCCGCCACGGACGCGGCTCTCCAAGGCACTCCAGGCGAGAGCGCGGTGGAGCCGATGAGCGCTGAGCCGTACGCCGCCACCCAGCCCCTGCCGGACGACGAGGCGCCCATCGCCATGGCACCGCCGAGCGTGACCCCCGCGGCCGTGCCAGCCGCGCCGCCGACGGCGGGGGCGTCCAAGCGGCGCCCGCGCAAAGCGCTCGTCGCATTCATCGTCGTGCTCGCCGTCGTCGCCCTGGCTGGAGGGGGCTACGCGGCCAGCCGGATCCTCTCCGACGACTCGGTCCCAGGCCAGGCGGGGCAGACCGCAGGCCCCACCGCCTCGGGCTCCACCGCGCCGACGCGCTCGGCGGGGCACTCCGCGACGCCGTCGCCGCGAGCCAGCGCGTCGGCGGCCACGAGCTCGCCAGCGGCGAAGGCCTCCCCGGGATACCTCGCCGACCTGCCCGCCAAGAGCTCCTCCTTCTCCGCCGCCTCGGTGAAGATCGCCGGCACCGCCTACGCCCACGCGCTGACCTACACGAGCGCGGGCAGCTCCGACGGCAGCGGGGAGTGGGACCTCGGCGGCGGCTACACCCAGCTCACCGGCACTTTCGGGCTGAGTGACGAGACGCGCGATCCCAGCGCGAGCTTCAGCCTCCAGATCCTCGCCGACTCCACGCCCGTGGCCACCGAGACCATCTCCCGCGGGGTCTCCAAGAGCATCACGCTCGACCTCACCGGCGTGAAGAGCCTCAAGATCGTCCTCACGCCCAGCGGTGGGGCCCCCGGGGCGGTCGCCGTCCTCGGCGACGTCAAGCTCTCCTGAGCGCTGCACGGGCGCCGACGCTGGCGCGGGCTCAGGCCGCGCGGGCTCAGATGAGCGCCGCCAGTGCGGCGATGACGACGGCGGCGCTGCGGGCCGCGGCCTCATCTGCGCCGATGTGGAAGTCCTGGCCCGCTTCGGGCCCGCACAGGTCGGAGATCCCGCGCACGGAGGCGAAGGGCGCGCCCGCGGCGGCGGCGATCTGCGCGAGCGCCGTCGACTCCATATCCGTGCTCACCGCCTCCGGGAAGGCCTCGCGCGTATCCGCCACATTCGCCGCCGTCACGAAGGAATTGCCCGAGAGCATCTGCCCGGCGTGCAGGCGCGCCGACGACGAGCCCGGGGTCGCGCTGGCCAGCGCCTTCGTGCCATGGGTCTCGACGGCGCGGAGCAGGGAGGGCGCGGCCCCGAAGACCGTGGGCTGGCCGGGGATCTGGCCGCGGGCGTAGCCGAAGGCCGTCGCGTCGGCGTCCGTGAATGCCAGGGTCGTCGAGGCGCAGACATCCCCCACTTCGACGGCGCGGGCGAGGCCCCCCGCCGTCCCTGCGGAGATGATCGCGCGCGGGGCCACCTGCCCCAGCGCCGCCGATAGGGCCGAGGCGGCAGCCACCAGGCCGATCCCCGTGCGGATGAGGACGAGCTCGCGAGGGGTCCCGGGAGCAGCGGCGTCTGTGCCCGCAGCGCCGTCGGGGCCCTCAGCGCCCTGGGCGGTGCTCACGGCGTCGCCCGTGGCGGCGGAGGGCAGCGCGAGGCTCGCGGCCCAGGCGGCGTCGCCGTGCAGCGCGATCGGCGCGGCGCCGTCGAGCGCGGGGAGGCGGTCGAGGAAGGGGCGCGCCTCCTCCTCCATGGCGACGAGGACGATCGCGTCAACCCGGCGAGCCGGGCGCGGAGAGCTGGGCGAGAGCTGCGAGGAGGTCATGCTCCGAGCCTACGCGGCCCGCCCGGAGCTCCGCCCCTGCCGCCCGCGCGCGACGACCATCTCCATCCACGGGTCGGCCACGGCGTGGAAGCGCTCAGGGAAGGTGCGGCGCACGCAGTGCGGGGCGTCCACGATGACGGAGGTGGACAGGAGCGGGTTCCGCCGCGCCAGGAGGTTGAGGTAGTGGTCGCCGCGCAGCACCACGCCGTCGGTGCCGGTGATGATGAGCGTGGGGATGGCCAGTCCGTCGACGACCTCCTCCCACGGCGTCGGCGGGGAGACGCAGCCCAGGCCGATGAACCGCAGGTCGACGCCGCAGGACGCCTCCACGCTCGCTCGCGTCTCCCGGTGCGACCACGTGGGGTTCTCCGTGGTCTCGGCGGTGAAGCGGGCCTCGGGGTCCTTCGCGATGCCCTTCATCTCGGCGACCTGACGGAAGGCGTTCGCCCGCAGGAGCGCCCGCCAGGCCGGGGTGACGAAGGCCGGGTCCTCTGCGACGACGCCGTCCGCCAGGTCCGGGCGGTGATAGGCGACGTCGAGGCTGGTCACCCCGCCCATCGAGTGGCCCACGAGCAGTAGCGGCGCGCGCAGGGAGCCGGCCGAGGGCTCCTCGGGGGAGGTGCGCAGGCCGTGGGCGCGCAGGTCCTCCAGGGCGTCGGTGAGGTCGGCGGCGAGGCGGCGCCCGGCGGTCTCCTGGTTCTTCAGGTCGGCGTCGTCCCAGCGGGGGGAGTCGCCGTGGCCGCGCGCGTCGAGCGCGACGATCCGGTAGCGCGGGGCCCAGCGCTCGACCGCCTCGATCCAGCACGCGGCCGAGTCGGTGATCCCGTGGGACAGGACGAGGACGGGCGCCTCGGCGTCGTCGAGCGGCCCGGCGAGGTGCCGGGCGAGGGGCGCGGGCGCGGGAGCGGCGGTCATGCGTCGATCGTAGGTCCTGTCCCCGCTCCACTTCCCCCGCCCCGCCCCCGT
>ERZ772948.1134-NODE-1134-length-15979-cov-197.558026_pt1 | contig 15979 bp, 16 predicted proteins | sample MGYA00511945_ERZ772948 | MGnify/ENA primary metagenome ERZ772948 (study PRJEB29015, sample SAMEA2737927) | human oral metagenome | biome: human oral; feature: human-associated habitat; material: dental | place: China | collected 2141 ... | reverse complement strand
ACGCGCCGTCGGACGCCGGGCCGGCCTCGGACGGGGCGGCCGACTCGGCGACGTCGGCGCCGGGCGCCCGGACGGGGGCTGGCGGCGCCGTCATCCGCATGCTCTGGATGCTCACGCGGCCCACTGTGCCACAGCGGCGCTCCGCCTCCCAGGGGGAGGCATGGCACAGTGGTGCATGTGACAGCCCAGCCGCCCTCCCCCTCGGCCCTCCGGCGCGACGACGCCCAGCGCGCCAACCCCGCCACCGTGCGCGAGCCCGCGCGCCTGGCCCGCGACACCACCCCGGACAACCCGTGGCCACTGTCCCTGCTGTCGACGAAGATCGAGGGGTACGTCTCGAAGATGACCGGCGTGTGGGTGGAGGCGCAGATCGTCCAGATCAACCGCCGCGCCGGCATGTCCTTCCTCACGCTGCGGGACGTGGACACCGAGATGTCCCTGCGCGCCGCCGTCTACCGCCGCGACCTGGTGGCCGTCGAGCGGGCGATGGGCGCCGAGCTCGCCGACGGACTGCGGGTCGTGGCCCACGGGCGCCCCACCTTCTGGACGCGCGGCGGCAGCCTCCAGCTCCAGGTCGACGACGTCCGCCCCGTGGGCACGGGCGACCTGCTGGCCCGCATCGAGCAGCTGCGCCGCATTCTGGCCGCCGAGGGCCTGCTCGCCCCCGAGCGCAAGCGCCCCCTGCCCTTCACGCCGCGCGTCGTCGGGCTCGTGTGCGGGCGCGGCGCCAAGGCGAAGGACGACGTCATCGTCAACGCCCGCCTGCGCTGGCCCGGGCTGCCCTTCGAGGTCCGCGAGGTCGCCGTCCAGGGCGTCCACGCCGTCTCCCAGGTCACCGCCGCCATCCGCGAGCTCGACGCCGACCCGCGCATCGACGTCATCGTCGTGGCCCGCGGGGGCGGGTCCGTCGAGGACCTCCTGCCCTTCAGCGACGAGGGCCTCGTGCGCGCGGCCGCCGCCTGCCGCACCCCGCTCGTGTCCGCCATCGGCCACGAGACGGACCGCCCCCTGCTCGACGACGTCGCCGACTACCGGGCCTCCACGCCCACCGACGCCGCCCGCCGGATCGTCCCGGACCTGGCGCAGGAGACGGTGGGCCTGGACCAGGCGCGCGAGCGCATCCGCGCCGCCCTGGCCCGGCGCCTGGAGGAGGAGCAGGCGCGCCTCGAGCGCGTCCGCTCCCGCCCCGTCATGGCCGACCCCACGGTCATCGTGCGGGACAAGGCCGTCGAACTGGGCCAGGCCCGCGACCGGCTGCGCCTGGCACTGGGCAATGCGCTCTCGCTGGCCGACGCCGAGCTGCGCGCCGACCGCGCGCGCCTGACGGCCCTGTCACCGCAGGGCGTCCTGGACCGCGGCTACGCCATTCTGCGCAAGCCCGACGGCAGCCTGGTCACGAGCGCCGAGGACGTCAAGAAGGGCGATCTGCTCGAGGGCATCCTGGCCTCCGGCCGGCTCGTCGCCCAGGTGGTGGGCGCCACCAAACCGCCCGCCGCGTCGCCCGCCCCCTCGCGCGAGCGGCCGTAGCCCCCGCCCGGCGCCGTCCGCCCGGACCGGCATCGCCTCCGCTCCGCGGATCGGCCGTAGTCCCGGCCCCGCGGTGGCCGTCAGACGGGCGGCGCCCTCGCCCCGGGGCCCCGCGGCGGCGCCGTTTGTCCAAATCTGTTGCAAAGGCGCTCCGAGCCGGGATCGGCCGCGAGAAGAAGCGCGGAATATCAACGTTTCTCTTTCTGCGCTTCGGCGCGATCGGGGCCTTTGCAACAGATTTGGACAAAACTCCGCCCCAGCCAGTCCCAGGAGCCCCACCCGCCCCACCGCAACGGCGAACTCGCGCGCGGAGTATGCGCCGGCGGCGCCGGGCGCACCACGAGCCCGTTCGCCATCTGCGTCTTCCATGCGCCCACGCGCGGGACCCGGCTCATGACAGAATCGACCTATGAGTCAGTCCTCCACCGCCCCTTCCGCGGCCGACGACGTCGCCCGCCTGTCCTACGAGCAGGCGCGCGAGGAGCTCGTGGCCGTGGTCCAGCGCCTCGAGGCCGGGCAGGTCCCGCTCGAGGAGGCCCTGGGCCTATGGGAGCGCGGCGAGGCCCTGGCCGCGCGCTGCCAGTCATGGCTGGACGAGGCGCGCAACCGCCTGGCCGCCGTCGCCCACCAACAGACGGACGCCGACGCCGAGCACTGAACCACCACTCCGAATCCTCGAAGGAAGCCCACCATGACCGCACCCGGCCGCAATGGAACCGCACTCGTCATCGGCGAGGCCCTCGTCGACGTCATCATCAACCCCGGCGAGCCGCCCCGGGACATCCCCGGCGGCTCCCCCGCCAATGTGGCGCTCGGCCTGGCGCGACTGGGCCGCGACGCCGAGCTCGACTGCTGGATCGGGCGCGACGAGCGCGGCCTGGCCGTGCGCGAGCACCTGGAGGCCTCGGGCGTGCGCCTGATCCCCGGCTCCGACGACGCCGAGCGGACCTCGACGGCGCAGGCCACCATCGACGAGGAGGGCGGCGCCTCCTACTTCTTCGACCTCGACTGGAACCCGCCCTTCCCCACCCTGCCCGAGGACGCGGCCCCCGTCCTGGTCCACACCGGCTCCATCGCCGCGATCCTCACCCCCGGCTCCGAGACGGTCCACCGCATCCTGGAGGCCTACCGGGCCACCTCCACCATCTGCTACGACCCCAACGCCCGTCCGCAGCTCATGGGAGAGCCCGAGGACGCGCGCACCACCGTCGAGGCCCTCATCTCCCTGTCGGACCTGGTCAAGTGCTCCAACGAGGACATCGGCTGGTTCTACGGGGTGGACGACTCCGACGACGCCGCCGTGGAGGAGATCCTCCAGTCCTGGCTGGCGATGGGCGCCGCCATCGTCGTCGTCACCCGCGGCAAGAGGGGCGCGCTGGCCCTGACCGCCTCCGGCGTCCGTCTGGAGGTCCCGGCCAACCCCGACGTCGTCGTCGAGGACACGGTCGGCGCCGGCGACTCCTTCATGGGCGGCCTGGAGGACGGGCTGTGGAGCGAGGACCTCGTGGGGGCCGACCGCCGCGAGGCCCTGCGCGCCATCGACGCCGAGGCCCTGGAGCGGGTCGTGCGCCACGCCGCGGCCATCGCCGACATCACCGTCTCGCGGTCCGGCGCCAACCCGCCCACCCGCGCCGAGCTGGAGGACTGAGCCCGCGCCCCGGAGACGGGTTCGCACGACGACGCGCGGCGAGGCTCCGCCCGGCCCGGCGGGCCCGCGCTACGCTGAGGCGCGTCGGCCGACCGCGACCGCCCGCGGTCGGCCGACGCACTCGAGGCGCCCGGAGTCCAAGGCCCTTCCGAGGCTCCCGGCGCGCCCAGCGCGGGCGCTCCCGGAGCGCCTGAGCGCCCACCCCCGCGCTCAGTACAGCGACGCGCCCGAGGCAGGAAGGGCAGGATGTCGTCGAGCCCCCCGCGCTCAGTACAGCGGCACCTCGTCGAGCATCGTGGTCACCAGCTCGGCGATGGCGCTGCGCTCGGTGCGCACCAGGTCGATGTGCGCGAACAGCGGATTGCCCTTGAGGGACTCCACCACGCTCGCCACCCCGTCCCAGCGCCCCACCCGCAGGTTGTCGCGCTGGGCGACGTCGTGGGTGAGGACCACCTTGGAGTTGCGCCCCACGCGGGAGAGCACCGTGAGCAGCACATTGCGCTCCAGGGACTGGGCCTCGTCGACGATGACGAAGGCGTCGTGGAAGGAGCGGCCGCGGATATGGGTCAGGGGCAGGACCTCGAGCTGGCCCAGCTGGAGGACGCGGTCGATGCGCTCGCGGGCCACCACCGAGCTCAGCGTGTCGAAGACGGCCTCCGCCCAGGGCTGCATCTTCTCCCCGGTGTCCCCGGGCAGGAAGCCCAGGGTCTGGCCGCCGACGGCGTACAGGGGCCGGAAGACCAGGACCCGCTCGTGCTCCTGGCGGTCGACGACGGCGTCGAGCCCGGCCGCCAGGGCCAGCGCCGACTTGCCGGTGCCGGCGCGCCCGCCCAGCGAGACGATGCCGATCTGCGGGTTGACCAGATGGTCGATGCCGATGCGCTGCTCGGCCGAGCGGCCCCTCACCCCGAAGATCTCCCGGTCGCGGCGCACCAGGCGCAGCCCGCCCGAGACGACGGTGGCCAGCGCCGAGCCGCGCGGGGAGGTGACGACGACGCCGGTGTGCTCGGGCTGCTCGGCCAGGGCGGCCGCCGCCGCGGCGTCGACCAGATCGGCCGGCTCCAGGCGCTCGTCCTCCCACAGCCCGTTCATCTCCGCGGCGCTCACGGACAGCTCCGTCATGCCGGTGTAGCCGGAGTCCACGGCCAGCTGAGCCCGGTACTCCTCGGCCGCCAGCCCCACGGAGGCCGCCTTGATGCGCATGGGCAGGTCCTTGGAGATGACGACGACGTCGTCGCCCCGCTCCGCCAGGGAGACGGCCGCGCTCAGGATCCGGGTGTCGTTGTCCCCCAGGCGCATGCCGGCGGGTAGGACGCCGTCGTCGGCGCCGCCCAGCTCCACGCGCAGGGTGCCGCCCGCGTCGTTGAGCAGGACCGGGCGGTCCAGGCGCTTGTGCCTCCGGCGCAGGGCGTCGAGCAGGCGCAGGGCGGAGCGGGCGAAGTAGCCCAGCTCGGGGTGGTTGCGCTTGCCCTCCAGCTCGGTGATGACGATGACGGGCAGGACGACGGCGTGCTCGTCGAAGCGCAGGACGGCGCGGGGGTCGGATAGAAGGACGGATGTGTCCAGGACGTAGGTGCGCATGCTCGGTTCTTCCGGTGCTCGGCGACGGGAGCCCCGGCGGCCGCCCGCCTCTTGCCACGACGCTACACCACGTGTGACCTGGCGCACGGGTTTTGCGGGCGGCCTCCGCGGTCGAGCGCCGTGGGCGGGCTCCAGTCGGGTTCTACGGTCTGACGCCGGCCGGGGCGCGCGGTCGGGAGCCGCGGTCTGACGCCGGTCGGGGCCCGCTGCCGGCCCGCCCTCAGCGCCCGAGGCGGCGCTCGCGGCGGGAGTAGTCGCGCAGGGCCCGCAGGAAGTCCACGCGCCGGAAGGCGGGCCAGTAGACCTCGCAGAAGTAGTACTCGGAGTGGACCGACTGCCACAGCAGGAAGCCGGACAGGCGCTGCTCGCCGGAGGTGCGGATGACCAGGTCGGGGTCGGGCTGGCCCTTGGTGTACAGGTGCGCCGTGATGTCCTCCTCGGACAGGGACTCGGCCACCTCCTCCAGGCTGGCCCCGGCGGCGGCCCGCTCGCGCAGGACCGCGCGCACGGCGTCGGCGATCTCCTGCCTCCCGCCGTAGCCGACGGCGATATTGACCTGCATGCGGGGATCGTCGCGGGCGGGGCCGGTGGCGGTGGCGGCGACGGCGTCGCGCAGCCGGGCGGCGACGGGGGCGGGCAGCAGGTCGACGGCGCCCACCAGGCGCAGCCGCCAGGTGCGGGTCGCGGCCAGCTCGTCGACGGCGTCGGCGATGATGTCCAGCAGCGGGGAGAGCTCGGCGGGGTCGCGGCTGAGATTGTCGGTGCTCAGCAGCCACAGGGTGACGATGCGCACGCCCGCGGCCCGGGCCCAGCCGAGGAACTCCTCGATCTTGTCCGCGCCGCGCCTGTGCCCCTGGGAGGCGCCGAAGCCCATCCGCTTGGCCCAGCGGCGGTTGCCGTCGAGGATGACGCCCACGTGCTCGGGGACCTTCTTCGCCTTGATCTGCGCCATGAGGCGGCGCTCGTAGAGCCCGTAGACGAAGCTCTCCCTGGCCACGCGGGCACCTGCCTTCCACATCGTCGGCCGGGCGGTCGGGCACCGGCGGGCCGCGGCGGCGCACCGGGCCCGGTGCAACCGTATCGCGCGGACCGCGAACACGTGCGGGGCGGACTGCCCGCATTCGTCGTCGGGCAGTGCGCCCGGGGCCGCTCGCACGGGAGAGGCGGGCCACGGGGGCACCCCCTACCGCGCTAACCTACGGTCGCGTAACCTACGGAACCGTAAGTTGGAGGCGGTGCCCGCACCCGGCCGGCCACCGGACGCGACCGTCGCACAATGAACAAGGGGGAGTCATGACCGTTCGGATCGAGAAGCGCCCCGGCGCCGAGCGCGAGAGTCGCACGCCCGAGAAGATCCAGTCGCTGTCGTCGGGAGCCATCGGCACGGTCACCGACGCCGTCAAGGACGCCGCCGGGGGCGCCATCCGCGCCGTCAAGCCGCGCCTGCGCGGGTGGATCCACGCATTCACCGCGCCCCTGGCCCTGGCGGCCTGCATCGTCCTGACCGTCCTCGCCCCGGGACCGGCGCTGACCTGGGCCTGCGCGGCCTACCTGGCCTGCTCCCTGTTCCTGTTCGCCAACTCGGGCGTCTACCACATCTCCTACGGCCACTGGCCCCGACGCGTGTCCGCCGTCCTCCAGCGCGTCGACCACGCCAATATCTACCTGCTCATCGCCGGCACCTACACGCCCCTGTCCGTGGCCCTGCTCGACCGGGGCATGACGCTGCTCGTCCTGGGGATCGTCTGGGGCGGGGCGCTGGCCGGGATCATCACGTCCCTGGCCTGGCGGAGCGCGCCGAGGTGGCTGACGACCCTGTTCTACATCCTCCTGGGGTGGGTGGCGATCTGGTTCCTGCCCCAGTTCTGGATGACCGGCGGGCCCGCGATCGTGTGGCTGCTCGTCTCGGGCGGCGTGGTCTACACCGTGGGCGGCGCCGTGTACGCGCGCCGCTGGCCCGACCCGGATCCGCACTGGTTCGGCTTCCACGAGATCTTCCACACGTGCACCGTGGCCGCCTGGGCCTGCCAGTGCACCGCCTGCTACCTCGCCGTGCTGGGCTGAGCGCGAAACTCTTTCACAGGAAGTCTCCAGGCGCGACGATAGACTCGCCGTTCATACGTCTCTGTACGTCCGGCACCGACCCGAGGAGAAGGACATGTCTGAGAGCAGCACGTCGAGCACCTGGCTGACGCAGGAGGCCTTCGACCGCCTGACCGCCGAACTGGCCCGCCGCAAAGAGGCCGACCGCAAGGAGATCGCCGCCCGCGTGGAGGCCGCCCGGCAGGAGGGCGACCTGCGGGAGAACGCCGGCTACCACGCCGCCCGCGAGGAGGCCGGTCTCAACGAGGCGCGGATCGCCCAGCTCACCGAGCTGCTCGAGCACGCCCAGATCGGCGAGGCGGCCGACGACGGCTCGGTCTCCGCCGGGACGATCGTGACGGCCAGAGTCGCGGGCAAGGAGCAGGCCTTCGCCCTGGGCGGCCAGGAGATCACCGCGGACGTGCCCGAGGGGGTCAAGGTGTTCTCCCCCGACGCCCCGCTGGGCAGGGCCCTCATGGGCCACAAGGCCGGCGAGACGGTGACCTATGCGGCCCCCAACGGCAGGCAGATCGAGGCCGAGATCCTCGACGTCACAACCCTGTGAGCCCCCGCCGCCCGCCCCCGGCGGGAGCGCGGGCCCGCCCCGGCGCCGCGGGACGGTAGCGTGTCCGCATGAGCTCCAGACCGACGACGCCCCCCGCGCGCTCCACCGTCCTGCCCGGGCGAGAGGACCCGATCCTGCCCGACCCGGGCGAGCACGTCGTCCTGCACGCGCCGCTGAACGGCCCCTGGCCGCGGGGCACCGAGGTGCTCCACCTGGCCGGCGGCTGCTTCTGGGGCGTGGAGCGCATCCTGTGGCGCCGGCCCGGCGTCGTGGTCACCGCCGTCGGCTACATGGGCGGCACGACGCCCAACCCCACCTACCGGGAGGTGTGCACCGGGACCACCGGCCACGCCGAGACGGTGCGGGTGGCCTACGACCCCGCCGTCGTCGGCGCGGGCGGCGAGGCCCTGCTGCGCGCCTTCTGGGAGAACCACGACTCGACCCGCCTCAACCGGCACGGCAACGACGTCGGCACCCAGTACCGCTCGGCGGTGTGGACGACGACGCCCGCGCAGGCGGCCGCCGCCCGCCGGATCCGCGACCTGTTCCAGGGCGAGCTGACCCGCATGGGCCTGGGGACCTGCGTGACGACGATCGGGCCGGCCGACGAGCTGTACGCCGGCTTCGGCGGGCCGTTCTACCTGGCGGAGGACTACCACCAGGGCTACCTGCACAAGAACCCGGGCGGCTACTGCAACCACGGCCCCAACGGGGTGACCTGCCCGGTGGGCGTGGCGGACCTGCCCGCCCAGACCGACGTCCTGCCCCCGGAGGCGGCCCCCGGGGCCTGAGGCCGGGGAGGCCGCAATGACCGAGCCCACCCCGTCCGATCCCGATGTCCGGACCGGGGAGGCCCCGATGCGGCTCCGAGGAGCGAGCCCGCGCCCGAGCACACCCCCGAGGAGACCCCGATGAGCGAACCCGACGCGACCGCTCCGCAGACCGGTGGTGGGAAGGGCGCCGCTGACGAGAAGAGCGCGCTGCGCTGGCAGGCCGCTGACGAGCTCCTCACCGCGCTGGTGGTGAGCCCGACGGCGCACCGGAACCTGGTCGAGGTGCGCCGCGCGTTCGAGCGCGCCGAGGCGCTGGGCGTGCTCTCCTCCTTCTCCGAGACGTCCGACGACGAGGATGCGCCGGTCGAAGCCCCGTCCGAGACGTCCGCCGAGGAGCCGCAGGTGCCCGAGATGTCGCCCGAGGAGCGCGCCGAGGTCAACGACGTCGTCGACGCCATGGCAACCTCGGCCCTGCCGCTCGCCGCGGAGGTCCTCGAGCGCCTCGACGTGGAGAGGATCCGCCCAGAACTGGTGGGGCTGTCGCGCCCGGGGCTGGATTCGGCCCTGTCCATGCTCGGGGAGGCCCACCGGGAGGGTTCGTGGCGCGCGCTGCCGAACGAGGAGTTCTTCGGGCGCTTCTCGGAACTGTTCTCAGCGGTGGAGCCGCTGATCCGGACTCCCCTGCTCGCGCCCGAGCGGGGCGAGACGGGGCGCATCGTCGCCGTCCTGCGCCGCATGCCCAAGCAGACCGTCACCCGGGTCACCCGGGTGTGGAACCCGCTCCTGCTGCGGATCATGATCTCCATCGGCCTGCGCGCGCTGCGCAGGGCGAATTGAAGGCGAATTGAAAAGAGCGACACTCACCGAGATTATTGATCCCCTCTCATTGGAAACAGCGTCTCTCTCACCAGAAGTAGCGCCTCGACGGCCCGGATCATCCTGGCGGAAATATTCTCCGCAGCGTCGTGTTTCCACGCATGCGCGCACACCGGAATTGGTCGTTGCACAGAGGGCGGTTCCTCGAAAATCAGTCCAGACGTCCGCAGAATCCCGTAGAATGATCTTCCCGGGCGCGCGGAATATCCGACGACGGTCTTATCCGAGGCCGCCGGAATGGCCGGGGGTCGGGGTCGTCCTGGTCGGGCGAAGGGGTCGCGTCGGAGTCGGTCGGGGTGCGGGGCACCCTCGGCGGGGTCGGTCGGGGCCGCCGAGGCTGGTACTGGAGATGCTGCTGTGGCTGGTGGGGCAGTATAGCGAACACGGCGTCTTGTTGCACGTTTGCGGTAAGGCGTTTCAACGCCGACTTTTCGGCATGACTTCGTCGGAAGTTGGCGCGCGGAGGGCTCTGGGGGCCGTCGGTGGCGCTTGGCGTGATTCCGCCACTATGTGCTACTCTGGGCCCGGTGCTGGCCGGTCCGGAGGGGTGCTCCCGGGGCCGGTGGCGCTCCGGGCCCTCGAAGTGGCGTCATACCGCCGCTCCCGAGGGCAGGGTCAGGGAGCACCACGCACCTGTAGGTGCATTGAGACACCACGAACATGCTGACGAGGATCATCCCGGCGAGTCAGGGAGCACCACGCACCTGTAGGTGCATTGAGACCTGTAGCGACGGGCTGGCTACGGTATTTGCGGTAGTGTCAGGGAGCACCACGCACCTGTAGGTGCATTGAGACCTGTAGCGACGGGCTGGCTACGGTATTTGCGGTAGTGTCAGGGAGCACCACGCACCTGTAGGTGCATTGAGACGCCTGTAGAGTTCGGCGCCAAGCTTGACGTCGGTGTGTCAGGGAGCACCACGCACCTGTAGGTGCATTGAGACACATCACGAGAGCATAGAGATGCTCCCCTTCCCTAGTCAGGGAGCACCACGCACCTGTAGGTGCATTGAGACGCTGCGTCGCGATCAGCGTTGGTCCACGTAGGCATAAGTCAGGGAGCACCACGCACCTGTAGATGCATTGAGACGTGTGTTTCCTTGTGCCAGTGAGGTCGTGCAGGGTCAGGGAGCACCACGCACCTGTAGGTGCATTGAGACACCAAGAGCGGTTCCAGATACCACCGCACCTGCTGTCAGGGATCACCACGCACCTGTAGGCGCATTGAGACAGGAGACAGGATGATAGAGAGGGGCAAGAAGGACAAGTCCAGTGGGGCGTGCGAGACTCGCGGGACGAAACCGGGGCCGTCCACTACGCCGCCCCGTTTCATCTGCTACGCCCCTTTCCCACTGCTACGCCTCTTACCCCTCCGCTACGCCCCTTTTCCCCGTACAGTGAAGGGTGAAGAGGCGTAGCAGAAAGAAAGAGGCGTAGCAGACGCCGTCCAGCCCGCGAGATCGCCCCGGCCAGCTAATCGGCCCGGCCGCCACTCGCGAACTTGCGCGTCCTCCAGCCGTTGCGCCCCTTGGCAAGGGGTAGAAGGCCGATTTTCGCGTCCCTCGCCGCCTCCACCCCGCGCTCCCGCTCCCCCTGCGCCCTTCGCGCCCCCTCACGCCCCCAGGGCCAGGCGCGCGGCCACGCCCACCATGACGCAGCCGACGACCGCGTCCACCGCCCGCCACGTCCTCGGGCTCGACAGCGGCCCCGACAGCGCCCGCGCCCCGAGCCCCAGCCCCGTGAACCACACGATGGAGGTCGCGCACGCGCCCGCCGCCGCCCACCAGCGGGTCGGGCCGAAGTTGTTCGTCACCGTGCCGAGCATGAGCACGGTGTCGAGGTAGACGTGCGGGTTGAGCCAGGTCAGCCCCAGCGTCGTGGCCGCCACCGAGGCGGCCGGGCGCGCCGTCGTCTCCCCCAGCGCCCCGGGCCGCAGCGCCGAGCGGAACGAGGACAGGGCGAAGGCGAGCAGGTAGGCCACCCCGCCCCAGCGCAGCGCCTCCAGCGCCCAGGGGGCCGCGCCGGCCAGCGCGCCGATCGAGCCGGTGCCGGTGGCGATGAGGATCAGGTCGCTCAGCGCGCAGATGGCGATGACGAGCCCGATGTGCTCGCGTCGCACGCCCTGGCGCAGTACCCAGGCGTTCTGGGGGCCGATGGCGACGATGAATCCGAACCCGGTGCCGAAGCCGGTCAGGGCGGAGGCCGGGCCCGCCAGGGTGGTTGCGAGCGCTGTTGTCATCACGAATGCGAGCCTAGGGTCGCCCCAGGGTGAAGCCCAGCGCATTATTCTTCAATATATGAAGCAGCCCTTCATGCACCCCGACCAGCTCGCCACCCTGGAGGCCATCGCCGAGACCGGCACCTTCGAGGCCGCCGCCGCGCGCCTGGGCATCTCGCCCTCCGCTGCGAGCCAGCGCATCCGCGCCCTGGAGTCGGCACTCGGACGGATCCTCGTGCAGCGCACGACGCCCTGCGCCATGACCGACGACGGCGCCGTCGTCCTGCGCTACGCCCGGGTGCAGGCCCTCCTGGCCCGGGAGATGGCCGCCGAGCTCGCCCTGGCGTCCGGAGCGGCGCCCGCCGCCGGCGCGGGCGGGACCGGCGCCGTCGAGCTGACCGTGGCGGTCAACGTCGACTCCCTGGACACCTGGTTCACGGGGGTCCTGCGCCGGGCCGCCGGCTGGCCCTGCCGGCTGCGCCTGTACGCGGTCGACGAGACCCGCACCGAGGAGCTGCTGCGCTCGGGCCGGGTCATGGCCGCGATCTCCGCGGCCCCCACCCGGGTGGCCGGCTGCCGGGTGGAGCGGCTGGGGGCGATGACCTACGCGCCCGTCGTCGCCGCCTCGCTCCTCGCCGGCCCGGGGGCGGGCTCGGTCGCCGAGCTGCCGATGCTGCGATTCGACGCCGATGACGACCTGCAGGACCTCGCCCTGCGCGCGGCGGGGCTGCCCGTCCCGCCGCCCCGGGCGCACGTGCCGACGACGTCGGGCTTCCTGGCGGCGATCGAGGCGGGCCTGGGCTGGGGCGTGTTCCCCCAGGACCGCCTGGCGGGCCACCCGGACCTGGTGCCCGTGCCCGGCCTGGCGACGGTGGAGCGCGAGCTGTTCTGGCACCGCTGGTCGATCGCCTCGACGAGCCTGGACCGGCTCACCGATGCGGTGCGCGAGAGCTTCGGGTCGGGCCGTCAGCCCTCCCGCGGCTCCCGCACGTCCCGCGCCTCCCGCGACTCGGCCTGATCCACGATGTAGACGGCGGTGCTCAAAGTGAGGTCGGGGCGCGCCGCGCGGACAGCCCGGATCCTCTCCAGCTTGCCCAGGGGCCGGTCGGCGCGGGCATCGACGACATCGTGGAGCCAGCGCGTGGACTGCTCCTCGTCGGCGAACCCGGCCTGGCGCAGCGCCGCTCGGGGGTCGCGGCGGCCACGGCCGGCGCTGCGGGCGAGTCGGGCCCAGAAGGATGTCCTCATGATCTTCTCCGGTTCTCTCGGTGGGACGGGGCGGGGTTCAGCGGCGCGGGGCGCGCAGGGCGTGCAGGCGCCAGCGCGTTCCCAGCCAGGGGATGACCGTGTACACGGCGGGGACGCCCGCGGCGATCACCGCGAGGGCGGTGAACCACCGGGGCGGGTCGGTCAGGGCGCAGACCAGGGCGACGACGGCGAGGACCGCCAGGCACGCCGCCGCCCAGCGCCCGAGACGCCCCGCCTGGGCCGCGAGCGCCTCGGCCTCGGCGCCCGGGTCGGTGTGGATCGGCCGGGTGCCGGGGGCGGCCTTGAAGATCTGCATGTTCGCCACGCCGAGGACCCGGTGCCAGCCGGCCGCCTCGAAGAGCGCGAGGTAGTCCTCGTCGGCCCGGTCGGTGTAGTCGACGGCGAAGACCGCCTGCTCGGGCTCGGCGGGCTCGAAGAGCCACAGGCCCGGCGCGCTGATGCCGCTCAGGCGCTGGCCGCGGGCGGCCATGCCGGCGAAGAGCTCCAGGTCCTTCTCGGGGGACACGGCCATTCCGTGCCCCATGCGTCGGGTGGTCATGATTCCTCCAGGATCTCTTCGGACAGGGCTATGAGTCGGCGTCGGCGTTCGATATTGCGCCGCAGGGAGGCGGTTCCGGCCTCGGTGCGGCGGTAGGGGCGGCGGGGCCCGGCGTCGTCGACCTCCTCGATGAGGCCGACGGCGAGGAGCTTCCTGAGGGTCGTGTACAGGGTGGCGGGCCCCATGGCGAGGTCGGGGCCGCCGCGCTCGTCGAGGAGGGCCATGACGGCGTAGCCGTGCCTGGGGCGGCTCAGGGCGGCGAGGACCTGGACGGCCGGGTCGGGCAGGTCCCCGGTGGCGTATCCGGAGGCGCGACTCATGACGCCTCTCCCCTGTCTGTTGTATCCATACTGGATATATTAATGAATGACATACGGCTCCGCAAGGGGCGGTGGCGGATCCGCGGCGGCGATGTGCCAGGATCGGACCCATGAGCGACTACGGGCAGCGGTCGGAGGACCGGAATCAGGGGTACGGGCGCGGCGATCGCGCGGGCCGGGGCGGCGGGCCCCGCCGGTACGACGGCGCCGGCCGGGGGGACCGGGGCTACCGGGATGACCGGGAAGGCCGGGGCGACCGGGGCTACCGCGACCGCGACTACCGCGATCGGGGCGACCGGGGCTACCGCGGTGACCGTGATCGTGACTACCGAGGCGACCGCGACCGCGGTTACCGGGGCCAGGGCGGCCAGGGCTACCGCGATCGGGGCGAACGCGACTACCGCGGTGGCTCGGGATCCGACCGCCGCGACGGGTCGCGCAGGTACGACGGCCGGGGCGACCGTGGCGATCACCGCGGCGGTCCCCGCCGGTACGACGACTACCGGGACCGGTCCCACGACGGCCGCGGCCGCGACGACTACCGCGGGGAGCGCCGCCGCTACAACGACGAACCGCGCGACGGCCTGCTGGCCGACCTCGTCGACCACCTCCACGCCCTGGACGGCCGCTCCTACGCCGCCTACAAGGCGATCGTCGGCCGCTACGCCGCGCCCGAGGGCTGGGTCCTGCACGTCGACCGCGTCCAGCCCGACCCCTACGCCCCGCCCACCCGCATCCACGTGGACGTGCCCGCCGACCTGCCGGGCCTGGAGGTCCTGGCCGAGCGCGCCCTGCTGGAGACGGCGGACCGGCGCCTGGCCGTCGGCGACTTCCTCACCCGCGAGCTGCGCGCGGGCTTCGGGGGCACGGCCCTGTCCATCGCCGCCCCGGGCCAGGAGATCCTCGAGCGCTCCTCGGTCCTGCTCGTCCCCGCCGACGCGCCCGACGGCGGCTACGACGACGGCCCGGCCGAGGCCGGCGGCCCGGACGGCGCCCGCGCCGGCGAGATCGGCGACCCGGGCGAGGCCGACGTCGCGCCCGCGGGCACGACCCTTGGCGACCCCGACGCCCCGGGGAGCCTTGACCCCGACGCCCCGGGGAGCCTTGACCCCGACGCCCCGGAGGCCGGCGGCGCCGTCGGCCCGCTCCCCGCATCGGCGTCGGACTGGACCATTGAGATCCGCGCCCGCATGGCCCTGCCCGCCCGGGGCCGGTCCATCCAGGGGCACGAGGCCTCCCGCATCATCAGCCGGGACCTGACCCGCGAGATGGCCGCCGCCCTCGACCTGACCGGCGAGCGGGCCGAGCGCCTCGTGGCGCACGTGGCCGCGCTGGAGGACCACCGGGCGCTGAGCGAGGTCGTGCGCGAGCGGGGGTGGGTCTCCTTCCTGGCCGACGGCTCCCTGCTCCCCCGCCGCTCGGGCGTCTCCGACGAGCCCATGCGCGCCAGCGCCGTGACGCTGAGGGCCCCCGACTCCCTGGCCGCCACCGTCGAGCTGCCGCACGCGGGGCGGGTGCGCGGCACCGTCGTCGGACCGGGCGTGACCCTCGTCGTGGGCGGCGGCTACCACGGCAAGTCGACGCTGCTCAACGCGATCGAGCGGGGCGTCTACCCGCACGTGCCCGGCGACGGGCGCGAGCTGGTCGCCACCGCCCCCGACGCCGTCAAGGTGCGCGCGGCCGACGGCCGGGCGGTGACCGGCGTCGAGCTGACGCCCTTCATCGCGCACCTGCCCGGCGGCCGGGACACGGGCGCCTTCGCCACGCAGAACGCCTCGGGCTCGACCTCCCAGGCGGCCTCGCTCATGGAGTCGATCGAGGCGGGGGCGAGCGCGATCCTGCTCGACGAGGACACCTCGGCGACCAACCTGCTCATCCGCGACGCCCGCATGCGGACCCTCGTGGCCGCCGAGCGCGAGCCGATCACGCCGCTGGTGGACCGGGTGGGCGCGCTGGCCGCGGACCTGGGGGTGTCCACGGTGCTGGTCATGGGCGGGTCGGGCGACTACCTCGACGTGGCCGACCGCGTCCTGCTCATGGACTCCTACGTCCTGCACGACGCCACCGAGTCCGCCCGCGCCGTGGCCGCCGCCCAGCCCCGCGAGGCCACGGCGCTGGCGGGCTTCGGCGAGCCGACGTCGCGCGTGCCGCTGCCCGCGCCGGCGCGCACCCGGCGCGGGCCGGTGCGCACGCGCGCGCACGGGACGACGGGGCTGACCCTGGACCGCGAGGACGTCGACGTCTCCGACGTGGCCGGGATCGTGGACCCCGGCCAGGCCGAGGCGATCGCCTGGGCGCTGCGGGCGCTGCTGGAGCAGCGCTTCGACGGGGAGTCGACGCTGCGCACCTGCCTGACCGACCTGGAGGCGCTGCTCGACGACGAGGGGCTGGACGCGCTGCAGGACGTCGGCGCCCGCCCCGCCTTCCTGGTCCGGCCGCGGATGGTCGACGTCGCGGCGGCGGTCAACCGGTACCGGAGGCTGGAGCTGGCCTGACGCCGCCGGCCGGCCGGGGCGCCGCCGGGCGGATCGGTCCGGCCCGCCGTTGCGGGGCGGACCGCCGTCCACACGGCGAAGCCGGCCGTG
>ERZ772948.1133-NODE-1133-length-15981-cov-29.856084_pt1 | contig 15981 bp, 10 predicted proteins | sample MGYA00511945_ERZ772948 | MGnify/ENA primary metagenome ERZ772948 (study PRJEB29015, sample SAMEA2737927) | human oral metagenome | biome: human oral; feature: human-associated habitat; material: dental | place: China | collected 2141 ... | reverse complement strand
TCGAAATCCATCCCCCACACCTGGCTGAGCAATTGGCTGCGGGAAAGAATTTGCCGGGGATGCCGCATGAGGGTCTCTAACAGACCCAGTTCCCTACGGGAGAGGTCTCGCCATTTGTCGTCGATAAGCACCCTATGGGCCCGTAAATCCAGCACCATGCCGTTATGGTGAATCTGGGTGCTGTTTGCCCCATTCATGTCCGGGTTGCTTTCGGCCAGGCGCAGCCGCACCCGGGCCAATAGCTCGGCGAACTGGAATGGTTTGGGCATGTAGTCGTTGGCGCCACCTTCTAGGGTACGCAGCCGGTCCTCCAAGGCGGTGCGGGCCGTGAGCACAATGATAGGCAAGGTGGTGCCCAACGATCGTAGCTGTTCGAGAATATCGGTGCCGTCCATATTGGGGAGGCCCAGGTCAAGTATCATGAGCTGGTAAGCGCCGGACCTAGCCATGCCGAAAGCCACGGGGCCATTGTCGGTCACGTCACAGGAATAGCCTGCGGATTCTAGGCCTCGGGCAATGAACTCTGCAATCCCATTATCATCCTCAGCGATTAAGATACGGCTCATTTAATACTCCTTATAAATATCAATGATTTCTGATTGGATTGGGGGAATAGTTGCAGGGAAAGTGATACCAAACGTCGAGCCTAGGCCTGGTGTCGAGTCTACCCAAGCGTGCCCGCCGTGTGCTTCGGCGATCACTTTGACAATGGAAAGACCCAGTCCAGCGCCTTTCTTTGGTACTTGGTCGGAGGAGGGGGATTGTTCGCCCCGATTGAATCGGTGGAAGAGAATCTCTTGGGTTGCACTATCAATACCGGGGCCGAAATCTCGGACGCTGAAACCAACCTGACCGTCTTTATTGGTGGATCCAATGATGATAGGGGAATCATCATTGGTGTATTTCACTGCGTTGCGGGTTAATTCCAGAATAGCCTCGGTGATGCGCTGCGCGTCAGCTAACACAAAACCTTCGGCGATTTCGGTGACCTTGGCCCGGCCACCGGAGACCATGTCGGCCTTGTCTTCAATATCGATCGTGAGTTCGGTGAGGTCGATGGGTTGCATGTGGAGGAAGCTGGGGCCGTCCGCATCGGCAATGGCGAGGGTTAATAGGTCGTTGACCATGCGGGTCATGCGGTCGAGTTCGTCCATGCACAGTTTGACGCTGCGTTCCCGCTGATCGTGGGTGGCGGTGTCGAGGAGTTCTAGGTGGCCGCGGATGACGGTGATGGGGGTGCGGAGCTCGTGGCCGGCGTCGTCGACGAATTGCCGCTGCGCCTTATAGGCGGTGTCGATTCGATCAAGCATTCGGTTGAAAGTACCGGCTAGGTCGGCGATTTCGTCTTCGCCGTCGACGGGGACGCGGGAGGTGAGGTCGGAGTCGGTGATTTGGTTGGCGATATTGCGGAGGGTCCTAATGGGGTTAATGATCTGGTTAGCGATGAGCCAGGCGATAATCACGGCTATAAGCATGACCACCAGCCCTAAGGTTGTGAGTAGCTGGGTTTGGGTGGTGAGGTTGCGGTACAGGTCGTCGGTGAAAACCACAGTGGCGAAATAGTCGGGTTTGTCCTGGCCGGGGGTGGTGATTTCGACTCGCGCCCAATGCATGTTGTTGGTGATCCCGGAGTTGTTGGATCCGGTGAACATGTCTTTTAAAAGCTGGTCCCGTTGCTCTTTGGGTAGGTTGGTGAGTTTTTCTTTGTCGACGCTTTGTTGTACTATGCGGCCTTTGTAGACGCCGAGGAGGATTTGGTCACCCTGGGGGAGCTCTTGGGTGAGGTAGGCTTCGATTAATTGGCGGGCATTGGTGTAGCTGGTGGGGGAGTCTTTGACAAAGGAGTTGAATTCGGAGATTTCCTGTTCCACCGCATTATTGGCAGAGTCGTGGATTTCACCGCGGCGTACCGCGTCGGTGAGGTAGAGGACCGAGGATAGCGCGGTGAAGACGACAAGCATGATCCAGGCAATCATGCGGGATCTGATGGATTTGAGCACCTTGGCATTGGGGGAGAGCCGGGAGGGGAGCCCGGTCGGCAGCCGAGAAGACAGCACCGTGGTGTTGGGGGTGGAAAGGTGTCGAGCCATGATTACCCCAAGTTAATATTGAGATCGTGATAATTCAGTGGGGGGTTGGGGATCACAATATTAGGTAAGCCTCCTGGCAGGGGAATTTGCGGAACACCAGGGATTTGCAATTGCGGATTGGACCCCTGATTGGGGTTGCCTGCGGGGGGTGCGGCGGGAGCTGCGGCGCCACCACCATTGTTGGTTGCTGTGGGTTGCTGGGTTTCGGGAGCTGCTGGGGTGGGGGTGGCGCTGGCGCTGGTGGGTTCGGCAACGGCGGCTGCTTCGGCGTTTGCCTGGGGTTCGGAGGGTTCGGAAAGCTCAACGGATGCGGCAGCTTGCCCAATATTTGGCGGTCGTTTTGAGTTAGATAATGCTGAGCCGGCGAGGGCAACTAAGATGAGGAGTGTGACGACGCCAAAGATCGGGGCGAATCGTTTTGATGCAAAAGGCATGATCGTAAAAGCTCCCAAAAATACGTAGGTAACAAAATTATCACAAAATTGTGTTTCCGCAGTGAAGTCGGGGGCGATGTGTTCGTTTCGACGTCACCTGGTTGCACCATGTCACACAGAGGAAAGCTGGATCAAATTACGAAACCCCCGGGTGTACCTTAATTATTATGCCCCATTGTTATGAATTAGAGATGAATTTAGAATGAAGAAACGTTAACTTAGTCTTATATTCCCCTCATTTGGGTTAAGAAACGGGCGTGGGTTCTTGCATGTCGTTTCTCGCTTGTCGACGTCGCAACGCGCGCGAATTACCCCATGATTCGGGGGAGCATCATGAGTATTGCGGTGACCACCCAGAGGAGCGAGAAGGTCCCGCCGAACATTGCCAGCTGCGACTTGGCTTTTTTCCAGTCGGCAACCTGAAAATCGTGTGTGAGTTCATCTTCGGGGAGGAGCCGGAGCGTGCCCATCATGGTTTTCTGGCGGGGCATGATGACAAACAGCAGGAGGGCCCAGCCAATGATGGACAGCAGCAGGGATGCGTGGAATCTGCCTTCATGCCAGTAGTCGCCGGTGAACATGATGGCAAAGCCCACGAGCGGCACCAGGAGGGAAAGCATGCCGTAGGTTTGGGTGATGCGGTAGAGTACGCGTGCGGCGCCCCCGGCAGTGGTGTCGCCTTCGTGGGCTTTGAGTGCTTGCACCTGGAATTGGGAGACTGCGACGGTGACCGGCCCGAGCAGCAGAACGGCGGCGAGAACGTGGACGATGGTCAGAAGCGGACCCATAATCATATTGATATCAACTTCCTTTTTATGGATTGTGGAGCAATAGGTATAAACATTAACCCATGGGGCATTGGTGACGCATCACGGCAGCATCTGCCGCCGACACCGCCAACCCGTACGTCACAGCAATATCTGCCAATTGATTGACATACCAGCATCGCCGCGAACTATCCGATGGTAACCATTCCGATGGTAGAGAATCCGACTTGGCCTGATTTTCGGCCTTGGCCACGGCCACCAGGTTGGCCGGATCGTTGGCAAATGCCAACCGTTTCGCCATCGGCCAGGCATATGCCCCCATGTCCCAGGCTGCCGACAGGGGAAAGATGTGATCCAGCTCGATCGGTTCCCCAGCCGCCATGGTGGGGTCGCTGCTGATGACTCGGCCCGAATAAGGGCAAATCCCCTGCGCAATCGGCTTGCACCGGTCGGATTCCGTCAGCACGGTCAGCTGCGTTTGCAGCATGTCGTCGCGCACCGAACATCCCGGTCGGGTCGTGCTTGAACCCCACCCGGCGCCGAATTCCGTCCGCTCATACCCCACCACGGTGCGGCGTTGCGGCACCTGGGTGAGCGCGGTCATGCTGGGGCTGCGCCGCTCGCAGCCGATGGGCAAAAGGGTGAGGCACATGATGATGGTCACGGTGATGAGTAGTCCGGTGGCGGAGAAAACAGGTCGCATGATTCGCATGCCCAATGGGACTGGGGAGCAAGGATTATGGGTGACAGGTGCGGGAACCATTGCCCCTTGGTACCCCTAAACGGGGGAGGGGCGGGCTTGGGGTTGTAGCCGTATGTGTCATCGTGACATGGGGTCACATCGCCAAGGGTGGGTTTTCGCCCCGGACAGGGGAGAAGACTTCAGAGGTCCTACAACTTTAAGGAACAAAACTAGTTTGGGGAGGCTTTCACTAGGCATAAGACGACCCAACACCAACCTGGAGTGATTCCCCGTGGCACAACCCATAGAAAAATGGTTGCCGTCAGTTCTGTATTTTCCGGTCATGATGCTCATCGGCCTTTTTGTGATGTGGCAATGCCAGACAAACATGGTGGTTTTGGTTGCCATCACCGGCGGAATCATCTTCGTCTACCACGCGGTTGCCCTAGTGCGGGGCCGAAATAGCATATTCTGGCCCGGAATCTCCTGGTCGCTCGGATATTTCCTCATAGGCGTCTACTATTTTTACGGCCGAGGCGCCGCAGGCGACGCCACCTGGCTGTTCACGCTGGCGACCGTAAGCATGGTGTTATCAGCCCACCACTGGCGGTATTCGCCCCGCATCACCGTATGGCCAGGCATCATGCTCAGTCTTGGCCTGATGGTGGTGGCCATCAGCCGGCCCACCGGCGACTATGCGACAGATATTGCCGTCCTCTCGGTGGTGGTGTTCGGCACCCAGCGTCGCAAGAGTCGCGCCACCGTGCTGTGGTCCGGCGTTAGCCTGGCGGCCGGGCTGCTTGGCGCCAGCATGTATTGCGCCTACTTCGTCCCGGGATCGCCGGCGGCGACGATCGCAGTGACCAGCCTGGCTGCCTTGTGGCTGTCGTTGGGGTGCCAGCCCGCCAAAGCTGCCATGCTACTGCGTGGCACATGGGCGGTGTGCCTGGTGTTGACCGGGCTCGTCTGCTACGACACCATACATCCGTGGTTGCTGATTGCCGGGGTCATGGCGGTATTCGTCAATCCCGTGCGGCTCCTGGACCCCGATGCCGTGACCGGCCAGCCGAGCGAAGAAGCAGCCAAGGAACGACAACTCATCGACCAGTGGTGGAATCGACCCGTGGATTCCTGCTACCCCGTGCTCCTCATCGAGGAAACCACACTGTGGGTTCATCCATTGCAACAATTCTTCCGCCAGGGTGGGGTAGGGGCGGGCATCATAACCGGCATAGACACCGCCGGCACCATGCACACGCTGGGAGTGTGGGTGAGCGATGGGCTAGGCAACCAGCTGTCCTGGCAGCAGATCCACGCCAATCTCACCCGCCGTGGTTTGCTGGATCCGATCATGCTGTGCTGCGCCGCCTCATCCGCCTCACTGTCGTGCATCGCCGACCTGTGGCCGCACGCCACCATAGAAATCTGCGACATCGACCACTACGACATGTGGAAACACGTGTGCGATCGCATCATGCCGAACGTCTCGTCGTCGGAGGCGGAAATGGTTCGCGTAAACGACCGGCATAACGCCGTCATCCACGCGATGAGAGACGTCTGCTACAGCAATACAAAAATCAGCGACAAGCTGGCCACATATCTGCGCAAGAAGCTGTACTACCACGAGGCAACCTACCAGGTCACCATCGGCACCGGCTGGAAACCACTCATGAACCAGTGGGCGGAAACATACCCTCACCGGCTCACATCAAGCGTCGAATAGCTTTTCGACGCCGCGACATGCGAGGGAAATAATGACACATCTTTTCAACGACATTCTTCTGCCCTGGTCCCTCCTGGTGGCCGTCGCAGTCATCATGTTTGTGCTGCGCAAATCCCGCAACCAGTGGCAAGACCTGGCACTCGCCTGGGCGCTGGCCGCCATCGGCACCATCCATATCATGATCGCGCCACCCACCACCACACCATCGATGCTGGGATTCCCCATCGTCACAACCACAATGTGGGTCTTTCCCCTCGCCGCAATACTGGTCCTCCGATGCGTGATCGGAACCACCATGACGTTCATGTGGCCCGGGGTTGCCTTTGCCCTCTACCTTGGGGCGGTGGGATTCATATGCTTCGACGGATTCGCCAGGGGAATCATCATGGTGCCGGCCATCATCATCTTGCTGACCTCCCTGCACCTATGGGCACGAACCTACATGTGGTGCCTCCTGGCGAAACCCCTTACCGGGTGGGTCTGTGGCGCCTCCGTGGCCGTTATGGGCAGGGATAACATCCTGCTGTTCCCCGTGTTCATCCTTTGTGTAGTGCTTGCGATCAAGCTCATCTCGGATCCTTACGAGCCCAACGAACCAGAAGAAGAGATGCCACAACCGGTGGCAGCAACGCCCCCACCAGTCGCGTCCCCCAACGCCAGCAACCGGTGGCACCGCCGATACCTAGGCGGCGGCTACACCCGGCTCATCGTCGACACCGTCACCGTGAAAATAGCCGACTCCTACCAGCGCATATTCATCATCATCGGGATAGACAAGGCCGGTACTGAACAAGCCCTGGGACTATGGCCAGATGCCGACCACGTGTGGGAAGATATCGGCACCCAACTCCGCCAGCGGGGCGTTACTACCATCCCCACCATCTTCTGCCCCGAAAGCCCCCACCTGAAACACGCCATCGAACTCGCCTGGCCCGGCGTCACGGTCCACTTCGACAACCCCACCCCACAGTCCCGGCGCCGCAGCCGGGCGCTACGGCAGGCGGCCCGCAGCAAGCCACACGCCGACACCACAAGCATGATGGACGCCCTGCGGGTGGCCCTCTACGACTACGAGACGAAAGAACAACCACCGACAGGGCGTCGACAAGCAAAATGTTAAGCCTTCGCTAAAAACTCCTTCTCCCGCTCAACCGCGTGTTCGAAGCCAGCCACAACCTCCTCGCTCGGGGGCTTGGTCATGATCGTCACAACATACGTGATGACGGTGGCCGCAATCACGCCCGGCACCATCTCGTAGACCACATCCTTGAGCCCGGTATTGCCCCATACGCCGCACACCACGGCCCCGGCAATCATGCCCGCCAGCGTGCCCTGCACATTCAGTCGCTTCCAATACAACATGAACAACACCGCGGGCCCAAACGCGGAACCAAAGCCCGCCCACGCGAAGCCCACCAAATCCAGGATCGAATTATTGGGGTTCACCGCCAAGAGTCCGGCCACCACCGACACCACAATCACCGCGGTACGCGACAGGTTGATCATCACATCCTGGCTGGGATGATTCTTCTTCACGATCTTGAAAATATCCTCAATCAGCGACGTGGACGATACCAAAAGCTGCGACGAAATCGTCGACATGATCGCCGCCAACACTGCCGTCAAAATCAGGCCACCAATCAGCGGATGGAACAAAATCCGGGCCATATCCAAGAACACCGATTCGTATTTACTCGTATCCGTGATCGCCAAATCCGGGTTTTGGCCGAAGAACGCCGTGCCAATGATCGCAATAAACACCGCGCCAATGATCGAAATAAACATCCAGCTCATGCCGATCATCCGGCCGGTTCGGGCATCTTTCGGCGTGCGCAACGCCATGAACCGCACGATAATATGTGGCTGGCCGAAATACCCCAACCCCCACGCCAGATTGCCAATAATCGTCGCCGCCGAAATACCGCTAATCAACGAGAAATACTGGGGGTTCCCGTCCGCGTGCGGCCCATACGAATTCGAAGTTGCCCACGTCCATATTGACGACGGATCATCCAGATACAACAGCGCCATCACCGGCACAATCACTAAGGAACAGAACATAATCATGCCCTGCACCGCATCCGTGTACGATACCGCCAAGAACCCGCCAATAAAGGTGTAGGCCACGGTAATGAATGCCACAATGAGCATGCCCGTGAGATACTCCCCGCCGAACGTGGATTCGAAGTATTTGCCGCCGGCCACCATGCCCGACGACACATAGAAGGTGAAGAACACGACAATAATGGTCGAACTCACCAATCTAATTGTCCGCGACTTATCACCGAGGCGGTTTTCAAAGAACGATGGGATGGTGACCGAATCGTCGGCCACCTCCGAATAAGAACGCAACCTAGGCGCCACATAGGTCCAGTTTGCCCAGGCGCCCGCTAAAAGCCCCACGGCAATCCACAGCTCGGACATGCCTGACACGAAGAGCGCGCCGGGCAGGCCCATGAGCAGCCAGCCGGACATGTCGGCGGCGCCGGCCGATAGGGCCGCCACGAAGGGGTTCAGCCCCCGGCCGGCTAGAACGTAGTCTTCGTATTCGTCGGTTTGGCGATAGCTCCAGTATCCGATACCGAGCATGACCGACATGTAGATGATGATGGCTATGACATTCCATGTATGTTCACTCATCAATGGTCTCCCCGTAACTATTTCGGTAGTGTGGGTCACACTTTAACCTATAATGTCAATTTTTGGGTAGAAAAATATTGCGTTTAACACACCCAAATGGGGGTAGAAATGGTTGGGTTGGTGAGTTAGGTATTGTAAAAACATGGGCACAGCGACACATCTGATCCATGGATTTTGGCAGAAACAGTCAGGCCTGCATTTGTGGATTGAGCAAGTAGATGGGCATAAAATCATTACTGGTAGCGGAATTATCCCGGGTACTTTTCCCCCGGTGATCGAAGAGCTCATCATGGGAAAACGGTACCGCCACCGAGTCGATATGCACCTCATGACTCCCAAAGGCAGAGAACGCAAGTTACCCGTACCTACCATCGCCTGTACCCCCGAACAGGCGGTGCCCGTGCTCGCCGCCATTGCCGCCATTGTCGACGACACCAAGGGCCCGGACGATCTCGCAGGTTCGCCGCAGGCCACCCCGGAGCAACGCGCCACCCTCGCCCCCGACCTCCTCTGGCTCGCCCACATGTACCGGGGGCTCACCGCCTTCGCCCGGGCTGGCCGCGTCACCATCAAGCTCGGCTTTTTCGAGCGACAATGGTATCCCACCTGGCAACTCGCCGCCGGGCTAGGCGAACGCGGCTGGCTGGTGAGCATGACCAAAGCCGCCCCCGGCGTCATCACCATCAACGGCGGCCCCACCATAGTCGAAGACATCGTTGACGAACTCCTCCACTGGATCGTCAACTCCCTCATCAGCGCCGAATATCATAGACCCCGACCCACCCCCTGGCACGATTTCGCCGCTGCCCTCGTCGAAAGCAACCCCCTGCGCCGGGGCGGCGCTACTTTGGTCTCCGCGCTCAATAAATGGCGCGATTCTATCGCCGCTATTGACGTCCAACTCGTGCTCATGATCGAGGAACCCGACCCGAACCCTGATCTTGAATCGGCAGGTGGCAGCAGCCCCCAGCCCATATGGCCCATTCGCGTCCAGGTGCGATCCGGGGTGGATGCCCCCATGCCCATCCATCCCGCCAACTTTGACCACGCCACCAATCGCCGCATCACCGCCCTGCGGCGCGAAGCCCAACTCATCACGCCCTACCTCAATCCCGACCGGCCCGACCCCGACTCGCCCCTGGTGGCGGCGCTCCGCAATGCCGACAACGCCGGGGATTGGGACGTGTACCTCACCACCGACGAGCTCCTCTCATTCATCAACGACGCGGTTCCCCGGCTCCGGGAGCGCGGCATTATCGTGATGCTGCCCAGGATGTGGCGCCGCCAAGCCGTTACCGCCCACATGCATCTGCGCGACGACGAGGAAGCCACCGCCGCCCCCCAACTTGGCCTCGACCACATCGTGGCCTTCGACTGGCGGGTGTCCATCGGCGATATAGACCTGACGGACAAGGAAATGTCCGACCTGGTAGCCGCCAAATCCGGCCTGATTAACCTGCGGGGAGAATGGGTTCTCGCCGACGCCGCGTCCATTCGTTCGATCTCCCAGTACATGGAGCAGCTGCGTAAGTCGTCGACAGGCTCGATCATGAACCAACTCAAGCAGGCCAAACAACGACTCGCCGCCGCGAAAACCGCCGGCGACGACACCGCAGAAATCGAACGCACAATCGAGGAACTCACCGCGGCGCTCGATAACCCAAGCAGCGGCGAAATCAGCCTCAAGGAGCTGCGGGAACTCAACCTCACCGCCGAAACCACCGACCCGATCGCGGTCACCGGCCACGACTGGCAGGTCAGCCTCATCGGCGGCGCCATCAGGCACGAGCTTCCCGCACCCCGGCGCATCCCCATCCCAGCCGGCGTGACCGCCAGCCTGCGCGAATACCAGCGCCGCGGCGTGGACTGGATGTATTGGATGGCCCGCCAAGGCCTCGGCGCCGTGCTCGCCGACGACATGGGGTTGGGTAAAACCCTGCAACTCCTCGCCCTCGAAGCCGCCGAACGCGACAGCTCCGAACGCGAACCAACCACAGCGGAATCTGCGGGGCAGGTGGGAAAGGTGGGGCCGTCGCTGGTTATCGCTCCCACCAGCGTGGTCGGCAACTGGGCGCGCGAGGCGAAAAAATTCACCCCTCACCTGAAAATCCTGGTCCACCACGGCACCGAACGCAAAAAGGACCAGGAATTTCTCGGCACCGTCACCGACTACGACATCGTGATTACCAGCTACGGCGTCGCCAGCCGCGACTATCAACTCCTGGGGCAGCAACACTGGCATCGCGTCACCCTCGACGAAGCCCAACACATCAAAAACTCCAGCACCAAAATCTCCAAGGCCGTCCGCTCCCTGCCCGCCGACCACCGCATGGCGCTCACCGGCACCCCAGTGGAAAACCGCCTGCTGGAACTGCGCGCCATCCTGGACTTCTGCAACCCCGGCATCCTCGGCTCCGTCTCGTTTTTCAAACACCACTTCTCCAAACCCATCGAAGTCACCGGGGATGAGAAAAAACAGGAACAATTGCGCAACCTTACCGCCCCCTTTATACTGCGCCGGCTCAAATCCGACCCGGCCATCATTGGGGACTTCCCCGAAAAAACCGAAACCGTCATCACCGTGGACCTCACCAAGGAACAAGCCGCCCTCTACACCGCATACGTGAATGACCTCACCACCCAGCTGGAACAGGCCGAAGGCATAGGGCGGCGCGGCCTGGTGCTCGCGTCGCTGACCAAAATCAAACAGATTTGTAATCACCCGGCGCATTTCCTCGGCGACGGATCCCCCATGCTGCGGGGAAACCATCACCGCTCTGGCAAGGTGGAAGAACTTATGCAAATTGTGGAGAACGCCCGCGACCACGGCGAAAAGGTACTCATTTTCACCCAATACAAGGCGTTCGGGGACATGCTCACCCCTTATCTCTCCGACTATTATGGGCAGAAAATCCCGTTTCTCCACGGCGGGGTGAGCAAAAGCGGGCGGGATATAATGGTGCAACAATTCCAGGCGCCGGATGGGGCGCCGGCAATGGTGTTGTCACTCAAGGCGGGCGGCACCGGCCTCAACCTCACCGCGGCAAACATCGTGGTGCACATGGACCGGTGGTGGAATCCCGCGGTGGAAAACCAGGCGACGGACCGGGCGTACCGCATTGGGCAGGACAAAAACGTGTTTGTGTATAAGCTGATTACGGCAGGCACGGTCGAGGAGCGGATTCACGACATTATTTCGGGCAAGTCCGAGCTGGCGGCGGCCATGATCGCCCAGGGTGAGGGCTGGTTGACGGAGCTTTCCGACGCGGAGCTGGCCACATTGCTGAGTTATCGGGAGATGGAATAAGTGGCATTCGATGGGAAAGAGCGTAGGTCGTCGCGTAGGTCGCCCCAGGTAGGCAACGTCATCTACGTGAATTTTGGGGCACGGGATTATACGCCTGTCGCCGGCCGTGACACGTTTACCGACCCGGATGCGCCTTCCCGCAAGCCGCGGCGGAAGACCATGAGGGCGCGGGCGACGGCCAAGGGGATCCGCAGTACGGCCGCTGACTGGCTCACCGATCTAGCATTCACCCAATCAGATAACGGCAGGATGAGCCGGGGGCGAGGCTACTATCAGGGCGGCCACGTGATGAACCTGGAGTTTGTGCCGGGATCTATTACCGCGAAGGTTATTGGTTCTCAGCCGCAACCGTTTTCGGTGGCCATTATGTTCCCGCCCCGCACCGACCCGCAGTTGGCGCGGCTGCCGGACCTGATTTCCCAGCTCGATGGCGGGATTCAGGCGGTGCGGTCCGGGCAGTTTTCGCCGGACATGCTCAAGATTTTATTTGGCGGCCACCCCTATAAGGCGCGGTATTACTGCGATTGCCCGGACAAGGCGAAGGTGTGTAAGCACATTGTGGCGACCATGATGGCGGCTGCGGACCGGGTGGCGGCCGACCCGGGGCTGGTGTTTCAGCTGCGGGGCCTGAACTTGGCCGATATGCGGCTGCCGAAACAGTCGACGAAGCCGGCGGGGTCGGCAGGATCGGTGCCCGCAACGCCCGAAACATCTGCACCCGCTGGGTCGGCAGGGGCGGCAAAGAAGGCGGAGGCGCCGTCGCCCGAGGCCATTGCCGCAGCCACCGACCGGTTTTGGAACGGCGGCCCCCTGCCGGAGATTCCCCAGTTGAAAACCCAGTCTGCCCTTGCCGACTCGGACGAAGAACTCCTCCACAAGGCCATGCGGACCATTTCGTACACCAGCGTGGATGAACTATGCGCCGTATCTGACATCGAAGACTTGTACTACAATCTCACGCACGAAACATAGGGTGATAATGACCGCGCTGACTACCCGATTTCTTCACACTTCCGATCTACAACTAGGCATGACCCGCTGGTTTCTGCAAGAAACCGAAGATGCTCAGGCGCTTTTCGACGCCGCCCGCGTCGAAGCCATCACTCGCCTCGGAGAAAAAGCCATCGAATACCAGTGTGATTTCATTATCGTTGCTGGCGATGTATTCGAACATAATTCTATCTCCACCAAGACCCGGGAGCGTGCCCTTGCCGCATTGGCGACACTCCCCGTCGACGTGTATCTGCTCCCCGGTAACCACGATCCGCTGACCGCCGACAGCATTTTCTACCGTGCCGAATCCCACCCCAGGATTCACGTATTCACCGACAGCACCCCCATCGAGGTCGCCCCCGGCGTGGAGCTCATCGGCGCCCCTTGGCACAGCAAAACCCCCAGCTGCGACCTGGTATCCAATGCCATTGCCGACTTGGAGCCGGCCGCCACCATCCGAATCGTCGTGGGGCACGGACAACTCGATAACCGCAGCAACGACATTCGCATGGACATCATCGACCGGGACACGGTGGAGACCGCCATCCGCGGCGGCACCATCGACTACCTGGCCCTGGGGGACACCCACTCCGCCATGAGCCTTAGCGACACCGGCGCCATCTGGTTCTCCGGTGCCCCCGAAGTCACCGCCTTTAGAGAGCTGCCCAGCGGCCAGGGGGAAAATAATTCCGGCAAGGCGCTCATCGTGGACATCACCAAATCCGCGGCGGCCCAGGCCGAGGTGACGGTGACCGAAACCCAGATCGGCACGTGGCGGTTCGACGCCATCAGCGCCGACGTCAATAGCCTTGATGACGTGCGTGACTTCATCGCCCAATTGGACGCCTACCCGCGTAAGGACCGGACCGTTATTAAATACTCCCTGGTGGGCGCGGTAGACCTCGCCACCCGCCAACACCTAGAAGCCGAACTCGCCCGTCTGCGGCCCCTGTTCGCCCACCTCTATCCCCGCACCAGAACCATGAATCTCACCACCGCGGCCACCGACGTGGACATTGTGGACCTGGACCTTTCCGGCTTCGTCCTGGCCGCCGCCCAGGAGCTGGCCACCGACACCGACCCGGTTGCCTCCGACGCCCTCAACCTGCTGTTCCAACTCCATAACGAGGTGTAACCAACGATGCTGATCACCGACATTGAAATTAGAGATTTCAAAACCATCCGGCATCTTCGATGGTCCAACATTCCCGACCATGGAGTTTTCGTCATCCATGGCGATAACGAGCAGGGCAAATCCACCGTCCTAGAGGCCATAGCGCAGGTGCTGCACATCAAGCATTCGTCCCGGGCTCAGGCAGTGAAAGACGCCCAACCCCTGGGCAGCGACGTCGGCCCGCAGGTGACCGTGAACCTCACCCTGGGGGGAAAGAATGTTCGACTATTCAAGCAGTGGTTGAAAACCCCCAGGGCCGAGCTCACCATTTCGGGTGATGGCAGCTACACCGGTGGTGATGCCGAACAGCGTTTCGAAGAATTCTTCCACAAGCATGTTGACCAAACCCTATTTACCGCCCTGTATAACCGGCAGGGCAGCATGGTCCACCCGCTGGTGCTGGGGGGCATTACCTCCCTCACGCAGGCTCTGGCGGAAGCCAGCGGGGTGAGCGGCATCGGGGATGGCGGTCACGCTCAAACCCGGGACGCGGAGACCGGGCCGCTCCTGGCCCGTATCATTGGCGAATACCACAAGTATTACACGCAGCGGGGAAAGCCCACCAAGCAGTTTCAGGCTCACCAGGATCGGGTGGCGGCCGCCACCCAGGCCGCCCAGGAGGCCGCCAGCCGGCTTGAGGAGCTGCACCACCATGTTGCGGAGGTCGAGCGCATCACCACGGCCCGGGTCACCGCCGAGCGCGAACTGCCGGGGCAGCGGGAGATCCGGGATGCCTGCCACGAGGATTACGAGGCCGCCCGGCAGATTCAGCACCAGGCCGAGCAGCTCGACCGGGACCAGGAGCTGGCCCGGGTGCGACTCCAGGCCGCCGAGGCCGCCTTGGCGAAACGCCTAGAGCTTGTGGAAAGCGAACGGGCCGGCCGGGAGCGCGTCGACAAGCTCGAAGCCGCCCTGGTTGATCTGCGCCAGGCTGCCGAGGCGGAGGACGAGCGCAGCGCAACGCTCACCGCCGCGCGCGCTGCCGCCGTGGCTGCGGAAAAGCAGGCCCACGATGCGGTGCGGGCAGCCACCGCCACCCGCGATGCGGCGGCCAGCCAACAGCGGCGAGCCGAGCTGGAAAAACTGCGCCGCGCCCTCGACGATATTGCCGCCCAACGCCGCGTACTGGTTGCCGTCCCCAAGGTGGCCGCGGCGACCGTCACCCAGTACGAGACGGCCGAATCCGCGGTGCGCCTGGCCCGGCACACCCACGAGCTGCGGGCCCCTAAGCTCGCGGTGCAGGCGCCGGCGGCCACGAAACTCACCCTCAACGGGGAGCCCGCGGACGCGGAATTCGAACATGTGGTCGCCGACACCACCACCCTGACCGTCGGGGACACCACCATCACCATCACCCCCGGCGCCGGGGACACCGAAACCCACGACGCGGTGGCCCAGGCGGAGGCGGACTTGGCCGATCTCATTGCCAAGCATGGGTTTGCGACCCTTGCCGAGGCCCGGGCGGCCCGGACCGCCTACACCGAGGCGCAGTCCGCGCTGAAGCTGCTCGCCACCCAGCACGATGTGTTGCTGGGGGAGTTGAGCCTGGATGAGCTGGATGCGGCGCTTGACGCCGAACCCGTAGAGGTTGACGTCACCCTGGCCGAGGCTGAGGCCGCGGTGACCTCGGCGAGCCAGGCGCTTGCCGCGGCGGTGGCGGATCGGGAACAAGCTGACGCCGCCCTGGTGAGTCTTGCCGACCGGCCAGCCGCCCAGGCGCTTGCGGTGCACGAGGCGGTCCTTGCGGATGCCCGGGAGGCCGCCCGGGTCACCACCGAGCAACTCGAACAGGTTGTCGATTCCCCGAGTCTTGACGAGCTGCGGGCTGACTGCGCCACCGAGCGCGACGCGTTGGATGAGGTGACCGCCGCCCGCGACGAAATTGCGGAGCAGCTGAAACAGGCCGCTCCCACCGCGAAGAAGCAGCTCTATGAGGCTGCCCAGGCGCATGTTGAGTATTTGGAGAACCATGTTCGGGACGCCGCTACCAGCATCGCAGAGCATCGTAGCTATATTGAGGCGAGCGTCGGCGCCGCCGAGGATCACGATCGGCTTCAGGCGGAGAAGATTTCCGCCGAACGGCGCCTGGCCGCGGAAACCCGCAGGGTGCAGGCGGCAAAACTGCTGTATGAGACGGTGGTGCGGCACCAGCGGGCGGCGCACGCGAGGTA
>ERZ772948.1124-NODE-1124-length-16032-cov-3.685986_pt1 | contig 16032 bp, 14 predicted proteins | sample MGYA00511945_ERZ772948 | MGnify/ENA primary metagenome ERZ772948 (study PRJEB29015, sample SAMEA2737927) | human oral metagenome | biome: human oral; feature: human-associated habitat; material: dental | place: China | collected 2141 ... | reverse complement strand
GCGGCGCTAGGCGAGCCGCCAGTCGACCCCTCCCAAGGGCAACACGCCGGCGGCAAGCCGTCCCCCCGCAGCCTCACTGAGGCACTCCGCAACCACTACAACATCACATAAAGATAAGGAGGCTCGCTATGCCTATTACCCTGGCAGACGCCAAACTCAACACCCTGGAAGACTATGACCCGGCGATCATCGACGAGTTCCGCAAAAACTCCCCGCTGCTAGACGCCTTGATCTTCGATACTGCAGTCAACCCCGCAGGCGGCGGCGCCACTCTCGAATACGGCTACCGGCGGCTAGTCACCCAGCGGGGCGCCGAATTCCGCGAAATCGGCAAAGAATACACCCCCCAAGAGGTAAAAACGGTCAAGAAAAGCGTGGAGCTCAAACCTTTGGGCGGCACGTTTGAGGTAGACCGGGTGCTTGCTCACCTCGGCCCCGCAGCCAGCGACGAGGTGGCCCTGCAGACCTCTCAACTCATCAAAGCCACCAATGCGAAGTTCAACGACGCGATCATCACCGGCGACACCGCGGTCGATGCCAAAGGCTTTGACGGTCTGGACAAGGCACTGAAGGACTCCGTGACCGAGCTGAACGCTACGGGGGAGAAAGACTGGACCGCCCTCACCACCGCCGACACCGCGCTCGCTATCCTCGACGACCTGGACGAACTGCTCAGCGCCTTGGATGGCCCGCCCACCCTGCTGCTCTGCAATAAGCGTGTGCTGGCGAAGATCCGGGCAGCAGCGCGCCGGGCTAACCTTTACACTCAACAGCCGGTCGAGGGGCTATTGGGTGCGGGTGGCCATGAGATCACCCGGGAAATGCTCGGCAATGTCATCCTGGCGGATGCCGGTGAGAAAGCCGGCACAAATGACCCGGTGATCCCCATGGCTGCGGGTAAGACCAGTATCTACGCTGTACGCATCGGCCTAGACGGTTTCCACGGTGTGACCACTACCGATGGCCAAATGCTGCGCACCTGGCTGCCCGACTTCAGCACCTCCGGCGCCGTGAAGCGTGGTGAAGTGGAGTTGGGCCCCGTTGCTCCGGTGCTCAAATCCACCAAGGCCGCCGCTGTGTTGCGCAACGTCAAGATCGGGGCCTAATCATCATGGCCATCGTGAAAACCCCCGTCGAGGGCTACACCGGCCCCATCGGCGCCGATTTGTTCGTCGGCGGCGTCTGCACCGACGTCCCCGACGACCGGCTGGAATACTACCAGCGGCAAGGCTACATTATCCTCGACCAGGAAAACCCCACAGCGCAGCCAGAGACGCCAATTCAGCTGCCAGCCGATGGTGCCCCGAAAGCTGACTGGGTCACCGCCGCTGTTCAGCTCGGTATCGACGTCAAAGGCAAAACTAAAGCTGAAATCATCGCAGACGTCACCGCAGCCACCCCACCATCGGAGGAGTAACCCCCATGGCCACCTGGCTCACCGCCGACCCTAAAACCCTGTGGCCGCACCTAGATGCCCCCCGGCTGGAGGAAGTAAAACGCCTCATCGACCGGGCAGAGCACATCGTCCTCCAGCGGTTCCCCAGCATCCCCACCCGCATCCAGCAACACCGGCTCAGCGCCGAGGTTGTTGCCGGCGTCGTGGAGGACATGGTGACCCGCGCTATCGCCAAAGAAGACAGGGGCGGGCTCACCCAACTGGCCTATCCCGAAGTGACCATGCAATGGGAAACAGACGGCGGCCTAGGGCAAGGCTCAAGACTGTGGCTCACCACCGACGAGATCGTCCTGCTGTCCCCGCAGTTGGCCCAGGGTGCCTGGAGTATCCGTCGCAAAGCGGCGCCTACACTGCCGGAGGACCGATGCTAACCCCTCGAATATTATTCCAACCTGGGTGGCAGTATCGGCAGCAAACAACCACCCGTGACGACCCCATCACCGGGGAGATCGTCGCCACCACCTACGAGCCCATTGCCGGCACTGGCCTCGTCCAAGAGGCCTACTGGACCGGCATGCAAGAAACCACACCCACCGGCGGCGTCCGCGACGAGCGACTCGTAATGTTCGCCCCCACAGCCGCCGCCGTGGCCGACCTCGACATCACCGCCAAAGACGAATTCCTGGGGCCCGACGGCCGGGTGTGGCAGTGCATCAGCGATGGCATTGCCCGCGGCATCCCAGGCCGGCCACCCGACTACATTGCGGTACGAGTCCGCAGAGCAAAGGAGAAAGAACAACCATGACCGAAACCATCCCCGCCACCCAAGCCGAGCAACTGCTGCCAGAGGAGGAAGGCGTCCACGACGGCATCTACCACGGCATCGACGACGCCGGCAATCCCTTCTTTACCGCGGCCGGCAGCCCCTACCACCTGGCCGACATCCGCAAGAAACAAGCCGCCCAAGCCGCCGAAGCGGCCGAGAAGGAGACAAAGGAGGAGAACCCCAGTGGCGAAAGCGAAACTCACCCTGTACCAGAGGCAAATACTCCGCGACCTGCGGTGCCAAACGGTACCGGCCCGAAAGAAAATCGCCGAGGAAATAGCCAGCCAAGCTAAGTCTGTTGCCTTTATCCTCACTGGCACTTACCGTGATGACATTGGTACCAGCACCCGGGGTACCACAGTCCGGGTTGTCGACAACGACGAACTCGCAATCTACAAAGAGTATGGTACTGCCGACACCCCCGCCCACGCTGTCCTCACTGGCACCGCCATGCGATTCGGCCGCTACCAAGGCATGAGACCCCGATGAGTGCCATAATCCCCACTGCCTACATCCCCGGAGAGGTGCGTAAATATTTACTCGCCGACGAGGAGTTCATCCGGTTACTGCATGGTGGTGCCATCACCTGCCGTGAAGTTCCCGACCCGCTTACCAAACCCCACGTCACAGTCAAGGCAGTAGGCCACCAGGGCGGCGACCCCAGATTGCACCGGGTACTCATCCAAATCACCCCCTGGGTGCCCCGACCCGACGTCTCTCGCATCCCCGAAGACCCCGACATCACCGCATGGAACCTTGCCATCCGCGCCGGGGAGCTCCTGGCCAGGGCGAAAAATGTCATCGTTGATGACACTCACGCTTGGTCGGCTCACTGGGTGGATGGTCCCATCCAACTGGAGGATAAAGGTCGGGGTCTCGACCGAATCATTTACTACGCGCCTGCTCGTATTGGTGTTCACTTGCGCAGGCGCACAATCTAAACTGTTAGGAGTGAATCATGTCTGATTTTGCTGATTCCAAAAAAGCCCACGTCTGGCTGGATGGCGATGCTTTCCGCGCCCCCGTAGGCACCGCCATGCCCGCTGATCCTTTTGCTGCTACCCTCACCGGGTGGGATCCCTACGGCGGCATCGAGGCAGGCATTGAGGTGACCGCCGAGCAGCAGGTCACCAAGAAGAAGATCTGGAACAAACGCAACACGATCTACAAGATCATCCGCGACGCCCTGGAGAGCGGCATGAAGTTTCGTGCTGTCGACAACAGCAAGGCCGCCTTATTGACCCGCCTACAGGGTGGCAAGATCACTAAGAAGGGGGACCTTTACGTCGCCGAGCTTGGGCTTGGTGAAGAATTCGCCTACTTCTGTCGTTTCGATGACGGCGTTTCTAAGATGGCTTTCTACTGCCCTCGTGTGACGCTGGCGTCGCCAGCGAAGCGCGCCACCCTGGACGACCAGAATCTGGACGGCTGGGAGTTTGAAAACTCCTTCCTTGAAGGCTACGAGGAAATTCTTCCCGAGCTGCCAGCAGGCATTACCGTGCCCTAATGGCAGATCCTTCATGCCCATTTTGCGCAATCATCATGGGAAGGTCCGGGCGCGGGAAGTCTACCGCGATAACCATGCCGTGGCGTTTCCCACTTTGACCGGCAACTCTTGGCCACACCCTGGTGATTCCCCGTCATCATGTGCCTGATATTTGGGCGTTGCCGGAGCAAACCGCTGTGCACTTATCTCGCACTGCCTTGCCGGGTTGTCGCGGCGTTACGTGCGGCTGTCGCCTCGGATGGGCTGAATATCATCCAGTCCAGCGGGGCGGCGGCAACCCAAACCGTCCCTCACTTACATGTGCATCTCGTGCTGTGCTGAACAACAGGCATGATGGGCCATATTTGGCCAGCTATCCCAGCCATACACCACAGATGCTTGACGACCTCTGTGACAAGCTGGCTGGTCTCATATAGGGCGGGTTAGGTGTCAGCTCTGCCCTAAAAACCCTTATTCCTTCCAAACATTAGGAGAAAACAAACCTCATGGAAAAAATCGACCTTTTCGAGCGTGCTCTTGCTATCAACGGCGGCGACTCTGTACCTGTTACCTTGCTCGGTGTTGATCTGTCGCTGCGTCAGGATTTTACTGGTCAGGAAGTTCACGACATTGTTCGGGCACTGTTTGACCATGCTGATGAAGCACTCCATGATCAGGCCACACGGGTTATCGCCTTGGTGTCCGACTCCCCCAAGGAAGATCAGGCGGCCTTCGTCGATAAGCTCATGACGCTGAGTCTCGCCGAGGTAATGAGGATTTTTGATGTCATCGGTGAGATCTGCGGCTATCGGGATGCCGATGGCAATTTTTTTCCTACATCCTCCAGCTAATTAGCCCCCAGGAGTTTGCTAGGCGGCTGGTTGGGTTCCAATCCAAATACCACCTGAACTACCGCACGTGCCTGTTGGAAATGTGGTGGGTTGACCTGACGATACTGGCTGAGGGGCTGGATGAGTGGACCCCCACTGATGAAAACATCGCCCGCCTGGTGGATAGGGAAGACTACTGGCTGAACTCCGAATACAGGTCGTGGATTACCGACCCGGACGACCCCGAAGTGCAGGCGGAGAAAACCCGCCAGAAACTACTAGGCGTTAAGCCCCCAGAGCAGCCAATGCTGTGGCCTGTCGCGGTTCGCCCACCTGCGCTGCAGCAGCAGCTGGTGCAGGCGGCAACCCAGGCTGCGGAGAAAATAGCTGCCCCGCCAAGGAAGAAGATCACTATCACGGAGTTTCTGCGCATGCGTGGCAACTAGACAGGTAAGAGGAGGACATGATGGCTGGCGGTAAAATCGATATCTTAGTTGAGCCGAACACTAAGGGTTTTAACCGCGCCCTGGAATCCAGCTTGGGGAGCGCCCTAGGCGTTGCTAGGAAAATCGGCGCAGGCATCGGTGTTGCTCTTGATCTTGGTAGTATCGCCAGCGAAGTCGTGGCTGTTGGCACCAAATACAAAAGCCAACTGAACACGATGGCGGCGGTGTCCCAGGCGACCGCGGGGCAGATGGATGCCGTGCGCGCCAAGGCTAGGGAACTAGGCAACGACATTAGCCTCACCGGCATATCGGCGTCTGATGCGGCAGTAGCTATGACCGAGCTTACCAAAAGTGGTCTTACCGTTGCCCAATCCATGGAGGCTTCCAAAGGCACACTGCAGTTGGCTGCTGCTGCCCAGATCGATGCAGCCCAGGCCGCCACAATCCAGGGACAAGCTTTGCAAGTATTTGGTTTGGGCGCCAAAGAGGCCAGCCGGGTGTCTGACATTCTCACTGGCTCAGCGAATGCTTCGGCGGCGAAGATCACCGATGTGGCCCAAGCATTACAACAGGCCGGCACGGTGTCACATGCTTTCGGCGTGAGTATTGACGACACGTCGACCGCGATCGCCATGTTCGCCAACGCGGGCATCACCGGGTCTGACGCCGGCACCCTGTTGAGAACTTCTCTACTAGCGCTTGCCAATCAGGGCCAACCCGCCCAAAAAGCCATCCGCGACCTAGGACTAACCGTCTACGATGCTAAAGGCAAGTTCGTGGGGCTGCCATCCCTGATCGGTCAACTGAACGCCGCATCGAACCGTATGACGGAGGAACAGTACCAGGCGGCGACCGCCACTTTGTTTGGTTCCAATGCTATACGCTTCGCCTCTATCGCTGCTGGTAAAACCACCGAGGATTTTAATGCTCTCAAAGAGGCAATTACCCGGCAGGGGCAAGCTGCCGAAGTAGCAGCAGCCCAAACTAAGGGGTTGCCAGGTGCCCTGGAACGTCTCGCCAACGCTAAAGAAGATTTGACCCTCGGCCTGTTTGAGGTTCTCCAGGATGACCTAGTAGTAGCTGTCGACGCTGGTACTGCCGCCCTCGGCAAGATCGGCCCCGCTGCCGAATCAGGCGTCCGCTTAGCATCAGACGCTGTGCATGGGCTCGTCACCGCTCTTACTCCGGTAGCCCGCCTCGCATCCACACTCGCTACCGACTTCACCGGGCCCCTGCTCGGCATTGCCACCGTCATGGCCCTGAAAAACTGGACAGACTTCCCTACGAAAATCCAGCAGGCCGCCCAGTCGATGGTCACGATGAAGCAAGGTGTTGCCGACCTGCAAGAATACTACCGAAAAGGCCACAAGGCGATCAGCGAATACGACGCGAAAACCCAATACATGATTACATCATCTAATGGGTTGACTCAGGCCTTAGGTAGGTCGCGGGAGGCATTTAGTTCCGGGTCTGAGACCATGCAAGTCGCAGCTAAACGCTACTTTTACGCGGGCAACACTATCGCATCCGGTGCCGCGAAAATAGGCAATGCTGCCGCGGGTGCTGCTAAAGGCGGCCTCTCCCTCATGAAATCCGCCGCTGGCGGTTTAGTAGGCGCGCTGGGTGGCCCATGGGCTGTTGGCATCATGGCCGCTGGTGCAGTCATCGGCGGGTTTGTCGAAGCCAACCACGCCGCCACGGAAGCCCAGCGCAAGCTAGCGTCGGCAACGAAAGCGACTAAGGACGCCCAAGCAGCTCTTTCTAAAGAGGTCTCCGGCACCACCGGTGCTTTGACTGACCAGGCGAAGAAAGCAGCCGGTGAGCTGGCCGATGCTACTCTCACCCAGTTCACCGCTATTGGTGAGGCCAAGGATCGCTGGTTCTCTAAGTCCGACCCCACCCGCACCTGGTCGGAATGGAACAAATTATCGTTTAAGGAGCAGCAGGAGGCAGCCCGTAGCGCGTCTGAAATTTCCGACGCCTACCAGGTCTTAAAAACCAAGCTCACCGCTACTGGCCTGAGCATGGAAAACCTCAACAGTATCGTTGCCGAGGGCGGAGATGACTATAAAAAGCTGGTCAGAGAGCTACGTGCTGCTGGTGAGGAAGGCGAGCGTGCTGCAGGTTACCTGGAGAAATCACGGAAGCAGATCGAAGACACCATCGCCGCCGCGCGCCGGGTCGACCCTGCTGCTGCCCAAGCAGCGAAAGGCATTGACACCCTGGCAGATTCATCTACCAACGCCAATGACCGGCTGGCTGCCCTGGAGTCGATCATGCAGGCTATGGGCCTGGCCCCCATAGCAGCAGAAGAAGCCATGGCGTCCGCTGCCCAGGCTGTGGATGACATGGTGAAATCCGCCGAAACCGCGAACCACCCGGTTGAACAGCTGGGTGCGAACCTAGGTGACCTGGCTGCTGGCAAGCTGGACATGACGAATGCCTCCGCTAGGGAGCTGAGTAAGAAGCTCTCGACGATGCGGCAGGAGCTGGAAAAAGTCGCCACCGCGGGCGGTAATACTAATGAGGCCTACCAGCAGATGCAGGGCTCCTTCGCTATCATCGGCCAGGAGTTCGGCCTGACCGCGGAGCAGGTTCAGCACCTGGCTGACACCTACGGTGTGCTGCCCAAGGAAATCACCACCCTGGTTGGTGTCAACAGCGAGGGGGCCAAGAAGGAACTGGCCACGGTATGGGCCCAACTCTACCCGCTCGAAGCCGGCACCAGTATTGAGGTCAAAGCCGTGGGTGACCAGGCCATGGGCGTGCTCAAAGACCTGGGCGTCAAGGCGGAAAAGCTGCCTGATGGCATCAATATGAAGCTGACCGCCACCGATGCTGACGCGGTGGCCAAGCTCGGAGAAGTAGCGGCGAAAGCCGACGCTATCGGCGACAAGCCGGTCGACGTGAAACTGCTGCTGGACGATACAAAGTTCACGACCAGCGCGGCAGCCGCTAAGAACTTGGTTGATGATCTGGCGATCCAGAAGCCTTCTCCCCAGGCCCAGCTCATCATTGATGATTTCCTTAAGACTGGGGAGATCGCCAAGGGCGACCTGTACTACCTGACCGGCCTATCGGCCCGCCCCCAGGCTGAACTGAACAAAGATTTGTTCGATGCCGGATTCAACACTACCAAGGAGCAGCTGGATTCGCTCACCCGCACCACAGCGATGCCAACCGTCGATGCGAACACCGCGCCCGCGCACAACAAGATTCGTGATCTCTGGAACGCGCTAGTTTCGCTGACGGCTATGGGGCCGGTAAACGTTGTGGGCATAGCGGCGAAAGCCACCGGGCTTTCAGGAAAAGCAGCTGGTGGCCGCCTACCAACAGCCGGCCCCGGCACCGACACCACCGATGGCATCCTGGCGGTCAACGCCCAAGGTGCTCCGGTGGCGTGGGTGGATGCCGGCGAGTGGGTCATTAACCGGCGCTCGGCTGACCGATACAACCACACTCTGCGCCACCTGAACCAGGGTGATGGGCCAGGCGCTCTGGCGGCCCTTTATAACGAGCTCCCCCGCCACGCTACGGGCGGGCGGGTACAGAAGGTTAAGGCTGATTTGGCCCCGCTGGATGGCACCCCCTACATTCTGGGCGGTTTTTCCCCGGCTGGCGTGGATTGCTCCGGCGCTGTGAGCGCCGCGGTGAACTCGTGGGAGGGCGCCCCGATCTTCCAGTCCCGCATGAGCACCGCCACGGAAGGCCCCTGGCTTGCCGCCCATGGCGCCCTGCCCGGCCGCGGCAACCCCACCGATTTCCAGATTGGCTGGTGGGACAACGGTGGCGGCGCCAACGGGCACACCGCTCTTAAGCTCCCTGATGGCACCTATATTGAGTCCGGCGGTAACACCGGTGGCGGCCTCACCATCGGGCGGGGTGCCGGCCCCCTCGACGGGCGGGGTTTCACGAACTGGGCGCATTTTTCCGGCAGTGCCGCTGACCTGAACCTCCCCGCTCTGGAGCTGGCGTTTAGTAGCCTCACCGGCGGTGGCACCAGCGTGAGCTGGGGGGAAGCTCAATCCCTCCATGACCTGGCCATCAAGTACTTAGGCGCAAAGGTCTATGACCAGGGTGGCATCCTGCCCCACGGTGGCGTGGCGGTCAACCTTTCTGGCCGCCCAGAGATGGTGCTGCCACCATCACTGAGCCAGGCTGCCCGTAGTGGCCAGCTGCAGGCAGCGTCCCCAGAGCTAGCCCGCGCCGTCGACAAGCTCGCCGCGGCACTGGCGACGGCGACCTCGGCATTCGTCAAAGCCGCGAAAGAACTGGATAAACCAGTGCGCGCCGGGTCTAAAGAGTTAGCTGCCTGGGGTGGTGGATTCCTTGGTAAAAGCCAGGTTGTTATCGACGCCGAAAAAGGCCTGGCGGATACCCGCAAGGCCATTGCCGATGAGTCCAAAGACATCGCCGACGCCGAGAAGGAACTGGCCAAAGCCCGTAAGGATTTGTCGAAAACCGAGCGTGACAACGCCGACAAACTGATCGACGCCCAGGACCGGCTGCGGAAAGCCCGCAGTAAAGACAAAGCCAGCGCCGAAGACATCGCTGACGCCGAACGTAACCTCGCTAAGGTGCGTGAGGATGCCCCGGAGAAATCCCAGGAGGCTGCCGAGAAGATCGCCCAGCAGGAAGAGAAGCTGGCTGAGGCTAGGAAGAAAGCCGCCGACTCCGCGAAGCGCCTAGAGGCCGCCGAGCGCACAGTCACCGCGGCCTACTACCAGGCCCTAGCTGACCTTATTGACGGTGTGAGCGGGCACTTAGCTTCCGCCGCGGGGCACTTCGGCGAGTTTTTCGACACCCTCGGTAAGGCCGCCGAGATTGCCGATGCCGAGCGCAAGGCCATAGGGGAGCTGCAACAATCGCAGATCCGCAACGGGCTGGCCCTGCAAAAATCACTGCTGGATCTGCAAACGGCGGAATGGGATGTGCACACTGCCCGTGCGCAGGGTGCTATCTCGGTGGCCCAGGCGGAGAAACAGTTAGCTGAAACCCGTAAGCAGCAGGCACTGCTGGGGGCAACCGGCATCGAAGCCATGGGCGCCGCCCTCGACAGGTTCCGCACCACGGGAACATTCTCAATCGGCCAGGTTGCCGATTCTGTTGTCGCGCAAACCGCAGCGGTGAAGGCCGCGGAGTGGGCGGTTGCCGAGGCCCGCGCCCAGGCTGCAGCCGACCAACACGCCGCCACCCAGAAACAGGCATTGGCCCAGCTAGATGTCGCCGACGCCACCTTGACCCAGGCGAACACCGCGGAGATGCTGAGGATCAAAACCGAAGCACTCACGCAGCAAACCGCCCAACTGTACGGGCTGACACCCAGCGCAGCCCAGGGCGCTAGCGCTGGCTTTAGCGGCATCGGGAAACTCCTCGGCGGTTTGGGTAAGCTCGCCGCGGGTATTGCCGGTGGTGCCGCAGGCTTCGCGGCCGGCGGCCCCCTGGGCGCTATCCCCGGTGCTACCATCGCCCTCGGCGGCCTAGGCGACCTAGTGCGCGGCGGCTTCGACCTCTTCAACAACAGGCAGTCCGTGAAGGAAGCCTGGAAAGGCATGGGCCTAGCCCAGAAAGCCGGGGTCGTTTTGGGCGGCCTGGGTGGCGGGGCGCTCGCTATCGGCGGCGCCGCGCTCACCCCCCAATACGGTGCCGAGGCGGCCATCGGCGGCGCCAAGCTTGCCGACCAATGGACCGACGCCGTCCTGGGCGGTATGGCCCACGGCGTGGAATCAAAAATCGCCGCTATCCAGCGGCAAACCACGGACCGTACCGACCGGCTAGGGCTCGCCACTGATGCCCAAAAACTCCTCCTCGACACCCAGCGGCAACAGCTAGAGCTAGCAGGTGCGGCGAAGGCCGAGGCGCTGAAGGCCCAAGTGGACTACGCGAGTTTGCAGAAGCAGTTGGCTGAGGCCACCACCAAGGCGGAGATCGACGCCCTCACCGAGGCTGCCCGCGTGGCGGCTACCAAGCGTGATGCCATGCTGGTACTGGCGGCACGGCAAGCCCAGGCTGCTGAAGCCCAGCTGGCGCACACCCGCGCGCTGGTGGAGGCCGCCCGCTCCGGCGCCACCCAAGCCGGGGTGAAAACCATCGACATTAATGTGCACCTCCCCGACGGCGTGACCACCTTTACACGTGCTGACGTTGCGCGCATCACGACCGAGGCGGTGAAGGCCGCCACCGGCGCCGACTATGTGAACGCCCGAATCTAGAAAGGGAAGGAGGCAAGCGTGTATGAGATGACCTACGTGTCGCCTGACGGCGCATCCTTCGCCCTCACCGGCGGCCAGATCGAAGTTGCCGAGGGCGGCGTCGACAAACTCGTCGGTAGCGTCAAGGAGCGAGCGTATACTGCGGTGGGGATGCCGGGGCAACTGCTCGAATCCCATGTCATCGAGCCGATCCGCGGGTCGCTCACCCTGGTGCTGGTCTCCACCCCCACCAAGCCCGCGGAAGCACTGGCCTTCGAGCTGCGCAGGGCATTCTCTCACTACCGCCCAGGCCAGCTCGCGGCCGCCACACCCCGTGGCGTGGCCAGGCTCCGATGCCGGCTAGACGGCACCATCACCGACCCTGCCGAGGTGTATAGCCGCTCCAGCGGCCTAGAGCTGCGAATCCCTCTAGCTGCCGATGAGGGCGTCTGGAAGGTAGGCCCCTACGCCGGTACCGGCAAACTCGCCGTTTCGAACTTCGGTGACGCCACCACCTACCTGGAGATCACCTGGCAAGGTAGCGGCGGCCCTATCGTCCTCCCTTCCGGCGCCACCCTAACTCTGCCCGCCACCTCCGAACGCCGACGCTTGCTCCTTAACCCCACCGACTCCTGCGCCATCATTGACCCCGCAGGCGCCGTTGACCACGCCCTGTGGCGGCAAATCCCATACCTGCCTGAGGGGGTGCCGGCAGGTCAGCAACGTACATACCAACTGCCTGCTGGTGCTACCGCCACATGGCATGTTTCCACCCTCGACCCCTGGAGGTGACCATGATCGACTGGGCAGCCCACCGCAAACACCGCGAGCAGATCATCGCCGACGCCGGCCAGTGGATAGGCCTGCTCGACGCCGACGGCAACCCCCTCATGGACCTACCCCCTGTGGTATCCATGGTGGCGCCGGAGGCACGCAACGACCCCGGCTCCCTGGAACTTACGGTATTGTGCCGCAGTAACCGCGGTATTATCCATCCCGTCGTCACCGAGCTCGTCGCCGAGCAGCTCGGTGTGCTCAGCCCCGAGGGCAAGCTCGTCCCCGTCGCCGATCGGACCCGCTTCGTGGCCATAGAACGCGAGGGGGTGCCGCGCCGGGTGTTCTGGGCGACCCACACTGTGGCCAGGGGTGATGCCGACGCCCCTGCCACCCTCACAATCCACGGCGTGGGGCTAACGAAGCTGCTATCGCGGTTCCCTGCGATGTCTGCCCCGACCACGTGGCGGTCGTTGTTTAAGCGGTTTGAGCGCGACTGGGTGGGGCCGGAAAACACCAAGGTTGTGTTCTCGCGGCCCCGGGACCTAGCGGGGATGAAAATGGTGACCGTCGCTGACGGCGCCACCCTCGATGGTCCTGCCGAGGCCACCATCCGGCGGCTGATTGCCGAGTCGTTAGATGCGGCGTTCCGGGTTGCTGGGATCACCAAGGATTTACCGATCCAAGTAGCGACTACTCCGACGGGGCGTCCCTCCCCGCGTATCCTGCTGCGCCCTACGGATGGGCCGCTGCTAGAGGAGATCGCCCAACCGGCTGCCGCGGCGGGCGTTATCATCACCGCCCGAATGTGGTGGCCAGGCGACCCGCAGGCCACCGGCCTGACACTAGCGCTACCCACCGTGGTTGTAACGGTTGAACAATCAAAGGAGGTGCCGTGATGAGGCCCACGCTCATTGCCGACGGCGGCGAGATAACCGTCGGCCGCCGCACCTCCACCTACGTGTATGGGGTTTTCCAGGTGGATATCCCCGAGGGCAGAGAACAAGCCCAACAAGACGACCGGTTGCAAGAAGGATACATTTATCGCCCAGATCAACGACCCACGGGGCGGTTCGATATCGGCTTTGTTCGAGCCGACGCCCGCGTCGATCTCAACGCCCAACAGTCCAATCTTGAATCCATTATCGACGCCGCCCAAAACCGGGTCGAGGGCGCGGTGTTTTTCGAGCGTGACATCACGGGGCGTGGTCTGGGCAGGTTCCGCCCAGGTGTTGACTTCGATGCTGCTAGCCTCGTCGAAGTGCTGATCTGGGGGAAAACCCTCACCCTGCCGGTAACCGCTATAGACATGACAAGCGGCGACGCTGCCGCGGTGGGCTGGCGGGTGCACGTGGGCGGCCAAATGATCGCCGATGCTGATAGCCTCCGATCCCATAACGACGCCATCCTCGGCCAAATAGAACAGGAACGCAGGCGCCGACTAGCTACAACCAAAACCGCCGAAACCGCGGCAACCACCGCCAACAGTGCCACCTCAGCGGCTGCCACGGCAAACACCAAAGCGACCTCAGCAGCTGCCGCCGCTGACGCCGCCGACGAAAAGGCGAAGGAAGCCGACGCCGCTGCACGCATCGCCGACCAAAAAGCCAAAGAAGCCGATCAAGCCGCCCGCGCCGCCGATAGGAAAGCAATCGAAGCTTTGCAAACTACAGTGCAAGGCATGCCCCGCATCCTGCATATTGACGTTGGGTCGGCCAATATTTTCACCGGGTCGGCAGGCAAGATCAACGGCGGCGACGCCTGGGGAAAGCTGACATGGATCCGGACAGGCGTCGCAATGCAAAAATCTGGTGCCCGTTTCGAGGCTCGGGGTACCTGGACCGGTTCCATTCTCATGATCGCTGTTGCTACTCAGGGCGCCACCGATGTCTCCTGTGCTGACATCACTGCGACCAACCGCGAACACTCCAGCTCGACCGGTGGTCTTTTCCAAGAATACAAATCAGCCACGGTCTTTATCATGCCCAGCGCCTAACTCCCGCCATTCTTAGGAGGCCTCACCATGCCCACCATCACCGGTGACCTGCGGCTAATAACTAACCAGCCAGCCGCTGTCACTGCCCTGCAAATCCATGCCCCCGAAGCCCGCACCAGCGCCGGCATAGTTATTCTCCCCGCCCCCGCTATTGTTCCCGTAACCGGCGGTAAATTCACCGCCGATATTGAGCTCGGTGCTGCCGTATGCATCCCCGACTATAGCGGCGTGCTGGGCGAGCCCATTCACATCGCTATCCGTCCTGGTACCGCGACATTTGCCGAGGCGCTGGAAAACGGTCGTGACCTCACCCCAGACGAGCGCGACCGGGTTGTCGAGCTGTACCAGAAGATGATTGCCGCCGGGGACGCCGCGAAAGCCGCCGTAGCGAAAGCCGAGCAATCAGCCACCCAAGCAGCGCAGGCAGCCGCGGCAGCTAAAGAATCCGCATCCCACGCTGCCAGTGGCGTGCCCCCCGCTACCGCCACGGTGCAAGGAAAAATCCAACTGGCAGGCGACCTCACCGGTACCGCCGATAGCCCACGCATCGTCACTGCCGGCGTTAACGGGTACAGCGTAGCTCACCGCAGCCAGGGGTTCGTGAAAACCCAACCGAACGGAGTGCTGACCATAGCTGACGACACTATCCGCGATGATGCCGCTGCGGTGCATAAGGGATATGTGGATGCGCGAATTAGCCGGCACACCCATACCACTGACCAGATCAAAGGCCTAGACACAGCGCTAGCCGGCAAAGCAGCAGCAGCGCACACCCACACCACCAGCCAAATCACCGGCCTGGACGATGCCCTGGCAGGCAAAGCAGCAACCAGCCACACGCACACAAAGGCTGATATCACTGATCTACCACAGATTACGGACACCACTAGCGGCAACACTCTTGTCATCCGGGATCCTTGGGGTCATATCACAGCTGCTGACCCTAACTACAGGGATCAGGTAGCAACCAAGGGGTACATAGATGCCGAGCTGAAAAAGCTGAACCAAATAAAGACCGGAACCGTGCTGCGGAATAATTCATCTGCCCAAAAAATAGGCAGGATCGTATTCCTATACGTGAACATTAATTCCGCGGGCGACCAAGGCACGCTCCCTCCTGATTTCCGCCCATCAAACGCCTGCTATATCGCGGTGTATACCCCTGCGAAGCTCGCATATCCAGGCTGGATGACGGTTGGACCTGATGGCAATGTTTATGTGCAGTTTTCCCAATCGGATTCCACAACAGGATATGCGACGGCGGTTTACACCTCAGCTGTCTGATCTCACTGTTTAAAATCTTCAACCCCAGCAACCCATCGCGGTGTTGGGGTTTCTTCATGGAAGGAGGAGGAAACATGGTCACTACCGCCCAGCTCGCCGCGATCATGGGCGGCGATATCGACTACAGCCAACACGTGGCGCCGGCAAACGAGGCCATGCGGCGCGCCCAGTGCACAACCGTGGCGCGCCAGGCGATGTTCCTGGCGCAGGTAGGCCACGAATCAGCCGGCCTGCGCTATTTCCGGGAAATAGACCCGGGTTATTACCTTCGGGGTCGTTCTGATTTAGGGCATGGGCCGGGGGAGGGGGAGCAGTGGCGTGGCGCGGGCCCCATCCAACTGACAGGCAAAACCAATTTTCGGGCTTTCGGCGCCTGGTGCCACACCCAGGGGCTGATAGAGGACCCGGAGGTGTTTGTGCGCCAGCCGGAGCTGGTGGCCACGCCCCGCTGGGGATGGCTGTCCGCATCCTACTACTGGACAGTTGCCCGCCCCGACATCAACCAGCTAGCCGATGACGGCGACATCATCGGTGTGACCCGCCGCATCAACGGCGGGACCAACGGGCTTGACGACCGTGAGCGCCGCTACCGGCTAGCCCTACGCATCCTCAGGAAGGAGACCCCTATGGCAGAGAAAGAGAAGATGCTGCCGTATTCACGCGATCAAGTAACCCAAGACACCGGATATTTCTGCGGGCCGGCATCATGTCAAACCGTGATCCGGGCGGCAACCGGCAAACTCATCGACGAATTCGCGCTCGCTGTTGAGCTGGGAACAACCGACGAGGGCACTAGCAGTATT
>ERZ772948.1122-NODE-1122-length-16060-cov-4.305280_pt1 | contig 16060 bp, 14 predicted proteins | sample MGYA00511945_ERZ772948 | MGnify/ENA primary metagenome ERZ772948 (study PRJEB29015, sample SAMEA2737927) | human oral metagenome | biome: human oral; feature: human-associated habitat; material: dental | place: China | collected 2141 ... | reverse complement strand
GTATTTCTACATCTCCCAATATAAGACCTTTTTCTTTCTTGGCATACTCTATTGTATTGTCAATAAACCTATCCAATTCTACTTCAAGGTTTTCATATGCCTGCCTTGTTTTTTCGACAACGAGCTTGGCATCCATTACCTGACCAGAACCTATTCTCTTATCACTTCTATATATAATTCCATCTTCAACAACGATTTCATCGTCTTCATTTAAGATATCGAAGGCTTCCATACCTATGTTATCTATGATCACTATATTGTCTATTATTAGTATATTCTCCTTCATCAATATTGATGGTCCTACATTTGGATACCTACCGCTAATAGACTCAGCCGCGTTAATTACTAGCTTTATCTTTGCTTCCACCAAAGACTTTGCAGCCACTTCATCCAAATCTATATGGTTTATAAGGGCTATTTCACCCGCATTAATCCTCTTAGCGAGTTTTTTAGTTTTCTTGTCTTTTTTCAACTTACCTTCTACCCGCATGATTACCTCCTATGCCTTTGTTTTCTTAGCTAACTCAATCATTTCATGAGAATGTTCCAAGGTCTTTTCTGTTATAATTTTTCCAGAAATCAACCTGGCAATTTCTTCTTGCCTATCTTGATAACTGAGATTCCTTATGCTGGTAAATGTTCTCTCATTTTCAACATTCTTTTCTATGTAGTAGTGGTCATCTGCAAATGCCGCTATTTGAGGTAGGTGGGTTATACAGATTAACTGCTTGTGTTTGGCCATTTCTGCCAATTTCTCACCGACAACCTGGGCAGCCCTGCCACTTATACCAGTATCTATTTCATCAAAAATCAAAATAGGTATATTATCAACCTTTGAAAAAATAACTTTTAGTGCAAGCATAACACGGCTTACTTCTCCACCAGAAGCTATTTTATTTAGAGGTTTTAAATCTTGTCCCACATTAGTTGAAATAAAAAATTCAACTTCATCATAACCATCATTTGTCATTTTTTCTAATTTATTTATTTGAACTTTTAATTTAGCATCTTCCATATTTAAGAATTTTAACTCATTTAATAACTCATTTTCTATTTTTATTGCTATTTCTTTTCTTGAATTAGTCATTTTTTCAGCTATTTTATCATATTCAGTTTTAATTTTATTAAGCTCTTTTTTTAATTCCTTAGTTTTAAAATCTCCACTATCTATATCAGATAATTTTTCTTTTAAATCTTCTCTATATGCTATAAGTTCTGGTAAAGTTCTTTTATACTTTTCTTTAATTCTTTTTAAAATATTCATTCTACCAGCAATTTTATCTAAATCACTTTCTGTAACATCTATTCCCTTAGAAATATTTTCAATTTCATTAGCACAATCTTCTAACTCATAATATGCATTTTCCATTCTTTTTGCTAATTCTATGTATCTTTCATCATATTTTCCAAGGTACTCTATATTTCTTATTGAATTTGTTATCAAACTTAAAGCTGAATCTTCATCATCTTTTAGATATTCTAAGCTTTCATAAACTTTTTCCCTAATCTTTTCAGCATTAAATACTCTTTTATATTCTGCTTCTAAAAGTTCATCTTCTCCATCTTTTAATTTTAATTTTTCTATTTCTTCAAGTTGATACTCATAGAATTCTTTTTTTTCTAAAGTTTCTTTTCTTTCTTTCTCAATATTTTCTATCTTAATATCAATTTCTCTATATTGTGATAAAAGATTTACTAAATTTTCTTTTAAATCTTTTTCATCTTTGTTAAGAAAACTGTCTAAAAGTTTTATATGATTATTCTTATTAAGTAACATTTGATGAGAGTGTTGCCCAACAATATCAACTAAAGTTGAGGCTATCTCTTTTAAATCTGTCAAAGATATCCTAACATTATTTACAAAAGCTCTTGCCTTACCACTTCTACTGTAAGATCTTCTTATAATAATTTCTTCTCCATCAGTATCTATACCCATAGCTTCTAATGCTTTCTTTTGTTCTTCATCAACATCAAAAACACCCTGTGCAACAAGATTTTCTTCACCATCTCTAATCATATCCACACTGGCTTTTTCTCCAATAAGAAGATTTATTCCACTTAAAATAATAGATTTCCCTGCACCTGTTTCTCCTGTTAGCACAATAAAACCTTTATCAAACTCAATATCTAACTCATCTATAATAGCTAAATTTTCTATTTTTAGTTCTCTTAGCATAAGTTTTCTCCCCATTTAAGTTTTTCTCTTAGAACATTATAGTAATTTCTTTCATCTGGAAGAACAATTTTTAAACTTTCCTCTGAATAAGAAATTTCTACTTCATCTTCTATATTAATTTTATTATGAGTATGTCCATCTATGTTCACAATACCAAATTCACTTGGTGCTGCCAAAGTTAAAACTATTTTTACATCACCTGATAAAATTATAGGTCTTGTATTTAAGTTATGTGGTGCTATTGGTGTTATCAAAAATAACTTTAATTCAGGAGTTACAATAGGTCCTCCAGCAGATAATGAATAAGCAGTTGAGCCTGTTGGAGTAGATATAATTACTCCATCTCCTTTAAATTTACCTAAAAATTTATCATCTACATAAATTTCAGAAGATACTATATTCCTCTTTATATTGTCTTTTGTTAAAAATACTTCATTTAAAGCATTGTATTTCTTTTTTCCAATTTTTACAGTAAAAAAATATCTTTCTTCAATATTAACTTTACCTTTTAAAATATTTTCAAAAATTTCTTTATAGCCATCTTTTCTAATTTCTGTAAGATAACCTAAAGTTCCTGAATTAATAGCTATTATCTTAACTTTCTTATCTTTTATCTTTTTAAATCCTCTAAGTAGAGTTCCATCTCCACCTATAACTACTATATATTCAGCTTGCGATATATTTTTATCATCTAAAACTTCAAATTCTTTTTTAGCTTTTAAATATTTTAAAAGTTCCTTATAGATTTTTATAGCATCTTCTTTATCTGTATTGTGAATAATACTTAATTTTATCATTTCCTATTTCCTTAAAATTAAAATGTTGGTATTGGGTCAATAGGTCTTAAATTTGCTCTTAATTCATAGTATAAATTAGGCTCTTTATCACTAGATAAACCTAATACTCCTATAGTTTGTCCTGAACTTACTTTTGAGTTTATATTAACCTTTATTGCAAGTAAATTTCCATAAACTCCTATTATTCCTCCACCATAGTCTATCATAACAACCTTACCTAAGCCTTGAAATGCATCAGCATAGATAACTGTTCCTGCCTTAGAAGCAACTACTGGATTTCCTAATTTTCCTTTTATTTCTATACCATTACTTTCAACCACTCCTGCTTTCTTTTGTCCAAAATAAACAACAATTTGTCCATTAAGTGGTTTTATCGTTTTTCCTATTCTCTTATATGCTTCTGGATTACTTATTTTTGGCATATCTACAGTGGTAGTAGTAACCTTTGTTTCACCACTACCCTTACCTTTACCAGCATTCTTACCTTTATTTTTAGCAGCTTCCCTTGCAGCCTTTTCTCTTGCTGCTTTTTCTGCAGCTCTTCTAGCATTTTCTCTTATAATTCTTTCAATCTCTCTTGAAATTCTTTGTTTTTCTTTCTTTAACTTTTCAATAGATGATTGATGTCCTTTTTTCTCAACTTGTAATTGTTCTTTTAATTTCTTTTGTTCTTCTTTTTTAGCATCACTTTTTCTTAAGTTTTCTCTAAGTTCTGCTTCAAGTCTATCCAATTTTCTTTTTTCAGCTTCTATCTTTTCTTTTACTTCTTTAATACTGCCTGTAACTTTTTCGATATGCCCCATTCTTTGTAAGTCACCATGTAACATTTCTCTATAATTTTTAGTAAGTAAAACTTTTTCATCTATATCTTTTCCATGAATTTTACTATATTTATCCCAAGCAATTATCTTAGCAACAAATTCAGATTCTTTCCTACCATGTTCTACTTCTGATATTTCAAGATTTTTTCTACTATAATCTATATTCTTCTTAACTACTGTAATTTCATCTTCTATCTCTTCTCTTTCATGTTCCAACTTCTTAATTTCCTCTTCTAGCTCTTTTATCATCTTTTCTAATTTAGAAGTTTCTGTATCTATTGCTTTTATACGAGTGTTCTTCTTCTCAATTTCTTTATCAATATTCTTTAATCTTTTATTCATATCCTTTACAGAATTAGAAGCTGGATAAATACTTGCTGATAAAAGAAAAAATGTTAAAATTGTCTTAGTCTTCATCATCTTCAAAGTCATCATAATCTCCATCTTCTTCATCTTCATCATTGTCATAGAATTCATCATCTAGTTCATCTTCTTCATCTTCTTCAGCATATTCAATTCTTCCAACATTTGCTGGTATTAACCAAACTAATAGATTTAAAATTGCTATTGCTCCAAGATGCCATAAAACAATTTCCTTCAAGGATAACATTGAAGAATCAAATTTTGCATGAGATACATATTTTCTAAATAACACATATATATTAAAAAAGATTAAAGTTCCTATCACAGTTGACATAGTAAAAGATAAAAGATTTCTTATTTTAGACTTTCTAATATTTTCAGCATAATCAAGTCCTGTATTAGCATTATTTAAGAATTCTATTGCTACTCCAAAGTTAAATATGATTATGGTAATAACTGCTATAAAAAATGAGAAAACACCACTTCCCATCTGTGCTATAGAAGTTATAAATCCTTGTTCCTTAGATTGCTTTAAATATGATTCATCTTTATATACTTCTTTTACTTCTTCTCTTGTTTCAATAGTCTCTTGAATATGTCCAAGAAGTGTTGGATCTTTTACTGAGATTACTAATGAATCTGTTAAAGGGTTACTTGATTCAGGAATTGAAATATTAAGTTCATTTTGTAAATTCTTAAAACTTTCAAATTTATCCATAAATCTGACTGAACGAACTCCATCTATTCCCAATATATATTTCTCTATTTCATTCTTTTTATCTTGATTAAGATTATTTTGTAAATCTGCAACTATAAAAGAATTAAATATTTTCTCATTAGTTAGACTTCTTAAATTCAATGAGAAACTTATAAAAATATTTAATGCAACAACTGTAATTACAACTGCATAAAACACTCTTCTTTTTAATCTATTTATATAGGGAATTCCTTTTAATCCATAACCAAATAACTTATACATAACACTAACTCCTTCTAACAACTTATAAAAATTTACTCTATTTTATATTTTAACATATATTTTTAATTTTATAAACAAAAAACCTTTTAAATTTATATTAAAAAATATAAACTTAAAAGGTTTTATTTCATGCTAGCATTTTTTCAAAATTTATTAGTTACCAGCTCTTAAAGCTTGAATTTTTTCGAAGTCAGAAATAACAGCTTTTTGTTGTTCCATTTCAGCTTCTAATTTCTTTAAAGCATCTTCATATTTAGAAGCTAAATCTTGATATTGAGATTTATAAAATCTTGTGTTAGCTTCTGCTTGAAGTCTTTGAGCTCTTTGAGATAATTCATTGTAAACTTGTTCATTTTGTGCTAGTGCTTGTCTAGCAGCGTCAGCTTGTGCTCTTTCTTCATTAAATCTTGCTTCTTCTTGATTTGCTAAGTTTTGGTATTCAGCATCTAGTGCTTGTAATTCACCTACTAAACTTGCTGCATCAGTTGCTGCAAAAGCTGAAGCAGAAACTGCTAATACTGCTAATAATAAAAATTTTTTCATTTTTGTTACCTCCCAAATTAAATTATAATAAATTATTTCTTATATTGACAATTATACATAAAATTTTAAAAAATTACAATATTTTTTTTATTATCTTTGATTTTTTATTGTTTTGATTTTGTTTCTGTATTTTTATCTTCTTTATTTTTTTCAATCTTTACAGGACCCTTTGGTCTAACTGTTTCATTTGCTATATCTTCTATTAATTGATTATATACTTGTCCAAATATATTTCTTTTAACATCTGCCAATATAGTTTCTCTAGCTTCATCAAAAATAGCTTGTCTTTCTTCTTCTATATCTTTTAAATAAAGAATATGGAAACCTTCTTGTACAGGAATAGCTTTTTTTATTATAACATTTTTTCCATTTTCTTGTAATATTTCTTCTGCTATTGCTGGATGAATTTCTGTTATAAATAAAAACTCATCAGTTACACCTTTTGCTTCTTGACCTTTTTCATCATTTTTATCTTTAAGTTCATTAAAGTTTTCAAGATTTACTTCTTTTAATATTTCTTCAGCTTTTGCTAAATCTTTTACAAATATAGTATCAATCTTTACTTTTTTAGGAAATTTATATAAAGTTTTATTTTCTTCATATATTTTTTTCAATACATTTTCTTCAATATTTGTATTTTCAACAATTTTAGCAGCCTCTCTTTCTAAAAAGTATCTTATAAAAAGGCTTTCAGATTGTAAGTTTAATTGCTCAATTTCATAATTTGTATATTGAGCTTCTTTTGCTTTTTTTAATAGAATTCCATGTAAGATTTTATCTTCTTCCATCTTCCCCTCCAATTTTTTTTTATTATTTTTTTATCTTCTTTTGTAATGCTATCACATTTTACAATATTTTTCAAGAGTTACTAATCATTTTTGTAATATTTTTATTTTTGCCTTATTTTTACTCTTATTTAGTATATTTTTTTATCAATTTCATTATTTACTAAAATTTTCATTGAATTTTATATTAAATCATAGTAAACTTATGTAAAGTATTTATTTATATATTTGATTTATAATATATTAAAAAAATAAATTTTTATTTTCAATATAATTTGTTTACAAAATTTTTTATAATATAAATGAAAGGTGGTTTTAACAAATGGAAGCTTGGAGAGGTTTTAAAGATGGTGAATGGCAAAAAAGTATTAATGTAAGTAACTTTATCAAAAATAATTATACAGAATATTTAGGAGATGAATCATTCTTAGAAGGTCCTACTGAAAATACTAAAAAGTTATGGGATGTTTTAAGTGGAATGTTAAAAATAGAAAGAGAAAAAGGTATCTATGATGCTGAAACTAAAATTCCTTCTAAAATTGATGCTTATGGAGCTGGGTATATTGATAAAAATTTAGAAACAATAGTAGGTTTACAAACTGATGCTCCTCTAAAAAGAGCTATATTCCCAAATGGTGGATTAAGAATGGTTGAAAACTCATTAGAAGCTTTTGGTTATAAATTAGATCCTACAACAAAAGAAATATATGAAAAATATAGAAAAAGCCATAATGCTGGAGTTTTTTCAGCATATACACCTGCAATAAAAGCTGCTAGACATACTGGAATTATTACTGGTCTTCCTGATGCTTATGGTAGAGGAAGAATCATAGGAGATTATAGAAGAGTTGCTCTTTATGGTGTTGATAGATTGATTGAAGAAAGAAAAAGAGAATTTGATGCTTATGATCCAGAAGAAATGACAGAAGATGTTATTAGAGATAGAGAAGAAATGTTTGAACAATTAGAAGCTTTAAAAGCTTTAAAAAGAATGGCAGCTGCCTATGGTTTTGATATAGGAAGACCTGCTGAAACTGCTCAAGAAGCTGTTCAATGGACTTATTTTGGATACTTAGGTGCTATCAAAGACCAAAATGGTGCTGCAATGAGTTTAGGTAAAACTGCTGGTTTCTTAGATGTATATATAGAAAGAGATTTAAAAGAAGGAAGAATCACTGAAAAACAAGCACAAGAATTTATAGACCATTTCATTATGAAACTTAGAATAGTAAGATTTTTAAGAACTCCTGAGTATGATCAATTATTCTCTGGAGATCCAGTATGGGTAACTGAATCAATAGGTGGTATGAACAATGATGGTAGATCTTGGGTAACTAAAAATGCATTTAGATACTTAAATACTCTTTACAACTTAGGTACAGCTCCTGAACCTAACTTAACAATTTTATGGAGTGAAAGATTACCTGAAAACTGGAAAAAATTCTGCTCTAAAGTTTCAATAGATACTTCTTCATTACAATATGAAAATGATGACATTATGAGACCACAATTTGGTGAAGACTATGGAATAGCTTGTTGTGTATCTCCTATGGCTATAGGAAAACAAATGCAATTCTTTGGAGCAAGAGCTAACTTACCTAAAGCATTACTTTATGCTATAAATGGTGGTAAAGATGAGTTAAAGAAAGAACAAGTAACTCCAGCTGGACAATTTGAAAAAATTACTGGTGACTACTTAGAATTTGATGAAGTTTGGGAAAAATATGACAAAATGCTTACATGGCTTGCATCAACTTATGTAAAAGCATTAAATATTATTCACTATATGCACGATAAATATTCTTATGAAGCATTAGAAATGGCTTTACACTCATTAGATATCAAGAGAACAGAAGCTTGTGGTATAGCTGGACTTTCAATAGTTGCTGACTCACTTGCTGCTATTAAATATGGTAAAGTAAGAGTAATAAGAGATGAAGCTGGAGATGCTGTTGATTATGTTGTTGAACAACCTTATGTTCCATTTGGAAATAATGATGATAGAACAGATGAATTAGCAGTTAAAGTTGTTAGAACATTTATGAATAAAATTAGAAGTCATAAAATGTATAGAGATGCTGAACCTACTCAATCAGTTCTTACAATAACTTCAAATGTTGTTTATGGTAAGAAAACAGGAAATACTCCTGATGGAAGAAGAGCAGGAGCTCCATTTGGACCAGGAGCAAACCCTATGCATGGTAGAGATACTAAGGGAGCAGTTGCTTCTCTAGCATCAGTTGCAAAATTACCATTTGAAGATGCAAATGATGGTATTTCTTATACATTCGCTATAACTCCTGAAACATTAGGAAAAACAGATGATGAAAAGAAAAATAATTTAGTTGGACTTCTTGATGGATACTTTAAACAAACTGGACACCACCTAAATGTAAATGTATTTGGTAGAGAACTATTAGAAGATGCTATGGAACATCCTGAAAATTATCCACAACTTACAATAAGAGTTTCTGGATATGCAGTAAACTTTATTAAATTAACAAGAGAACAACAATTAGATGTTATAAATAGAACTATCAGTAACAAAATGTAATAAAATAAATAGGGGAGAGTTTTCTCCCCTTTACATTAATATTTAAAAGGAAATGATAATATGCAAGGTTATATAAATTCTTTTGAATCTTTTGGAACAAAAGATGGTCCTGGAATAAGATTTGTAGTTTTTATGCAAGGTTGCCCTTTAAGATGTTTGTATTGTCATAATGTAGATACTTGGGAACTGAAAGATAAAAACTATATCTACACTCCTGAGGAAATTTTAGCTGAATTAAATAAAGTTAGAGCTTTCTTAACTGGTGGAATAACTGCCTCTGGTGGTGAACCTCTTTTTCAAGCCTCTTTTATATTAGAGCTTTTTAAACTTTGTAAAGAAAATGGAATACATACTGCACTTGATACTTCTGGTTATATTTTTAATGATCAAGCAAAAAAGGTTTTAGAATACACAGATTTAGTTTTATTAGATATAAAACACATAGATAAAGATATGTATAAGAAACTTACCTCTGTTGATTTAGAGCCTACTCTTAATTTTATAAAATATTTACAAGAAATTAATAAACCTGTTTGGATAAGGTATGTTCTTGTTCCTGGTTATACTGATGATATAAAAGACTTAAATGATTGGGCTAAATTTGTATCTCAATTTGATGTTGTAAAAAGAGTTGATATCTTACCATTTCATCAGATGGCTATTTATAAATGGGAGAAGACTAATAGAGAATATAAATTAAAAGATACTCCAACACCAAATAAAGAACAGATTCAAAAAGCAGAAGAAATTTTTAGAAAATATAATCTTCCACTTTATGAAGAAAGATAAAAAATAAAGGCTATTGTAAATTTATACACCTTATTATTTTCAATAGCCTCTTTAAAATATAAAATAAGAAAAAGTGTTGCTTTTTATTCCTCGTATAATTCTTTAACTAAATTTCTACATATTTTTGACATTTTTAACATATCCTCTTTTGGACACATTTCACTTAAACTATATTCAAAAGGATTATTAGAAAAATCTATCAACACATTTTTTATTATTTCTTCTTCTTTTTGTGTGTTTTTAATAAAAACAGTCGAAAACACTGTTTTTAAATCATCTCCAAATAGTTCATGCAAATTAACATTTCCACTCTTTTTACATTCAAGTAAAATAGCTGCAATATCAATAATTATATCTATTGGGTAATAAAACTCAACATACTGTTCATTATATTCTGAATTCATATTTTTCAAAACTACTGTAATAGGCTCGTCATGTTGTCTGAAATTTCCATTTAGTTTATTTAATTTCAAATCAAAAAATATTTCCTCTAAAGATATAATTTCTATTTGTTTATCTGCAAGATATTCTACTAATGTTAGACTATCATCACTATCTCCAATATAATTATTCCAATATTTATTACTTATATACATTTATATTTTCTCCTCTCAAATTTCTATATTTTCAAAATTTCCAGTTTGTACTTCCTTTAGCTTTTATTATACTACTCATTATTATAATCAAAGTCAATAAAATTTTCAATTGCATCTTTAAAATAAGTTTTGTATATTAATTAAACTGTGATATTAGTATTTATATTTACTTTTAATGATAATTTTAACTTTTCTATTCTTTTAATTCTTTACAAAAAAAATAAAAAAATACTTGACAGTTGAGTATATATTCAATTATAATATAGTTGAATAAGTAATCAATTATTATATAAATTTGATTGATATTAAAGAGGTGAATTATGAAAACAACTAAAACTATAAATTCCTGTGACTGCGATAGTGTAAATCAAGAATTAGTTGATAAGGTAAAAAAAAAATTTCCAGATGATGAACTTCTTGGAGATTTATCTGATTTCTTTAAGGTTATAGGGGATGGAACAAGAATTAGAATACTTTGGGCATTAGATGTAAGTGAGATGTGTGTATGTGATATAGCTAATGTTTTAAATATGACAAAGTCAGCAGTATCTCATCAATTAAGAGCTTTAAGAGAGGCTGACTTAGTAAAATTTAGAAAATCTGGAAAAGAAGTTCTTTATTCACTGTTAGATAACCATGTAAAAGAAATTTTTGAACAAGGTTTAATACATATACAAGAAGATAAAAAAGGAGATGAATAGTTATGAAAAAAGTATTTAAATTGGAAGGATTGGATTGTGCTCACTGTGCAACAAAAATTGAAGAAAAAGTATCTAAATTAGAAGGGGTAAAATCTGTTGTAATTAATTTTATGACAACTAAAATGATTCTTGAAAGTGTTGATGAAAATATTGCTGATGTGGTAGAAAAAGTTAAAAAACTTATAAATGAAGTTGAACCTGATGTTAATATGATTAAAGCATAATAAAAATTAAAATGAATGGTTGGTGTAAAATGAAGAAGAAAAAAGAAGTAGTAATTATTATTTCTGCTATGTTATTTGCAATAGCATTATTTGTGAGAATGTCTCAAAATTTGCAACTTATTTTAATGTTAGTAGCTTACATATTACTTGGAAAAGATACTGTCTTAAAAGCTGTAAAGAATGTTGAAAAGGGAGATTTCTTTGATGAAAATTTTCTTATGACAGTAGCTACACTAGGAGCTATAATAATAGGAGAGTATCCTGAAGCAGTCGCAGTTATGCTTTTCTACGAAGTTGGTGAGTTATTTCAAAGTTATGCTATCAATAAATCAAGAAAATCTATTGCAGATATGATGGATATTAAACCAGAATATGCCAATGTTATTAGAGATAATAAATCTATAAAAGTTGATCCAGATGAAGTACAAATTGATGAAATAATTGAAATCAAACCTGGTGAAAGAGTTCCACTTGATGCCATTATTATAAAGGGTGAAACTACTCTTGATACTTCAGCTCTTACTGGAGAATCTATACCAGTTGAAGTGAGAGAAGGAGCAACTATATTAAGTGGTTGTATAAATCTAAATGCATTAATATTGGCAAAAGTTACAAAAGAATACTTTGATTCGACAGTCAATAAAGTCTTAGATTTAGTTGAAAATGCTGCTGCTAAAAAATCAACTTCTGAAAGATTAATAACAAGATTTGCAAAAATATATACACCAATAGTAATAAGTCTAGCAGTATTGTTAGCTATTTTACCACCAATCATTAGTGGAGAATATAATTTTAGACTTTGGATATTTAGAGCATTGTCATTTTTAGTTGTATCTTGCCCTTGTGCTTTTGTTATTTCTGTTCCTTTAAGTTTTTTTAGTGGAATTGGAGCTGCTTCAAGAGCAGGAATTCTAATAAAAGGTGGAAACTATTTAGAAATATTATCAAAGGTTGATACAGTAGTCTTCGATAAAACAGGAACATTAACTAAAGGAGTATTTAATGTTCAAAAGGTTGTAGTTGTTGATAAAAGTATAAAAGAAGATGAATTTATTTCTCTTGTTGCTATGGCTGAATCAGGCTCAAACCATCCTATATCAAAGTCTATACAAAAATATTATAATAGAGAAATTGATAAAAATTCTATAAATAGTATTAAAGAAATTTCTGGTAAAGGTATAGAAGCTCTTATTAATAATATGAAAATACTTGTTGGAAATGAAAAATTAGTAAATATTCCTAGTGACCTTATTATTGATGATATAGGAACTATTCTTTATGTGGAAATAGATAATAAATTTACTGGATATATAGTTATTTCTGATGAAATTAAAAAAGATGCTTCTAAAGCAATAAAAGGTTTAAAAGATATAGGAGTTAAAAAATCTATTATGCTTACTGGTGATATTGAAAAAGTAAGTAAAAAAGTTGGAGAAGAATTAGGACTTGATGAAATTTATACTAATCTTTTACCACAAGATAAAGTAAGTAAATTTGAAGAAATTATAGAAAATAAAAAATCTAAAGGAAATGTAGCTTTTGTTGGTGATGGTATAAATGATGCTCCTGTACTTGCAAGAGCAGATGTTGGGATAGCTATGGGGGCTATGGGCTCAGATGCTGCAATAGAAGCTGCTGATGTTGTTATTATGACTGATGAACCTAGTAAGATAGTAACTGCAATAAAAAGTTCTAAAAAGACTATGAAAATTGCTATGCAAAATATTGCCTTAGCTTTTGGAGTAAAAGCTATTGCATTGATTTTAAGTGCTTTAGGTATTGCAGATATGTGGATGGCAGTCTTTGCTGATACAGGTGTAACTATACTTGCAGTTTTAAATTCCTTTAGAGCCTTAAAAATAGAAAATAATTAAATAAAAGCTATTGACAAATTTTTATTTTTGATGTATTATTACTCAAAATAACAAATCCATAACCATCGAGAGAAACTGAGGGACTGGCCCTATGAAGTTTCAGCAACCTGTCATCAGATGTGGTGCTAATTCCAGATAGATGGAAGTCAATAGAAAGACTTTTAACCAATCTCTATTACTCGGTGGTGATAGAGATTTTTTATTAGAATTTATTTTAGAAGGGAGAACTAGAAATTATGAAAAAAATATTTTTACATTGTTTTACTTGGCTTTTGATATCAGCTAATATGTTTGCAGGCACTTTGAAAGTAGGAGCAACTCCTGTTCCTCATGCTGAGCTTTTAAATTATTTAAAAAGTGATTTAAAGAAAGAAGGAGTAGATTTAAAAATTGTTGAATTTACAGACTTTGTTACTATAAATGAAGCTTTAATTGATGGAGAATTAGATGCTAATTACTGGCAACATTTACCACATTTAACTTTAATAATGCAAAAAGAAAAAAAGACTGATTTAGTTGCAGTAACTAAGGTGCATGTTGAGACTATAGGACTTTATTCTACTAAAATTAAATCTATAAAAGATTTAAAAGTTGGAGCTAAAATTGCTATTCCAAGTGATTCAACAAATGAAGGTAGAGCTTTAATATTATTACATAACAATGGAATTATAAAATTAAAAGACCCTAAAAATTTACTTGCTACACCAGTGGATATTGTATCAAATCCTAAGAAATTAAAATTTCAAGAATTAGATGCTGCTTTACTACCTAGAACTTTGGATAGTGTTGATGGAGCAATAATAACTGCTAACTATGCTTTACAAGCAGGTTTTGTTCCAAGTAAAGATGCAATACTTTTAGAAGATAAAAATTCACCTTATGTAAATGTATTAGTTACAAGAAAGAAGAATCAAAATAATGAAGATATTAAAAAATTAGCTAAGGCTTTAAACAGTGAAAAAGCTAGAAAATTTATAATTGAAAAATATAAAGGAGCTGTTGTTCCAGCATTTTAAAATATTATAGGAGGATAAAATATGATAGATAAGAAAAATTTGGAAATAGAAACTCAGTTAGTACAATCATTAGAAGAATTTGAAGAAGGAGAATCAAGAACAGTCCCTCTAGTTCAAAGCACAACTTTTAATTATACTAACCCTGACACATTGGCAGAATTATTTGATTTAAAAAAATTAGGATATTTTTACTCAAGACTTAGCAACCCAACTGTTGCTGCTTTTGAAAATAAAATGGCTATACTTGAAAAAGGTGTTGGAGCATTGGCTTTTGCTTCAGGACAAGCTGCTAATACTGCTGCAATACTAACTATTTGTAAGGCAGGAGACCATATAGTTGCTGTGTCTACTTTATATGGTGGAACTATAACTCTTTTAGCTTCAACACTAAAAAACTATGGTATTGAAACTACTTTTGTAAATCCTGAAGCTAGTGAAGACGAATTTAAAGCTGCATTCAGAGAAAATACAAAAATATTATTTGGAGAAACATTAGGAAATCCCGAAATGAACACTTTAAATTTTGAAAAAATTGTTAAGATTGCAAAAGAAAAAGATGTTCCAACAATAATTGATAATACTTTAGCTACACCATATTTATGTAATCCTATTTCTTATGGAATAAATATAGTTGTTCATTCTGCAACTAAATATATAGATGGACAAGGAAGTGTTTTAGGTGGAGTTATTGTTGATGGAGGAAACTATAACTGGGATAATGGAAAATTCCCTATGTTAGTAGAACCTGATGTAAGTTATCATGATATGAGCTACTATAAAACATTTGGGAATCTTGCATATATTATAAAAGCAAGAGCAAATATTCTAAGAGATATGGGAGCTGCTTTAAGTCCATTTAATGCTTTTATTCTATTAAGAGGTTTAGAAACTCTACATTTAAGAATGGAAAGACACAGTGAAAATGCCTTAGCACTAGCTACTGCTTTAGAAAAAAATCCAAATATTACTTGGGTAAAATATTCTAAATTACCTAGCCACTATGCTTATAAAAATGCTGAAAAATATCTACCAAAAGGTGGTAGTGGAGTAATTTTAGTTGGTGTTAAAGGTGGTAGAGAAGGAGCTGAAAAATTCATAAAAGGCTTAGAATGGATAAGAGCTGTTGTTCATGTTGGTGATTCAAGAACTTGTTTATTACACCCTGCAAGTACTACTCACAGACAATTAAGTGAAGAAGATTTAATTAAATGTGGTGTATTGCCAGAAGCAGTAAGAATCAATGTTGGTATTGAAAATATAAATGATATTATAGCTGACATTGAACAAGCATTAGCAAAATTATAAAATATAAATAGGCTACTGTAATCATTTATTTAAAATGAATTTACAGTAGCCTATTAAAATTGGGAATGTAACTTACTTATTTCTAAATTTTTTACTTAAAAAAATACTGATCTTACATATAAAATAGTAATTATTAATGTTGTTATAATCAACATAAGTGGCATAACAAATTTTAACCATTTATTATAAGGTATTCCTACTATTTGTAATACAACAAATATTAAACCAGTTGGTGTTATAAATAATATAATCCCTTGCCCCCAAGTGAAAGCATCAACAACAACTGCTCTTGAAAGTCCTACTGTATCAGCAAGTGGAGCTAGTATTGGCATAGATAATACTGCTAAACCAGATGTTGATGGAATAAAAATTCCTAAAAATGCAAAAATTAATAACATTACTATTGAGAATAAACCTTTACCCATTTCAGCAACTACATTAGATGAATAAAAAAGTAAAGTATCTGAAATCATACCATTTTCCATTATAATATTAATTGCTCTTGCTAAACCTATAATCAAAGTAACTCCGACAACT
>ERZ772948.1120-NODE-1120-length-16087-cov-6.663673_pt1 | contig 16087 bp, 14 predicted proteins | sample MGYA00511945_ERZ772948 | MGnify/ENA primary metagenome ERZ772948 (study PRJEB29015, sample SAMEA2737927) | human oral metagenome | biome: human oral; feature: human-associated habitat; material: dental | place: China | collected 2141 ... | reverse complement strand
ACGACTGTTGTTTTACCCATTTCCTACAAAGATAGACGAAGTAAGGGAACATCAATGCCCCAAAAGAGAAATGTACTAACCGATCATAATGATTGCGTGGGTCATGGAAGAAACCTTTATCAACCAATCCTAATGATACTGCCCACTCTTTATAAGGCACGTATGAATAAATATAACGTGCGCCAATAACATGAAGTAGCGTAAAACCAACAATACCAATAAACGCCGACATTGGGAGTTGTTTTCTAAAGACATCCATCGTCAGCGGTATCAGCAACAGTACAGTACCGATATGCTGTAGCGTCTGTTCATTCGGATAGATTGGATGAATACAAGTAATGACCGTCACAATCACTACCAACAGAACAAGCATCAGTTTCGTTTTATCAATCATTTTACAATTCTATTTTATACGATATCTGAAGGACAAAGATAAGTCTTTTTTTAAAAACAAAGCCATTTCTTGTACAAACTTATCTCTTCCATCAGGCACTTTCGCCTCTTTATCGCCATCTACCGCTTCTCTTTTCGTATATTGTGTTCGTGAGAATAATTTCTTCTTATCGTAAAAGTAATTTCAAAATGATAGTACAATTATACCTTACAGACATGAAGCATAAACTATTTTCAGCTCAGTAGTCTCTCTACCAGCCATAAAATCCTCCCTATGCTTCAACGCTTATTAGTAAATTCTTTCTATTGTGACATTTCTAAAACAACTATACAAATCATCTACTAAACTTTAAGCAGTACTAAAAGACATTCTACTCATAGTAGCGTTATTATCCTTCTCGTTGCCTACCTACTTTCCTTGATTGTTGAAGTACCTACGAATAAAGTTTCTTCTATATTCAACCTTCCGTCTTATGATAGTAGCTGCATATCTATAAATAGTAGAAACATGCTTCCATTAACAAAAATATCAGTTGGTATCACGCTCTTCACTATTTTGCAGTAAACATCCTGAATAATGATGCGAACATCAAAACTGTCGCCAGCCTATTGGGGCATAGCGGATTGAAGTATACCGAGAAATATACTCGTGCGGTGGATAAGTTGAAAGAAGAGGCTATAAACAGTTTGCCAGAATTGAAATTATAGAGACAAGCTTTATTAGTTAGCATTTTATAGGTATACTTTACAACAAAGATAACAGAAAATATAAGTCATTCGTCATAAATACATAAAAAAGCACTATCTTTGCATAGTGTATATTTCTTAAATTGGTTAAGTGAAATAATAAGGTAGACAAAAATACCTAAAATATAGTTTGTAACAATATAAATCTATAAAATGGACAAAATTGCAACTTTAGAAAATACTCCCTATGAAAAATTCAAGGAAGTGTTAATTCGTCTTCTTTCATCAATGGGAATGTTAGAAATAAAGGATGAAAATCTTTATTACACGGCTATAGAAAAAGGAACTTTGACAGACTCCTTAAATACTTTTATTATTTCTCAGGAGAAATTAAGTGGAGCCGTTGATACAGATAGCATCATGGAAATATTAGATAAGATACAAAATGACACTAGGGCTAATAAGATAATATTCTTTTCTCAACATCACATTTCTAAAGGTTTTGAATTTGCAATCAGTCAAAAACACAAAGGTCCATCAATCGTATATATTGGTCGTGATCAGATTATTCCACTTATAGACAAGTATCAAAATGATTTTTGGAAACATGACGACATACAATTACTTGATTATGAAAAGAAATTTCATAGCAGCCTTGAAAACGAAAATCAATTGAAATTGCTCAAGCTGCCTAATGATAAGTATGAAAAGCTTATAAATATTTTTATTCAGCCATCTTTGACTAAAGAAATGGAAGATCCATCTACCCATATTTATACTAGAAAAAGAGTAAATATGGGAGATTTAATTTTGGAAAAGAAAAATTGTATTATAGAAGGGATTTCTGGAACAGGAAAAACGACTTTATTACAGAATATAGGAATTGAGCTTATTAAACAAAACAGTAAAGAAAGTTCAATTATTAAAAAGAATAATTCGGAAAAGAAGAATCTTCCTGTTTACATTACGTCTACAGATATTCTTTCTGCATGCAGGAATATAAATCGTGCGATACTTGTAAAGCTAAATACTTTTTTCCCTAATACTAACTTCAAGGAACTTGCAATAAAATATAATATTTTCGTCTTGATAGATAGTATGGACGAATTTGATGAAGACGATAAAGAGAAAGCACTTCGCCATTTAATGGCAAATTATAAAAGTAAGAATATAAAATTTTACATTGGGACAAGGAATTTGGACTGTAGTCGACAATATGAAAAACAATATGAAATTCAATCCTATACACTGTCACGTTTTAATTTAGATCAAGTAAAGCGCTTTGTGTCAGCGTTTCTCCCAGATAATCAAAAAGTTAATAATTTAATGCAGTCGCTCCGAGAAAATAAAATATTAGAGCGTCTTCCTATGACTCCTTTAACTCTTTCTCTTATATCAATTCTTTATGATGAAAGAGAATATGAAATACCTGCTACGATTACTGATATTTATAATAATTTTAATGATTTAATAGTCGGTCGTAGCATCGTCTCAACTAAGGGGGAATTAGTTGATGTTTCTTTTCGAGAAAGGATATTATCGCTATATGGATTAAAGATGATGGAAAATAAAGACCATCACCCCCTAACAAAAGAAGAGTTTTCTGAAATGTTCCTTGCGTTCTATGGTGGGAAAACTTTGAATATCAAAAATGAAGATTTAGAAGAACTTCTTTCATATATCATTCATAACACGGGGATTTTATATGTCAAAGATGATAAATGGGTCTGCTTTTCACACGATTCTTATATGGAGTATTATGCTGCTGTTGAGATCTTTAAATTTCATAGAAATGAAGAATATGAAAATAAACTCGTTGAGAATTTCTTTGATGTTATGTGGCAAAATGTATCAGTATTTTATGCAGGCATGACTAAAGATATGGATGATTTTGCACAGAAGATAAATAATAAGCTTAAAAAATCATCTCGAATAATGGAATATATCTCGGGAATTCAAGGTGCGGGATATCTTCTACAAGCATTGTATCAAACAGACAACTCAACACGAAAAGATGTCATTCTCACATCTTTAAATCTTGTAATGGAAACAAATGAGTTTTTTAAAAAGATGTCTACCATGAATGATACGATGCTAAGAAATTACCGTTTACCAATCATTCAAATTATTAATTTCTTTCATTTTTACGAGATGTTTAACTCCTTAACTTTAAAAGACCCTATAAGATTAGCTTTTGAAGAATTAAAGAAAGAGTTAGAAGAAATTTTAGCCACAAATAAGGATACAAATCGTGTTCCGATGTTAGGATATAAGCTTATGGAGCTAGCATTTACGATGGACTCTAAACGAATATCCGATGAAAGCGGCCTTGATTATATTTTAGGGAAAGAAGAATTACTTAAGGATCCTAATCTGAACGCTTTGGCTACTTTAAGTTTAGATCTTATTGGTAAAGAAGGCTATGACATATTACGTGTAGAACTAAAGAAGAATAGTAAATCTTTAAGTGCTATTTTGGAATCTGTGACGCAAAGTAGTACTTCAAAAATTAGATTTTCTGTATTAGATACTGTACGTCCGGATCGGAGAATACAAATTTTCGTTGAAGGTCAAACAGATGCTATGATCTTGGAGCATGCATTCATGATCTTAACGGATGGCCAATCACCTTATTGGAATGTGAGAATGGCTACCCAAAATGGCAAAACAGGATCAGCAGCTGCTGTTTCTTTTGTTATGGAAAGTACTGTGAATTATCAATATTCAGAAAATATTTTTATAGGAATATACGATCATGATAAAGCTGGGTTGTCTGAATATAGGCGCTTAGCTCGAGACTATGAAGAGATAGAAAAGGATACGATAAAAAAACGTAAATCCTTTAACTCATATCTTCTTTGCATACCAGTTCCTGGTGAAATGCAACAATATTTAAATGCAAGGCAAGATTTTAATTTCTTTGAAATAGAACACTATTTTGGCAATGAATATTTAATTTCAAAAGAAATGTGCAAGTCTATACAGCACTTTACAGGTATTTATGAAGTTAAGGATAGTAAAAAAGTAGCCTTTGCAGACCAAATAAGTAAAGAAACCGATCCTAATATATTTATTTTATTCAAAGATCTATTTCTAAAAATCGATCAAATTTCTGGAGAAACAATTAACTACATTATTTGAAAATTAAAAAGTGAATAAATATCATATTGTTATGGATATTCATGATATCACAGTTCGTAAGGAAGACCAGACTTTTGATTGCAAGAGCATTCAAATCGACCCCAAAGCATTGGCTATTCCCATCATGGCATTTGCCAATGTAGATGGTGCTGTTATCGCCATTACTGTGTCTGATAAGACAAGGAAGACAAAGGATGTGACTCAATACACGGGAGAAAGCTGAATAAATTATTGGTACTCCCTTGGATTTTTTACAACTTTTCTGCTTCTAATTACAGCAACTTATCACTTTGTATAGACAATAATTTCCCTACTATAAAATAATAAATTAAGATACTATCGTAAGTAACAATAGGATAAGATACATAGTTTGACTATTAATCAGCCTTAATTATAAAAATAAATTTCCTGTCACTGCTATCACTACCAAAAAGGACACAAGTTATTCATTCTCAAAGCCTTTACAAACAATGTTAAAATGACAGGAAATAAATTTTAAACTTAATAGTATGATTAAAGATGAAAGTGAGTTCTGAATAAAGATTTGAGTGAGTTCTGATTTTATCCATTAATAACAAGGTCATCTTAAGTACCCCTACAAAGAAAAATCCCTTGCAAATCATCGATTCACAAGGGATTTGTTGTACCCAGACCCGAATTTGAAATATTAAATATGGGAACATCTTATTTAATCCTATTAAATCTCATTATTTAATATAAATAACTAATAATCAATTCAATAAAGTAATAACGAATTTAGTTTGGTTGAAAGTGATAAAAATAAATTTAGGATGATTGGGAACAATTTGGGAACAATTATGTATCTTTGCAGCAGAACTAAAAGCATTGATTTATGAAGGTTACTGCATTCATCCGAAAGACCGCAAAAAAGAATGATACGGATAGTATGGCTACTATCTATTTTCGTTTGCGTGACGGAAAGAAAGACATTAAGGCTGCAAGTGAGCTTGTAATTAATCCCAATCATTGGAGTAGTGAGAAGCAAGGGTACAAAGACCGTGTTGCGCTGGTTTCTGAAGAGAATAAATTACATTTGGCGCAGAGTATACAAGATATTGTGTCAGTAATTACAGAGCAATATACAGAAGAAGCAGATAGTGAATGGCTGGCAATGATTATCAACAAGTACCATCATCCTAATCGTTACAAAACGGAAGAAGAGTTGATGCAGGAAAATAAGCCAAAACTCTTGGAACTCTTTGATAAATTTCTGATAGAACATAAACTATCAGCAGTACGAGTAAAGAACTTTAAGGTTATTAGGCGTTCATTGGCACGGTATGAAATGTATGTGAAGACCGTAAAGCGTGGACATCGTGATTTTATTCTTGATGTAGATGATGTAACCTCTAACACTTTAAGGGATATGTGGGATTTCTTTGAAAATGAGCATATCTATTATGAGAAATATCCCAAGCTATATGAAGCGTTTCCAGAGAAGCGTGTTCCATTACCAAGAGGTAAGAACACTTTAATAGATAGATTTTCTCGCATAAGAACGTTCTTTATTTGGTGTTATGATAGAAAGATAACAACAAATCGTCCTTTCGATGATTTCCCATTGGACGAATGTACTTATGGTACACCCTACTATATAACATTAGAGGAGCGTGATCAGATATTTGATGCAGACCTATCCGCACATCCACAGCTTACCATTCAGAGGGACATCTTTATCTTTCAGACCTTGATAGGTTGTAGGGTGAGTGACTTATATAGGTTGACGAGAAGAAACATCGTGAATGAAGCTATTGAGTATATTCCCAAAAAGACCAGAGAGGGTAATCCTGTAACGGTAAGAGTTCCTTTGAATAATAAAGCTAAAGCTATATTGGAACGGTACAATGACTATAAGGGAGCAAAGTTGTTCCCATTCATATCCGAGCAGAAATATAATGTAGCTATCAAGCGAATCTTCGAGGAAGCTGGAGTTGATAGGATAGTAACAATTCTGGATCCATTGACTCATGAAGAAGTGAAGCGACCCTTGTACGAGGTTGCAAGTAGCCATTTAGCAAGACGTACATTTATCGGCAATATCTACAAGAAAGTAAAAGACCCTAATTTGGTTTCAGCGTTATCAGGACACAAAGAGGGAAGTAAAGCCTTTAGGCGATACAGAGATATTGATGAAGAAATGAAGAAAGACTTGGTTAAAATCTTAGACTAAATCCGTATGACAGATAAATTTGAAGAGTTTAAATGCCTAATAAAAGAGTGGCTTGATACACATCCTAAAGAGTATGGTTCATTTGTTGAAGAAATGAACCGTAAGGATAGTGCAGGATTTCAGAAAGTGTTCATGTTAGTAGTGAGGTTAGTTCCCAAATACAAAGATGCTGTAAAAAAGAGAATATCTAACGATACTCTGAAAGACTTTTCTTCCTTGGAAGGTATCTTGACTAATTCAAATCTTGCAGAGAACTTGGTGAATGAGTTCCATAACATCGATAAACACTCCATTGTACCAGCTATGCTTGCATGGCTGTATTATGGCAGAAGTTACGAGTGTATGGTAGAACAGGGTGAGAGCCTTATTCATAATAATAAAACTAATAGAGTTCATAGATGGATTTTGTCGTTGTTGGTCAAATACATTATTCATAAAAGTATATCTTCTGGAGAAAGAACCAAGGAAGATTGGGAGGAATTTAGATTGTATAAACATTCCTTATCCACAGATACAATTGTTGAATCAGCATTGGAAGAAGCGAAAACTTCTGATGGTAACAGTAACAATGTTATCAACAAGAAGCGTGGCAGACCAAAGGATGAAAGGAATTTGAAGGAACTTTTAAAGCCAGAAGCAAACGAAGAGTTGCTTTCTAAGATAAGGAATAGAATATTAACCAAGCCAAAAGAGAAAGATATTGTTTATCTCAAAATTGCTTTGGAAGAACGGGGCTTACTTAACGAATGTGATATTGCGCCATTTCATAGAGCATTATCCGACTATTACAACGTTCAATTAGTGGGACTTCGTGGTGTTCAAAATGCCTATAAAGAGCTTTCAGAGACTATTGGAAAAACAGGAATTAGGTTGATGGATAAGGGAGAAGACCGTGCTTCAATAGATGAATTCAAGACCTTTTTATCCTAATAACAGTTCGTTTAATTCGTTTAATATTTAAGCGAATTAAGCGTTTTGCAATTCGTTGAAAATCAATCATTTTTCGATATAAATTTGCAGTCGTCATCTCAACCGAGGTGGCGACTTTTTGTTTGCAAGCCACCGACAACAGGAAGTCAAACAAGCTGGTGGAGTCTAAAAAATATGACCGATATTTTATCTATCATTCAAGGCTCTAACGCACATGTGCGATTAGAGGTGTCTGGTGAGGATTTGTTGGCATTTTCCAACGACCTTATTAACCGTGCAAAAGACGAACTTACAACCATCGTTGAAGAATCACGTAAGGAACGCTTTCTTTCTAAGGAAGAAGTAAAACAATTATGTGGAGTCTGTGATGCTACCTTATGGCATTGGGGCAAGAAGAACTATCTGAAGCCTATAAAGGTAGGGAACAAGGTCAGATACAGAATGTCTGATGTGCAGAAAATCTTAGGTAACGCAACCTCAAAAATCTAATACTATGGAAAAGGAAGAATATATCCGAGTTGGTACCACCTTATATAAATTGGTAGACCAACCCAAATTAGGAGGTGGCTTTGTACGCAAGCGTATCGTATGGAACAACGAAACGCTGCGCCAAGACCACGGCAAGGACTTTATGGCAAGTGTACCTAAGTACAATGGCTTCTGTACCTTGCCAGACCATGTGAACTATCAACCAGTTGTAGCAAACTTCCTCAATCTCTATGAGCCGATAGACCATGAGCCCAAAGAAGGAACATTCTCACACATAGAAGCCCTTGTATCGCATATATTTGGTGAACAGTACGAGTTAGGAATGGATTATTTGCAGCTGCTCTATCTAAAGCCCATTCAGAAATTACCTATTCTTCTGTTGGTATCAGAGGAGCGCAATACTGGTAAAAGTACTTTTCTCAACTTCCTTAAAGCCATTTTTAAGGACAATGTAACCTTTAACACCAATGAAGACTTCCGCAGTCAGTTCAATGCCGACTGGGCAGGAAAGCTCATCATCGTAGTAGATGAAGTGCTGCTTAACCGTAGGGAAGACAGTGAACGACTAAAGAACCTAAGTACCACACATACCTACAAGGTGGAGGCCAAAGGAAAAGACCGCTCTGAAATAGCTTTCTTTTCCAAATTTGTACTCTGCTCCAACAACGAGTATCTCCCTCTTATCATAGACATGGGAGAAACCCGCTATTGGGTGAGAAAAATAGAAAAGCTGCAATCTGATGATACGGATTTTCTCAAGAAGCTCAAAGAAGAAATACCTGCCTTCCTATTTTTTCTCCAGCATCGCACACTAAGTACCCAAGAAGAAAGCCGTATGTGGTTCAATCCTAAACTCACGGAAACACCAGCTTTAAAACGAATTATTAGGAGCAATCGTAACAAGTTGGAGATTGAAATGGCAGAACTTGCCATTGACATCATGAAGCAGATGAATATTAAAGAGTATTCTTTCTGCCTAAACGACATAGTTACGCTACTCAACTATACGCAAGTGAAAGCTGAGAAAAGCCATGTGCGAAAGATAGTACAAGATATTTGGAAATTGCAGCCAGCAAGCAATACACTTTGCTACACCACCTACCAGATAGACTTCAATCGCCCAAACTATTATTCCGATGTAAGGAGAATGGGCAGGTACTACACCGTCACTCTCGAACAACTTTCAGAGAAATAAATACTATTATTTTGATGAAATGATGAAACAAGAATATAAGCTACTGAATATAAGGAGAATAAATGCTCATCAGAAATCCATCAGAAATAAATCATGGATGAAGTGTATAATTGCTGTCCAAAAGAGAAATAGTGTACTATGGTGCCAAGTTTCTCTTTTGGTAAGCAGTAAATCCTGAGAACATAGAGTAGCGATTTCACTACTTCCTGAAGTAGCAAGCACTTTTGTCTGCACAAAAGTACAACTTGCTCCCCAAGAAAAAATATCTTATCTGGTAAATAGTGATAAGATGAAACCGTGAAATAACGAAGTAAAGATATAAGGAAATAGTTGCACAAGCATCACTTCCCCTTTAGTTTATTTTTTTGATGAAGAGTTGATGTATAATATAAACACTCATTATCAAGCACTTACAAGTAAACTCATCAAATCATCAATTTTCTAACAACATCTAAGCCGTACAATTATGAACATTGAAACAGCAAAACATATCAAATTGCAGGACTTTCTGCAAAGTATAGGGCATACACCTATCAAAATTAGTGGCGAGAAGTTATATTATAAATCGCCATTTAGAAACGAAACACAGGCATCATTCAAGGTAAACACAAAGCTCAACCTTTGGTATGACTTCGGACTTGGCAAAGGTGGTAGTATCATCGCACTTGCAGAAGAGTTATATCATTCAAGAGATATTTCCTATCTGCTTGCACAAATAGAAAAGTCAGCTCCAGGCATATCCACTATGAACTATCACTCCTACCAACCTACAAGGATTACTACTCCAGAAGAACCTGCTTTTAAGAACATAGAAGTCTGCGAACTATCTCACCCTGCCTTACTTCGTTACCTCGCGGAGCGCAAAGTGGATATTGCGATAGCTCAAAAGGAATGTGTAGAACTACATTTTACCTATAAGGATAAAACCTACTTTGCTATAGGCTTTGCTAACAAGATTGGTGGCTACGAACTGCGCAACTCTTTCTTCAAAGGCTGCATAGCACCTAAATCATTTACAATTGTCAAGGCACAAGAGCAAGCCAACATCTGTTTGATATTTGAGGGTTTTATGGACTACCTTTCTTATATGACCTTGCAAAAGCAAGGCAAGGGTATCTTAACCCTTAATGATGGCAAGCCAGCTGGAGTTTCGGACATTATTATCCTTAACTCTGTCACCAACTTGCAAAAGGTAAAGAGCTTTTTAGCCTCCTACGCACACATCGTTTGTCTTTTCGACAACGATAGGGCTGGTCAAACAGCCTACGTTGAACTCTCTAAAGAGTTAGGTGCAAAGGTAGAAGATGGCTCCGTGGCTTACTCAAAGTATAAGGACATTAACGACCTACTTTGTGACAAGCCTATTACCACTCAACAACAACGAAAGGGAAAAGGGCTATAACTCCTCGCTTACTGCCCTATGGATATTTCACAAGCGAAATACCATAGCTCATTAGGGCATTTTCTTTACGCAGCCGTTACACTCCTCTGCTAAAAATGACCAATGAGCAAAGGGGAAGCCCCTTTTGAAACCCCGAAGAGAATCATCAACCTAAACTTAAAACCAAATAATTCAAGACAACTATGGGATACGCAGTACTACATTTAGAGAAAGCAAAAGGAGCCGACACGGGTATGTCTGCTCATATAGAGCGCACTATTCATCCTAAGAATGCAGATGAAAGTCGCACTCATCTAAACAAAGAACTCATTGAGTTTCCTGATGGAATCCACTCCCGAAGTGAAGCAATAAGCCATCGCATCAATACGGCTGGCATCACTCGCAAGATTGGTAAGAACCAAGTAAGGGCTATCCGTGTGTTACTCACAGGTACATTCGAGGATATGAAACGTATAGAGGATAAAGGGCAACTTGATAGTTGGTGTCAAGACAATATACAATGGTTACAGGAAACATACGGCAAAGATAATGTGGTGTCGGCAGTCCTGCATATGGATGAACACACGCCACACATCCATGCTACGATTGTACCTATTGTTACCTGTGAGCGAAGGAAAGCCAAGAAAGAGGAAGAGAGCGGTAAGCGGAAGTACCGAAAGAAGAAAGCTGGTACAACTCGGTTGTGCGCTGATGATGTGATGGTACGGAATAAATTAAAGAATTATCAAGATAGCTATGCTCAACTGATGAATAAGTATGGCTTAGAACGTGGTATTGACGGATCGGAAGCTAAACACATTTCTACCTCAGAGTATTATAAATCACTCATTGGGGAAACAGAGAACCTGCAAAGCGAACTACAAACACTTGAAACGAACAAGGGACAGTTACAGTCGGAACTCAAAGAGGTAAAACGGGATATTAAGATGGAAAAACTCAAAAGCTCTGCCGTAAATGCAACAACAGCCATTACTGATAGCGTATCTTCTCTTTTCGGAAGTAATAAGGTAAAGCGATTAGAAGAAGAAAATAAGCAGCTTAAAGCAGATAAGACTACTTTGGAAGGGAATATCTCTACGCTCAAAAAGCAAATGACAACTTCAGAAATGGTGTATAAACAGCAGGTGGAGACCCTAAAATACAAGTTAGCTCAATATGCTACTAACAAGCAATCGGAAGATAAAAAGTTGGAAGAACTTATCCCTTACCTTGCTGATATTAAGGCTATCGTGCGTGAATGTTTGCAAATGGGTTTTGCTACGCACTTGATACGAGCCATTGCATGTTTCAAAAAGGTCAGTTTCAGTGGCTCGCTTTATTCTAAGCAGCATAATCGCAAGTTTGATACCGAACAATCTGTTGCTTATATTAAGAATGTAGTTCGTGCAGAGCGCAAGAACAAATGGCAGTTGTTTATTGATGAACTACCGGTGGTAGATTGGTTTAAAATGAAATATGAGCAATGGAAAGAGAAACAAAACCTTATGCAACAACCCACACAGCATTCAGGAATAAGGAGATAGATTGTGTTCCTTCCTCTTTTTGGTTGAAAGTTATATTGTAAATGTTAGTTATACCGTATAAGGAAATATTTCTATATATTGCTTATACGGTATTTTTTCTATAAATGTAATTTATGCCCCATTCTATCTCGCTTTGTCATAAGATATTTTATATCGTAGCTATTTGGAGCAATTTCTAAAGGAATAGTATCAGTAACTATTATTCCACAACGTGACAAGCTTATTGACTTATCTGGATTATTGGTCAATAAGCGGATTTTTGTAACCCCTAATTGTTTTAATATTTCAGCACCTATACTATAATCACGCTCATCTGCGTTATGTCCCAACTTTAAGTTTGCCTCAATTGTATCAAAACCTTCTTCTTGAAGTTTGTATGCTCTCATTTTTTCCATTAATCCAATACCTCTTCCTTCTTGATTGAGGTAAAGAATTAGACCTCTTCCCTCTTTTTCAATGAGTTCCATTGCTTTATGCAATTGCTCTCCGCAATCACAGCGCATCGATGAAAAAATATCTCCCGTAGCGCAGCTTGAGTGCATTCTAACGAGGAGCGGGCTATCATCTGTCAAATTGCCCTTAAAAAGTACAACGTGCTCTTTCTTTGTCCCAATCTGCAAGAAAGGAATTAATTTAAATTTACCATAGGAAGTAGGCATTTGGACTTCAACCCCTCGTTTTATAGAGGAAGTTCTTTTAATCTTGTCCCTTATGAAGTTAAGGGCTAATTTTAACTTTGTAAGATTCTTGAAATTTACTTTCGCCATAATCATAACTGAATAAAATTTAAAGGAGACAAAAATGCCACAAATTCTTATAGACAGAAAAACATGTTCTAAATGCAATACTTGCGCAACTGTATGTGTAATGGGAATCATTGATAAATCGACAGCCTTAAATTATCCAACCATACCTGAAGAAAAATTGGATTATTGTTTAAAATGTGGTCATTGTGAGTCTTTTTGTGCACAGAAGGCTCTTACCTTAGATTTCCTTCTTGACGAAAAAATTAATACGTCTTTTTTGGATAGTCAGATTGAACCACAGAATATAGCATTGTATATAAAAAGTCGACGTTCTGTGAGACATTATTCTTCAAAGACAGTTAATAAAGAGTTAATTGCTAAAGTTATTGATATAGCCCGTTATGCTCCATCTGGAGGGAATGGACAACCAGTAAAATGGATTGTTATTCATAAACCATCAGAGGTAAATCGTGTTGCAAGTTTAACCGTTGATTGGATGCGAACTATTCAAAACACATCACATCCTCTAGCAGATTATGTACCTGCAATAATTTCAACTTGGGATAGTGGTTTGGATTTGATTTGCCATAATGCTCCCCATTTACTTTTTGCACATGTTCCTATTGAGCCAATTGATGACCCTACCGAAGCAATTATTGCTTTGACTCATTTTGATATTGCTGCGCCCGCTTTTGGTATCGGTACATGTTGGGCTGGATTCGTAAAGTTGGCTATAGACAATTATAAACCATTAAAGGATTTGTTATCAATACCAGAAGAACGTAAAGCGGCTTGTCCAATGCTATTTGGATATTCAAGTTATAAAATAACTTCTATTCCGAGACGCAATCCTGTGGATATTACATGGAAGTAAAATAGAAGTTACTTAATGACTAAAATGGTGTATTAAACAGTTAATCTTGATTCAGTAAAAAAAATAATTTTGTTTTACTGAATCAGACTCTAATCAACTAACAATTAAGAGGGATGGTTTTTTTCAGGAACTCTCTCCAACATTTCCAAAAAACAACATTCCCATTGTTTTGCAGCCAAACTAACAATTTGACAATTAAGATTTATTCCATATTTATCAGCAATAACTCTGACTTGACTTTTTCTGAATATTGTCTTTAATACAGTTCTGGCTGGCAAATCGGGTTTTTGCAACAAGAAAGTGAGAAAATTCAGATATTTTCTTTTCAATTCATAACTTATTGACATTTTTTTTCTTTCAATCTTTAAAAGTGCTGACTTGACTTTTGGTGGTGGCAAAAAACTCTCATGAGATATTTCATACATAAGTTTTAAATCAAAAAAAGTATGATAAAACACAATATATGGATTGAAAACTTTTTTTGAAAATAACTTTTGGGCAGGTTCAAGTTGCATTATCAATGAACCACCCATAAAATGCTCAACACTATCAAACATCAAGGATTTTAAAATTTCAGAAGTTATTCTGAAAGGGATATTAGACACAACTTTAAAATTTCTTTTTGGTATGGTGTAACATCTAAAATCACAATCAATAATTTTGACATTCGTGTTGTTAGAAAACTTGTTTTTTAGAATGGACAATAGCGATTTATCATTCTCTATTGCAATTATATTTGTGCATTGACGAACTAAATGAACAGTCAAAAATCCTTTTCCGGCACCAATATCTATAACAGTGTCGGATTCATTTATTTTCGCAATTTTAATTGCATCATCTATCAGCACTTTATCTATAGTAAAATGCTGTCCCGTGTATCTTACGGGCAGTTTATTTTTTATCATTACTTATTTCTTTAATTAATAGTGTCAATTATGTATGTTCGGGAAAATAAATAGCCAAAGAAATGCCTAACGGAAAGTTAAGCATCACAGTTTCTTCTACCATCCAGACTATAACTGTCGGTATTGGAATTACACCAATTCAGTCCTATAAAAAGGAGTTGCGGACTATACCGCCGATAGGGAATTTCACCCTGCCCCGAAGAATACGGCACAAAAGTACAAAATTAATTCTTATTAGAGGATTGTTTGCACCTTTTTCATTTAATGTGTGTTGAAGTTGAGCTATACAAGTGATAGTGCATTTTGTTCTAAACAGTGTTTTGACATATTACCATTTTCGTGTCTTTATCTTAATCAGTTTTAAGAGATGATTTTATATCATTTATAATGGATTCTCCACGTTCAATAGCTAATAAATCATTATACATAGCAATATTCTGTATTTCCTTGATAGAGTAATCAAGAAACGATTGTGGAAGGTATTTCTGTAGTACACCCTTAATTTCCGTAAGTGCTTCATTAAAGGCATTTTGTCTTTCTTTGATCCAGTCCGCTTGCTCTTTTACCTTACCCTCAACTTCATGAAGATAATCCTCTATTTTCAGCTTTGTTTCATCATTTAATTGGCTATTTATATCAACAATTCCGTTCTGTATTACATATATGCCAATCTTATTAAGATTTGTAGCAATATTAACATAGTTGTTAACTTCTTTGTCTAAATCTAATTTTCTTTTCTGTAATTCTTGACAGAGACTCTTGAATTTTTCTACTTTTTCCATTTTATAGGTTTATATTAGGTTATTATTTAATCCCATAATATTCTGATTGGGAACATTTTGGGAACATTTATAAAATAAGAAAAAGCTAAGTGTTTGATTATAAACAACTTAGCTTTTTACTTGGTACCCAGACCCGGGCTCGAACCGGGATGGATTGCTCCACTGGTGTTTGAGACCAGCGCGTCTACCTATTCCGCCATCTGGGCTTATATTTTATTTTAAGTGGTGCAAAGGTATATAGAAAAAGTGAGAATGACAAATTTATAAAAAGATTTTTCTACTAAAGAGTCAATAAAGTTCCATTTTTAGGACACTACCTTTTGATGAAAAAAGTGAAAAAGAGTCAAGATAAGTTCAAGAATATCCCACAATTCTTTAATATGGGTATTGGTAAAAAATGTTCTGCAAATCTTCCAGAAGGAAGTCTTGCAGAACAAATTATAAAAGAAAGAGATGGGTGGATTATTATAATCACACATTAAACATACACATAAATTTCCTTAGTACAGCCTTCGCTTACTTATGCAGCGTCGCTGCACGGATTTTCCTCATGTGCTTGTTATGGTCTACAATATGGATTAATCGTTCCAGCGAGGATTATAGGAATCCGACATGGGGTCAAAATCATCATCGAACACACCTTCCTTTGCGCCGATCTCATCTTTGGTCGGATCAAATTCTTCATTTGATACTCCAGGACTAGCAGTTATCATAAGGTTCTCTGTTGAGAAACGATATGCTTTCATCAACGGTGTAATATACTTTTTGTATGCCATTATATTTCCCTCTTTCAAAAGACTTGGAAGATTCTTTTATTCTTACTTCTTTT
>ERZ772948.1118-NODE-1118-length-16098-cov-2.957552_pt1 | contig 16098 bp, 13 predicted proteins | sample MGYA00511945_ERZ772948 | MGnify/ENA primary metagenome ERZ772948 (study PRJEB29015, sample SAMEA2737927) | human oral metagenome | biome: human oral; feature: human-associated habitat; material: dental | place: China | collected 2141 ... | reverse complement strand
GAGCCGATCTCGGCGCGCCTGCTCGCCGACCTGTTCAAGACGGCCGGGGCGGACCGGATCATGAGCGTGGACCTGCACGCCTCCCAATCCCAGGGGTTCTTCGACGGGCCCGTCGACCACCTCTGGGCGATGCCGACCCTCGTCGAGTATGTGCGCGGACGCGTGGACGCCACGAACGCCGTCGTCGTCTCGCCCGACGCCGGACGCATCAAAGTCGCCGAGCAGTGGGGCAACCGCCTGGGCGGCGTGCCGCTCGCCTTCGTCCATAAGACCAGGGACCTGACCCGCCCGAACCAGGCGACGGCCAACAGGGTGGTCGGCGACGTGGCCGGGCGGACCGCCATCATCGTCGACGACCTCATCGACACCGCCGGAACGATCTGCGGGGCCGTGCGGGTCGTGCTCGAAGCCGGGGCGAAGGACGTCATCGTGGCCGCCACCCACGGCGTGCTCTCCGATCCGGCGACTAAGCGCCTCCAGGAGTCCGGCCTGCGCGAGCTCGTCATCACCGACACGCTGCCGATCGGCCCCGAGAAGCGCTTCCCGGGGATGACCGTGCTGTCGATCGCCCCCGTCCTGGCACGGGCCATCGACGAAGTCTTCGAGGACGGCTCGGTCACGAGCCTGTTCGCCGGGGCCTACTAGACCCGCCCCTGACGGCGCCGGTCCGCCGACCCCCTGACGGCGCCGGTCCGCCGGGGCCGCCGGGGAGGTATAGCCTTGCGGCGATGTGCATTCTCCTTTTCGCCGCGGGCGCCGGCGCCGGAATGATCGGCTACCTCGTCGGCCTCGCCTCCCTCATCAGCTATCCTGCGCTCATCGCAGCGGGCGTGCCGCCGGTGCTGGCCAACACGTCGAACACGGTCGGGTTGCTCGGGGCGGGGGTGGGGTCGATCGCCAACGCGTGGAGGCGGATGGCCGCGGTCAGGATCTACCCGCACTGGGTCCAGCTGGCAGTCTCGGCGGCCGGAGGGCTCGCGGGAGGCGCGCTCCTCGTCGTGGCCGACCCGGACGTCTTCGAGGCGGTCGTCCCCTGGCTCGTGCTCTCCGGCGCCGTGCTCGTCGCGCTCAGCCCCCGCATCAACGGCGCGCGGACGCGGCGGCGCCTGCCTTTGCCGGTCTACCTGACCTTCCTCGTGCTCATCACGATCTATGGGGGCTACTTCGGAGCGGGGGCGGGAGTGCTCTTCTTCGCGCTGTGCATGCTCGGCACGCCCATGACCGCCCACGAGGCCGTCCTCATGAAGACTCCGATGCTCTTCGTCTCCAACCTGACGGCGGCGATCCTGTTCATCGCCCGCGGCGACGTCGACTGGGGCGCGGCGGTCGCCGTGGGCGCGGGGGCCTTCGCGGGCGGATACGCCGCGCCGGCGCTCCAGCGCTTCATCCCCGAGCCGCTCATGCGCTGGCTCGTCGTGGCCGGCGGGTGCGTCATGACCGCCTGGCTGCTGCTGCGCTGAACCGGGACGGCCCACGGTCCCGGCCGCGTTGAGCCCGGCTGGCCCAGGGCCCGCAGCCGGGCCGACGGGCCTCCGACCGTCCGCGGCCGGCCGTCGACGCCTGGACATCCGCGACCCGCGCCGACCGCGTTCCCCGTCTGGGAGAGCCCGCGCCTCGCCCGCACCCGGGCGCCTTGCCCTCCGGAGTGGCCCACTTTACAATCGCGTCTCGCCACCGTATTATTTCGTTATGTCGCGAAATAACGAATCAAGCGTGTTCTCCGCGCTCGGCCACCCCACCCGGAGGGCCGTGCTCGCCTACCTGCGGGATCGCGACTACGTGAAGGTGGGCGACATCGCCGAGGCCGTCGGAGTGGCGGGCTCGACGCTGTCCGGCCATCTGCGCGTCCTGCGCGAGGCGGACCTGGTGGTCTCCCGGCAACGCGGCACGCAGGTCCAGTACCGCATCAACCTCACCGTGATCGACGAGGCGATGCTCCTGCTCGCCTCCCTCGGCGGCGCCCTGCGCAAGCCCAGGCCCGGCGCCGCGAAGGCCGGCACCCCCGCTCCGGCCAGCCCCGGCCCTCCCGCCCCGTGGGAGGCCGATGGGGAATCAGACGACAAGACAACCGAGGAGGAGACATGATCCCCAAGAATCCCGATCATCGCCTCTCGAAAGGCCCTTTGATCTTCGCAGCCCTGGCCATCGTCTTCATGGCGGTGTGGAGCATCGTGCACTGGTCGCAGATGGCGCCCTCGATCGTGACCCGGCAGGCCGCGGGCAACCACGGCGCCAGCAGGGTCTCGCGGGAGGTCACCGCCGTCGCCGCGCCCGCGGCCCTCCTGCTCCTGACGGCGCTCAGCGCCGCGGCCCCCGCACTGCAAGCCAGGCTCGACAAGCGCCTCTTCTCCGCCTCCGGCACCCCCGGCCGCGGATCGGCGCGCGTCCTGGGAGCCGCACTGGTCGGCTTGAGCATCCTGAGCAGCACGCTCCACGTCGCGTTCGTCGGCATGCACACCGGCGCGGACCTCCCCGTGGAGAAGCTCGTCGGCGTCGCCGTGGGCGTCATGCTGACGATCCTCGGGGTCTACCTTCCGCTCGCCAGGCCCGACGGCGCGCTCACGAGCCGTCGGATGGAGGCCTTCCGCGCCGCCCAGGGCCCCGCCTACCGCGTCGCCGGATTCGCTATGGCCGCCCTCGGGGTGGCGACGGTCGTGGTGGCGCTCCTCTGGCCCTGGCTCACGATCGTCGTCGCCCCCGCGGGGGTGCTCGTCATCTGCGCCGGGATCTTCGTGAAGGCGCTCATAGCCGCTTTCCGCTCATGAGCCCGCGGACAGCCGGACGCCCAGGCGGTCGGCTATCCAGACGTACTCGAGCGCCTGCTCGCGCAGCCCGTCGTCGATCGTCGAATTCCCGACGTGGCCGCCGGAGCGGACCCGGAGCAGGAACGGCCCTCCCGTGGCGTCGTGGCGCAGGCGGTTGATCCACTTGAGCGGCTCGACCGCCGAGACCCGGCTGTCGTCGCTGCCGCACGTGGCCAGGACGGGCGGGTATTCGACCGGCCGGACGTTGTGGTAGGGCGAATAGGAGCGGATGCACCGCGCGATGTCGGGGTCCTCCAGGGGGTCCCCCCATTCCTTCCGGTCGCTGATCGTCAGCGGGAGCTCGGGTTTCATCATCGTCGTGAGGGGATCGACGAAGGGGACGTCGGCGACGACTCCGCAGAAGGCCGCGGGGTCCGCGTTCAGGCTGGCTGCGACGAGCAGGCCTCCGGCGCTTCCCCCCATCGCCACGATCCGCGCGGGATCGGCCAGCCCCCGCGCCACCAGCTCGTCCCGGCACGCGAGGAAGTCCGTGAAGCTGCGCGGCTTGCCCAGGCCGCGCGCGGCCTCGTGCCACCCGGATCCCTTCTCCCCGCCGCCGCGCACGTGCGCGAACGCGTAGACGGCTCCGGCGTCGACCAGGCGCAGGAGCATGGGGTTGTAGCGCCGCCCGACGTTCGCATCGTAGGCGCCGTACCCGCAGAGCAGCACGGGGGCCTTGGGCGGGCCGTCCGCTCTGCGCACGACGGTGATCGGCACGTCCTGCCCGTCCTCGGCCTTCGCGTGGATCTGCTCCTCGACGTAGGGCACCGGGGACTCGGGGGGCTGCGGGCCGATCCTGTGGGCGGCCGTCGGCTCGTCGATCCTCACCCGGTACAGGGAGAGTTTCTGGACGAGCGACGTGCGGGCTACGAGGATCTCCTCCGCGTCCCACTCGGGGGTCATGGCGAGGTTGATGTCCGCATCTCCCCACGGGTCGATCGCGGTGAAGCGCGCGCCCCCAGAGCCCAGGTCGGCGCATCGGGCGGTCAGCACGACGTTGCGGCCGTTGTGGCGGACGCCCACCAGGAGGTGGTCCCTCAAGGCGAGGGCGGAGGCCAGCCGGCGGTCCTCCGAGTGCGCGAGGAGCGTGAGCCACTCCTCCCTGGGCGCCGGAGTCCGGTCCTCCCGCAGAGGCGCCAGCAGCAGCGCGCCGTCGGGGCAGGAGGGCGAGGTGACGGTGAGGGCCAGGAAGTGGCCGTCCCCGCACGAGACGTGCGCGCAGGTCGCCGATTCGTCGTCGGCTATCCCGTCGATTCCGATCAGGCGGTTCGACGGATCGTCGGCGACGAGGTAGAAGTTCTTCGTCACCCCGCGCGACGCCGCGGTGACGAAGACGAGCTCGCCGGAGGAGGAACGCGACACGCGGACTCGGAAGCGCTCGTCTTCCTCCTGGAACACGCTGACGGAGTCCCGCGGAGACTCCGTCCGGTGGCGGGTGACCTCGCAGGGGCGGTTCTTGGAGTCGAGGTGGACGGCGAAGAAGGAGTCGCCGTCCTGGCTGAACACGATCGACGAGGAGACTCCGTCCAGGCCCGTGTCGATCTCCCGCCCGGTCGAGAGCTCGCGGAGCCGGACCGCATACGATTCCCCGCCGGTCGAATCCTCGGTCCAGGCGACGTACCTCTCGCAGGGGCTCAGGTGCACGGAGCCGACGCCGACGTACGAGCCCGGAAGGACATCGTCGAAGTCGATCAGCACCTGCGCGTCCCCGGCGTCGATGCGATCCCGGCCCGGAGGCTCCATCCCCTCGGCCCGGATGCGCAGGATGCGGGGATGGCGCGCTCCGGGCGCGAGATCGGGGACGAACCACCAGTCGCCTTGGCGCTGCGGGATGCCGAACTCGCTCTCCACGACGTCGTCCTTCACGGCCTCCGCCAATCGGCGGGCCGCATCCTCGTACCGCTCCAGGTGCCTGCTGGCATACTCCTCCTCGAGGCGCAGCGCCTCCTCCGTCTCGCCGCGCACCCACTCGTACGGGTCGGTCCATTCCTCTCCGTGAAGCCGGAATTCCGTATCCTTTCGGGGCAGCGTGGGAACGCTCTCATGCATGCTGACTTCCTCCGTGGTTTCCTATGCGGGGTGTGGCCATTCCAGTGGCGAACGCCCAGATGGCGATCTGGACGCGATTGTGGACGCCGAGTTTCGAGACGATCTTGCCGACGTGCGCCTTCACCGTGCTGATCTCCAGGTAGAGCTCGTCGGCGATGTCCCGATTGCTCCTCCCCTCGGCGAGCAGCTTGATCACCTCGGCCTCGCGATCGGTGAGCCCGTGTTCGCGGTGGTCCGCCGCCTTCTGCTCCGAGGGCCCTTGCGCCGGGAGAGCTCGGAGACCAGGCGTCCGACGAGGGAGTCGGAGACGACGCATCCGCCCTTGGCCACCGTGTGGATCGCGCTGACGAGCCGGTCGGGGTCGCTGTCCTTGAGGAGGAAGCCGGACGTTCCCAGGTCGAGGGCTTCGAAGAGGTAGGAGTCCAGATCGAAGGTCGTCATGACGATGATCCGGACGTCCGGGCGCTGGGCGAGGATCCTCTTCGACGCCCAGAGCCCGCTGCCCCTGGGCATGCGCACGTCCATGAGCACGACGTCGGCCCTCAGAGCCAGTGCGCGCTCCACCGCCTCCTCCCCGGTCGAGGCCTCCCCGACCACCGCGATGTCCGGGTCGGCCCGGAGGAAGAGGCCGAAGCCCTTGCGCACCACAGGCTGGTCGTCGGCGATCAACACCTTGATAGTCACTGATCCTGTTCCTTTCCGCAGATGCGCCCGCACACCTGCCATCCGCCCTCGGCAGTGGGGCCGGTGCGCAGGGTGCCTCCCAGGAGGTCGACGCGCTCGGCCATGCCGACGAGCCCGAAACCCCCGCCGCTGCCCTCCACGGTGGCTTGCGGAGGGCTGTTCACTATGTCGAAGGCGATGGCGCCGCCGGACGACGCGAGGGAGATCGTGACGGAAGCATTCGGAGCGTGTTTCACCACATTCGACAGCGATTCCTCGACTATACGATAGCATGTTAGCTGAATAGCCGTGCTCAGGTGATCGAAGTTCCCTTTTTCCTCCAATTCTATGCTTTCGATTCTCTTCCGAAAATCATCGATGAGTTCGTGAATGTTGTCCATCGTCGGCTGCGGGGCGATGTCGAATCCGCCGTCCAAGCGGAGGATTCCCACGATCTGCCTCAAACTCTCCAGGGAATTCTTCGCCTCCGAAGATATCGAGGTGAGCAAATCGCGGACCTCGGCGGGCTTTTTCTCGTAGAGCTTCGAGGCGACCTCGCTCTGAATGACTATTCCCGTGAGGTGATGCGCTGTTATGTCATGGAGTTCCCGTGCCATTTGGCGACGTTCATGAACTATGATTTCCTTAGTATGCCTTCTATGTTCGTCTTGCAATGTAGAGAAGCGACGATGGAACTGAAATATCTTTGATCGATAATTTGAGGCGATTTTTCCTATTGAAACATATATAATATAAGTAAATATTACATTAATTATAATATTAGCTGTTTCTAATGTTAGATTTTCTCTCGAGGAAGGCTCCGATTCCGTCATCAGCGCTAGCTGGCAGACGATGTCCAAAAGGATCGCCGCAGCGAGGGACGCCGCGAACCTCCGTCCCTTGACGTGGATGCTCAGGGATATGACGGAGAAGATGTACAGCGGAGTGTGGGCGAACGTGCGGCTGTTCAAGAGCAGCATAACGACCCCCATCGTCGCCGCCATGGCGAGGAACGAGCTCACCGGATGCCTCTCCCGATGAGCGAGGATGAACGTCTGGGCGACGATGACGCACAGGCTGATCGCGACGAACAGGGCTTGCCGGTCCACCGCCTTAGCCGGCGGCTTGGTGTATGCGCCCACGAGGATGTGGCCGACGCTGGTGTAGATCGCGGAGGCGATGCCAACGGCGAGCACGAGGGGGGTGGGGAAGATCCGGCCTGTTCGCTGCTTATCGGAGTTTTGGAGGGAGGATTCCACAACTAGCGTCCTCATATCGATGATGTTGTGTCCCGTAGCGCGAATGGAAATCCCCTTCCAGTATTGCAGGTCGGTCGCTGGAATGCATTCAACCAAGGTCTAATGCCCATGGTGGACTTAAGTTCACAGTTCCATGCGAATGGCTGCCGTGTCGGGGGTCACAGAAATCGCGGCATTCCGCGGTTTCGGAGCGGTAACCCTGCCGTGTTCCGACTTAGGTCGGGCGTTGACCGCCCGTTCGCGGCTCTGCTGTCATGGACTCAACCCGCTTAGAAGCGGCGAATTGAAAATGACCAGCAGATTGGAGCGGTAAAATGGATATGACATATGTTGAGTACTGTTATGCGGATCCATATTTCTATGAAACGATCCATGGGGCGAAGAACGCATCATTGGGACGGAACAGTAAGTACAGGATCGACTCCGCTTCAGATTGGTCGGATTGGAGGCAGGTCGAGTCCAACGGATGGCTCCACGTCATGCCCTTGGACTCGACCCTGCCTGACCAGGGCTGGAAGATACACTGCTCGGCCACGAAGGAGAACGCCCAAGAGATCCTCCAGGCGGTCTCAGCCTATTGCTTCAGCAGGAGAATCCACTTCAAATTCCTCCCGTCGGCTACGGATCTCTTCCGCTCGAACGTGAAGTACGCGCCGCGCGGAGGCAGTGGAAAGTTCATCACGATATACCCGGTCGATTCTAAGGATACGGAGCGGATCCTCCACGACCTCGACCGAGAGATCGGCGGGTACGAAGGCCCCTACATCCTCAGCGATCTGAGATACAACGAAGGGCCGCTCTACGTTCGTTACGGAGCCTACAAGCAGGATTTCGTCCGCAACGAGTTCGACGAACTCGTCCCCGCGATTCGCCGGCCGGACGGCGAGCTCGAACCGGATCACCGGCTTCCCACCTTCTCGCCGCCCGAGTGGGTCGAGCTGCCCGAGTTCGTCGTCCGCATGAAGGAAGCGCTGGGATCGGGGGAGCGCCCCGACGAATTCGCTTACGAAATCACCGAATCCCTTCATTTCTCCAACGGCGGCGGCATCTACAAGGGGCGTTCCCTGGCGACCGGACGCCAGGCGGTGCTCAAAGAGGCCCGCCCGCACGCCGGGCTGACCCCCGACGGAAGGGATGCCGTCAGCCGTCTCGAGCAGGAAGCGGATTTCCTGCGGAAGTTCGGGGATCGCGACCAAGTCGTGAACCTTCAGGATCAGTTCGTCGTCTCGGGGCATCACTTCCTCGTGGAGGACTACGTGCCGGGCATAACGCTCAACAAGGCGATGGTCGCCCGCAACCCGCTCATCCGCGCCGACCAGACCCGCGAGGATCGGCTCGCCTACCGCGACTGGGCTCTGGGGATCATGGCCGAAGTCGAAGAGGCCCTGCGATCCTTCCATCGCGAAGGCGTCGTCTTCGGCGACCTGCACCCCAACAACATCATCGTCACCGACGAAGGCAGGCCCGTGTTCATCGACTTCGAGATGGCCTACCCCGTCGACGAAGTGAACGTCATCCCGACGGGCGCCCCGGGATACATGGCCGGCGACGGACGCACAGGGATCCCGGCGGATCTGTACGCCCTGGGGTGCACCAAGCTCTCGCTGTTCTTCCCCCTGACGGTCCTCATCCCGCTCGACCCGCTGAAGCTCCGCCAACTCGTTGACGCGGCGCAGCGCGCGTTCGAACTGCCCGACGAATACTGCCGCGAGATCCTCCGCGACATCGGAATCGAGGCCGAGGAGGACGCCAACTGCCTGGTCCAGGCGACGCGCTCCGTGGTCAACCGCTGGGACATGTCGAGCCCGGAAGGCGTCGAGGAAGTCTTGACGGGCATCGCCTCGGGCATATGGGAGAGCGCCGACTTCTCGCGCGCCGATCGCGTCTTCCCCGGCGACCCCCATCAGTTCATCGAGAACGGAGTGGGAATCGCATACGGCGCGTGCGGCAATCTGCTGGCGAACCCGGGCACGGACGCGCAGAGGGAGCGGACGCTCGACTGGATCGAGTACGCGGCGAAACGCCTGACGAAGCCCAGTTACGGATTCTATGACGGACTCGCCGGCATCGCCTATACGCTCCGCACGTTCGGCCGAGAGGATGCCGCCGACGCGATTCTCAGCCAACTCCTGAAGCTGGACTTCGCACTGCTGACCTCGGATCTCTACGGAGGCCTCGCGGGCATCGGCATCTACCTCATGGACGAAGCCGAGCGGCGCCCCACGGCTGAGATCCAACAGGCGATCGCGTCCATACGGGACGTCATGGCCCGGCGGCTGGACGAACCCGTCGAATACGTCCGATACGTGGACGGAACCCCCACATCCGCGACGGACAAAGGCGGGCTGATGAGGGGAATGGCCGGGCACGCGGTCTACTGGGTGCGCAGCTTCGAATACTCGGGCGAGGAGACGGACCTCGACCGCGCGGAGAAGGCGCTGGACGTCGATCTCGCCTTGTGCATAGAGGCCGGAGACGGCTCGATCCAGCTCAACGAAGGATGGCGCACGCTGCCGTACCTGGCGAGCGGATCCATGGGCGTCGGGCTCGCGATGCTTCGATTCCGAGAGTATCGCAAGCGCCCTGGCGACAAGGAGGCCCTCCGCCGCATCGTCCGATGCGCGGATCCCGAGTTCGCGATCCAGTCGACCCTGTTCAACGGGCGGGCCGGATTCGTCTACTTCCTCACCCAGCTGGCGGAGTCGAACGACGCCGACCTGGTCACCTCAGCCGACATGGAACGGCACGCAAATCTCCTGGGAACCTACGCGGTGCTCAACCGGACGGGAATCCACTTTCCCGGCGACCAGATCATGCGTCTGTCCACCGACTGGTCGACGGGATCGGCGGGAGTCTACGCCGCCCTGGAACGCTACAAGCGGGTTCGGTTCGGAGAGGATGGACGGCGTTCCACGGCCCTCCCGTTCCTGGGAATCGAGCGGGTCAGCCGCTCATACGATATGGCCGTGTCACTATAACGGAGAAGAAAATAATGATTAGCGCTACATAACATCGTTATCTTTGTGTTATAGTAATATAAATATAACGTTTTGCTTAAGGCAACACAATCAATTTTTAGAAAGGAGGTGAATATAGCATGGGTTACATTCTTGATCTTCAGGAGGAGACGTCGCAGACTACTGATGTGCGCGGATGGAGTTCCTGCTCCAACTGGTCGTGTTACAGCACGTCAAGCTGGTCTTTCTGCTAAATAAAATACTATGTATTATTGAAAGGAAACACTCAATGTATATCCTCGAACTCCAGTCCATGGATGGAAATAAAGAAAACGCAACTAAGTTCATCAGCTCAAATAGTTGGGCATTTTGTTTTAGCACAGCCAGCACTATAGTGTGCTGATGAATTTAACTAAAATTAACGAAAGGGTATAAAATGCTTTATGTGATTGAGCTGCAAAATTCTGTCACTGAAAATGACGATCGCATGCCTAGTACATGGAGTCTTGTAGGTTGCGCGAGTACTATAAGCATTGGGCTGTGTTAGGAATGAAATGAGTTTTATTCTTTCATTGCAGACGAATGCTGAAGCTCATGTATTGAAAAATGAACAGAAGTATAGAAGCATTACTTCTCAATGCATTTGCTTAAGTACAGTCAGTATATGGTTCTGTTGACAAAATTTTAAACGAAAGGACATTTTATGTCGTTTGTCATTGATCTTCAATCTCTAAACGATTCTGATGATAAGATCAACCGTTTGGGAAGTATTACAAGTATAGCATTATGTGGAAGCAGTGTAAGTGCTTTCTGGTGCTAAATAAATTATTTTGATTGAAAGAAATGGATTATGAATTTTATTCTTCAACTTCAAGAGAATGATAATGATGTAGCATTGCAGGAGAGCGGAAAAACGGGAACTATCGTTAGTACCGTCAGTGCTTCTGTTTGTTCCGTTAGTCTTGCTAGCGTTTTTGCTTGCTTGGGGTAATAAATAATCGCTTAAACTATAATATAGTTGAGCATATTCACATGTTGCGGGAGCGTATACCCGCGCTCCCGCAACATGCAGTCGATATTCTGCCGAAGGAGTTGAAAGTGTCGTTCAAAAGTGCGAATCGTTCGAATCCAAAGCATGTTTCACGTTCTGCCGCAGCATCGGAGAACACGGGCAGCCCGAAGTCTGAGCATGCTTCGCGCTTCGCCGAAATGACCAGGGGATGCCGCATCGTTCTCTCGATCGGCCTAGTGCTGTCCGTCGTCGCTTCACTCCTTTCGGTCGTCCAGCCGCGAGTCCTCCAGAATCTCGTCAACGGAATCGCCGCAGGCCGTTCCACGCTGCGCGCCGCCACTCTGCTGACCCTCCTCGCCCTCGGGACGGCCGCGGTGCAGGGGCTCCAGGGCTACCTCGTCCAGCGAGGAGCCGAGTCCATCGCCCGGGGCATGCGCGACCGCCTCGTCAGCCGCTACCTGAGCCGGACGGTGGCGGCGCACGACCGCGCGAACAGCGCAGACCTCCTCTCCAGGGCCAGCGTCGACGTCAACGTGGTGAAGAACATGGTCTCCGCCGGCCTGATTCCGATCGTGGGCGCGATCGTCATGCTGGTCGGCATATCCGGTTTCATGATCCTCTTGGATCCGATACTTTTCCTCACCATTCTCGTGGCCTTCCTCATCGGCCTGGCGATCGTCGTGAGCAAGGGGCGCTCGGTCCGCAAGATGTCCCTGGATCTGCAGACCAGCCTGGGGTCGTTCGCGGCGTCCGTCGAACGCCTCCTCGCGGGGATCCGCACCGTCAAAGCCTCCGGCGCCGAGGACTCCGAACGGGAGAAGGTCGGCGTCCAGTCCGTTCACGTCTGGACGGAGGGAGTCCGCCTGGCGCGCCTCGTCTCGCTCATCCAGCCCCTGGTCAACCTGTGCCTGCAGGGCGCCCTGCTCGTGGTCGTCATCCTGGGAGCCATGAGGCTGAGCAGCGGCAGGATGGACGTCGGCGAGCTCCTCGCCTTCCTCGTCTACCTGTTCATGCTGATAACCCCCATATCCACCCTCAGCCAGTCCTACGCCCAGCTGCAGATGGGATTCGGCGCGCTGGACAGGATCATGGAGGTCGACGGCCTCGACGAAGAGGACTTCGGCCTGGACGCCTCCACGGGGAGGCGACGGGGGGTCTCCATAGAGTTCTCCGGGGTCGACTTCGGCTACCTCGAAGGCGAACCCGTGCTGCGAGACTGCTCCTTCGCCATCCGCCCGGGCGAGAAAGTCGCCATCGTCGGGCGCTCGGGCTCGGGGAAGTCCACCATCGTCGAACTCATCGAGCGCTTCTACGAGGCCGACCGCGGCGAGATCTTCGTCGGCGGCAGGAACGTCTCCTCGATGCCCGTCAGCGAACTGCGCTCCCACATCGCGCTCGTCTCCCAGGAGACCGAGACGCTGACCGGCACGGTGCGCGACAACCTCGCCCCGGGCACACACGCCGTCAGCGACGACCGCATGCGAACCGTACTCAGGCAGGTCGGGCTGTGCGGCCCGGACGGACGCCTCGACCTGGACCTCGACACGGATCTCGGCCAGGGGGGCATCTCCCTGTCCGGCGGGCAGCGGCAGCGGCTGGCCTGGGCCCGGCTGCTGCTCGGCGACGCCGACATCCTGCTCCTCGACGAGGCGACGTCGCACCTGGACCCGCAGACCGAGGCCGCCATATTCGCGCTTCTCAACGCCCACGCCCGCGGACGGCATGCGCGCGGACGCCATGCCCGCGGCAGGACCGTCGTCATGGTCACCCACAGCGAAACCGCGGCCGCGATCGCCGACCGCGTGCTGCTCATCAGCGGCGGAGGCGTCCGCAAGGAAGGCACCCACCGCCAACTTCTGCGCGAAAGCGTGGAATACCGCCAACTGCGGGCCGAATCCCGCCGTAGCGAGGAAAGCCCCATCAGCCTCGAAATAGCCTGAGAGAAAGACTTGGAAGAAAGGGATCATCGTGCTGGAGTTCTCACACGTTACGAAACACTACGATAGCCGCACGGTGCTCGACGACGTGACCTTCGACGTCAAAGCGGGCTGGGTGACCGGCCTCGTGGGGCCGAACGGGTCGGGGAAGACGACTCTTGCCCGCATCCTCCTCGGCCTGGCCGCAGCCGATTCCGGCTCGGTCCGCATCGACGGCCTGCCGTACACGGCGCTCGACCGCCCGGGGCACACGGTCGGGACCCTGTTCGAATCCGTCGGCCTGCACCCGAACATGACGGCCTACAGGCATCTGAGGATCCAGGCCCTCGCGGTGGACGCCTCCGAAAAGCGGGTGGCAGATGTCCTGGCCGACGTCGGGCTCGGCGCCGCTGCCACCCGGAAGATCCGGGGATTCTCGCTGGGCATGCGCCAGCGCCTAGGGCTCGCGACGGCTCTGCTCGGCAGACCGCAGATCCTCGTCCTGGACGAGCCCGCCAACGGGCTCGACCCCGAAGGCATCCGGTGGCTGCGGAACTTCCTCCGCTCCTTCGCCGACCTGGGGGGAACCGTCCTCGTGACGAGCCATCAGCTGGCCGAACTCGCCCGCTTCGCCGACGACGTGGTCGTCATCTCGCAGGGGCGCGTGGTGGACGCCCGCCCGATAGCGGGCCTGGGCGGCGACGAACTCGAGGACATCTACAGGAAGGCGGTCGGATCGATCGCGGACCTGGACGCCATGCGAACGCGAAACGAGGTGCGGCATGCTACGAAGTGAGCTTCTGCGGATCCGCACCTCGCGGGCGACCGCCGCCATCGCCGCGGTCGTCTTCGCCGAGGCCGTCGTGGGGGGCCTGGTGGTGTCCTTCCTCCCCGGCATCCTCAAGGCCCTGATCCGCTTGAACGACGTGATCCCGAACGCGACGCAGGCGGACCGGATGTCTCCTGAGACCATCGACGCGCTGAGACTCGGACACGAGAACGTGCAGGCGACCGTGGCCGACCCCGCCGGAGGCTTCGGGCTGGGATTCTCCGCCGCGGTGATCGGCGCTGTCGTGCTGGGCGCCTTCTACGTGACGAACGGATACCGGCACGGCTCCATCGCCCTGAACGCGCTCGTGCAGCCCTCCCGCATCCGCCTCCTGGGCGTCAAGGCGGCGGCCCTGACGATCACGGTCCTCGCCGCCTGCCTCCCCCTCGTGATAGTGCGGGCAGGCATCCTGGCCTTCGCCGCCGCCGCGCAGGACGTCGGCGGAACGCTGGGCATGGCCGACCTGGCCGGCATATGGCTGCGCGGCGCCGGCTCGCTCGTCCTCTTCGGCTTGATCGGCCTGGGGGTGGGATTCGCCGTCCGCAGCCCCGTCGCCTCCCTGACCATGATCTTCACCGTCCTGCTCGTCGAATCGAGCCTTCGCCCCATCGCCGCCCTCATCGCCGGAGGGGTCACCCCGGCCAACTACCTGCCGTTCGGGCTGTCCGCCGACGCCGTCCGCGGTCCGGGGCTGTTCAGCGGCATGTCCTTCGACTCCTCCGTCGGGACGCTCGCCGCCGGGATCGTCCTCGCGGCCTGGACCGGCGCCCTCCTCTTCCTGGGGGCGAGGCGCTTCGTTAGGGACGACATCCCGGTCTCCACCTCCGGCTGACCGGTCTCCTCTTCGGCTCGCCAGCTGACAGGCGGGCCCGAACCCCTGGCTGGCAGATTCGGCCGCTCCCTCGGCGGGCGGGTCCACGTGCGGGAAGCCGACGCCCGGCTTCGCAGCGGGTTCAGTCCGGCTGGAACATCGCGGGACGTCGCGGTCGGCGGCGTGCGCCTCGCAGCGGGCTTGGCCCTTCGCCCCGCCGGCGCTAGGATGAGACGGCTGCCTCGGCGAGGGAGGCGCGCCCAGCCGGGCGCTCGCTCCGTTATCGACGCGGTGGGTGCGCTCCGTGCACGGCCGTCGTGGAAGAGGCCGCGATGCGCGGGCGCCGGCCCGCGCACTGACACGAAGGGAGAGCCCACCATGGCAGACAAACTCGAAGCCGCCTCGCGGTCCCATTTCGGCAAGGGCGCCTCGCGCCGACTGCGCCGCGACGGCCGCGTCCCCGCCGTCATCTACGGCCACGGCGCCGACCCCGTGCACGTCTCGGTCGACGCGCACGAGATCTTCCTGGCCACCAAGGGGCAGGCCAACCCCATCCTCACGGTCGTCGTGGACGGCAGGGACCAGCTGGTGCTCGTCAAAGAACTCCAGCGCAACCCTCTCTCGCGGGCCATCGAGCACCTCGACCTGCTCCGCGTGGCCTCCGGCGAGAAAGTCGAAGTCGAAGTGCCCATCGAGGTGACCGGAGAATCCGCGCCCGGAACCATTCACACGATCGAACTCATGCACGTGCTCGTCAAAGCGCCCGCCACGCACATCCCCGAGGCGGTCGTCGTCGACGTCGAAGGCCGCGAAGACGGCAGCCACGTCACCGTCGCCGACCTCGCTCTCCCCGCGGGAGTCGAGTCCGAGGCCGACCCTGAGACCATCGTGGTGGTCGTCTCCACCCCGCAGGCCACAGACCTGCCCGAGGAGGCCCCGGTCGAGGCCGAGGCGGCCGAGGCTCCGGCCCCCTCCGCCGAGGGCTGAGCGGCGCGGGGTAGGGCGCCGTGCACGCCGTCATCGGCCTGGGCAACCCCGGGCCGTCATACGCCGCCACCCGGCACAACGTCGGGCAGATGGTCGTCGGCCTCCTCGCCGAGCGCGCCGGCGGCAGGCTGTCTTCTGTCAAGAACACGGGCGCCCTGGCCCTCACCGCGCACATCGGCCCGCCGCCGTCGGCCAAGGCGCTCCTCGGCGTCTCGACCGGGTACATGAACGTCTCCGGCGGACCGATCAAGGCCCTCCTCGCCTACTTCTCCATCGACCCGGACGAGCTCATGGTGGTCCACGACGACCTCGATCTGCCCTTCGGCGCCCTCCGGCTCAAACGCGGCGGGGGAGAAGGCGGGCACAACGGCCTCAAGTCGATCAGCCAGGCCCTCGGAGCGAAAGACTATATCCGCCTTCGGTTTGGGATCGGACGTCCGCCGGGTAGGCAAGATCCCGCAAATTTCGTGCTTTCTGCCTTCTCCTGTACGGAGTCGAAGGAAGTTCCGCTTCTTATTTCCGAAGCGGCCGACGCCGTCGAAGACGTCGTTCTCCGTGGCCTCGAAGCCGCTCAGCTCCGTCTGCACACGAGGTGAATGTGCTCAGCGCCATCCTGCCAGCCGTTGCCGCCGACCCCGCGATTTCAGCGGCGCTTAGCCAGACCGCCAACCGCGACCTGGCTATGCCGCGCGGCCTCGTTCCTCCCGTGCTTGCGCTCATGGGGCAGGACGAATCCTCCCGAAGCCCGCTTATTGTTGCCGTCACTCCCACCGGGCGCGAGGCGGACGAATTGGCAGGTGCACTGCGGGCG